>Ga0209050_1000176_pt1 | contig 146700 bp, 124 predicted proteins | sample Araplavi_mTSA_r2_FD_184276 | JGI IMG/M metagenome (GOLD analysis project Ga0209050, IMG submission 184276) | Arabidopsis root microbial communities from North Carolina, USA - plate scrape MF_Cvi_mTSA_r2 (SPAdes) (version 2) | ecosystem: Host-associated > Plants > Roots > Endosphere | place... | reverse complement strand
CATGGGGATCGAGGTCCGGCGTCAGGCCGAGGTGCCACTTGCCCGAGAGCAGCGTGCGATAGCCACCTGCGGCCAGACGCTCGGCCAGGCTGGCAACGTCGCGGCTGAGGTAGCCTTCATAGCCCGGCTGGCCCTTCTGGTTGGGCGCGGTCAGTTCCGCCATGCTGCCGAGGCCCGCGCGGTGGTTGTCGGTGCCGGACAGCAGCATCGAGCGGGTGGGCGAGCAAGTGGGCGCGGTGTGGAAGCCGGTCAGCCGCAGCCCGTCCAGCGCCAGCCGGTCGAGATTGGGCGTGGCGATCTCGCTGCCGAAGGCGCCGATGTCGGAAAAACCGAGGTCGTCGGCGATGATGACGAGGAAGTTAGGGCGCTGCTGGGCCGGAACGCTCGCAGAAGCGGGCGCCTTAGCGGCGACCGGAACGGCCATCGTCGAAGAGAGCAAGGCCGCGCCGAGGGCGGCGGCGAAGGCGAGAGGCTTGGATTTCATCAAGGGGTCCTTGGCAGAAAAAGCCCGCGCCGCGCCCGAAGTGTCCGTGTCGGCGCGGCGCGGAGAGTGAACGGCCCGTGCAGGGTATGAGGGATCAGGCCGGTTCGTAGGTGGTTGCCTTTTCCTTGCGGATGGTGCGGCTCTGGCGGCCGTCGATCGAGACCGGCACCGAACCGGCGATCGTCGCACGGCGCAGGGTGCGGCGCTGCAGGCCGAAGTCGGCGACGGCGCGGTGCTGGGTCGCCTGGTTGTCCCAGAACGCCACGTCGCCCGGCTGCCAGCGCCAGCGCACGACGTTCTCCGGACGGGTGATGTGTTCCTGAAGGATCGAGAAGATCCGCGCGGAATCCGCCTGGTTGAGACCGGCGATCCGCTTCACGAAGTGGCCGAGCAGCAGCCCGCGCTGGCCGGAGACCGGGTGAACGCGCACGAGCGGGTGCTCGGTCTCGTAGACGGTCGAGGCGAAGACGGTCTTCTGGAACAGGGCGCGGTTCTGGGTGGCGGCATCATCCTTGGGGGCGTTGCCCAGCACGGCGGCATAGTCGTAGTCGTTCGAATGGACCGCCCAGAGACCGTTCACCAACTGGCGCAGGCTTTCCGGCAGGCCTTCGTAGGCGGTTTCGGTATTGGCCCAGACGGTGTCGCCGCCCGCTTCCGGAATGGTGATCGCGCGCAGGATCGAACCGGCGGGATAGGCGTCGGTGAAAGTCACGTCGGTATGCCAGCTGGAGGCGGCGTAGCCTTCCTTGCTGTCGAGTTCGAGCAGGTAGCGCGAGCCTTCGGCCACCGGCACCGTGGGATGGGCGACCGGATCGCCGAACAGCGAGGCGAAGTCCTCGTGGCGCTGGTCGGTCAGTTCGTGCTGGCCGCGGAAGAAGATCACCTTATGGCGGACGAGGGCGTCCTTGAGGGCCTGGACGGTCCCGGCGTCGAGATCGCCAGAGAGGGTGACGCCGCGGATTTCGGCGCCGATGGTGCCGGTGATCGGCACGATGTCCAGCGGCGAGGCGGGGTCCTTGGCATTGGCGTAAGTGGCAATCGAAGTCATGGCATTCACTCCTTCTTCTGGATTTCGGGAACTTATTCGGCGGGAACGAGCGCCGCGGCGTAGACCTCGTCGCGGGCCTTGAGCTGGCGCCGGATTTCGGCGTGGCGGTCGGCATCAAGCGGGAAGCCGGCCACCAGCGCGGCAGCCAGGGTGTGCGCCAGCGCCGGGCCGAGGGCGAAGACCAGCAGCAGGGCGTTCAGGGCCTCGGGCGTGTTGGCGGCGGCCTTGGGGTCGAAGCCGAAGGCGGTGACGAGCGGCAGGGCGATCCCGAAGGCGAGCGCGCCGCCAAGCTTCATCGAGACGCTGAAGACCGAATAGTAGAGACCCACGCGGTCCTCGCCGGTCTCGGCGCGGTGGAGGTCGGCGACGTCGGCCACCATCGAGCGCAGCATCAGGTTGCCCGAGCCTTGCGAGAGGCCCTGCGCCACGGCCAGCGCCATCATCAGGCCGAACCGGTCGGGGGTGAGGAAGACGAGGCCGAAGTTGATCGCGGCCTGCGTCAGTTCGGCGGCGACGGCAGCGCGGCTCTTGCCGAGACGTTGGCCGATCCGCCGCCAGATCGGTCCGGCCAATATGCCGAACGAATACTGGAGCAGGAAGAAGCCCGCCGCCCATTCCGGGCGCTGGAAGTAGATGGTGACGATGAACAGCAGCAGCGCGGTGCGCACGCCCTGTCCGGCGGTGACGGCGGCATCGGCGGCGAGCACGCGCAGCAGCAGGGCATTGCCGAAGACCGCCTTCAGCGTCCTGCCCAGCGCGAAGCGTTCGGCGCCGATGGGAGCGCTGCTGTCGGGAAAGGCGGTCAGCGTCAGCAGCAGGCCGGGAAACGCGGTGACGAGCACCAGCGTTCCGAACAGGGTCAGGCGCAGCGGTCCGTCGTCGGGGCGCAGCTGGTCGGCCAGCGCGGGCATCAGCAGGGTCAGCACCAGCGCGCCCGAAGACAGCAGGGTGAACTGCGAGGCGATCCGGGTGCGCTGGTCGTAGTCGCCGCTGATCTCGCCGGACCACGCCATCAGCGTGGTCTGGGTGGTCGAAGCGCCGATGTAGTAGCAGATGACGCCGATGCCGACCCAGGCCAGAGTGGCGCCTTCGGGCGGAAAGAACAGCATGGCGCTGCCGACGATGAACAGCAGGCCGCCGCCCGCGATCCACGGCCGTCGCCGTCCGAAACGGCTCACCGTGCGATCGCTGAGCGAGCCGATCACCGGATCGAGCAGCGAATTCACCACCTGGCCGATCAGGTAGACCAGCCCCAGCCCCGCCAGCGGAATGGCATAGTGGCGCGACAGGATGGCGGGCACGAAGGCCATGACCGGCTGGGCGGCGGCGTAGACCGGCACCGACATGGCGGTGAAGCGCAGGAGGCGCCAGCTATCGGGCTGTTCCGGTCGCGATGGCGATCTGGGAAATGTCTCGCGGGTCATGGCTGGTGCCTCCTGGCTGGGAGCGGGGTCAGAGCTTGGTGCGCAGGGTCGCGCCGAAAGTGCGCGGTTCGCCGAGCTGGGCGGTGACTGCGCCGGTGTTGGCGGCGCTGAGGCTGACGAAGTAGTTCTTGTCGAACAGGTTCTTGGCCCAGATCGAGAAGTCCCAGAGGCCGTCGTCCGTCCTCAGCCCGATGCGGCCGTTGGCAATGCCGAAGCCGGGGATCTGCGCCCAGGCCGAGTTCGAGGCCGACGTATTGAAGTTCGAGCGATAGGCGTAGTCGGCATGGGCATAGAGGCCGAGGCCCTTGCCGCCGAGATCGCCAAGCGGGGTGTTGAAGTCCGCGCCGAGGGTCCAGGCCCATTTCGGCACGCCGGGCAGACGCTCGCCGGAAAGGTCCTGGATCGCGCCGAGGTTCTGGCGCTCGAAGGCCTGCGGGGCGTTCCTGTACGTGACGTACGTGGCGTCGGTATAGGTCGCCGAGGCGTTGAAGCTCAGGCTGTCGGTGGGCGCGATGTTGAACTCGCCCTCGATGCCGCGCGAGCGGACCTTGGGAATGTTCGAGATGTACTGGCGGCCGACGACGGCGCCCACCGGCAGGTCGGTGATGGTGGTCTGGTAGTCGCGGATTTCGGTCCAGAAGGCGGCGGCGTTGAAGGTCGCGCGGCGGTTGAGGAACTGTGACTTGAGGCCGAGTTCGAAGGCATCGACCTTCTCCGGCTTCACGTCCGGATCGACCCCGGCGGGCAGGACGGAAAGATTGAGTCCGCCCGACTTGTTGCCGCGCGAATAGGAGCCGTAGACGTTGACGTCTCGTGCGACCTTCCAGTTCAGCGTGACGAGGCCGGACAGGCTGTTGTCGGTGAAGCTGGTGGCATAGCTCGTCACCGGGTTGAACTGGGTGCGGACGGCGGTGATCGCCGCCTGCTGCGCGGCGGTGAAGCCGGAGATGTCGGCCCCGTCCACCCAGTATTGCGAGAAGGCGCCCGACTTCTTTTCATGGGTGAAGCGCAGGCCGGTGGTGAGAGTCAGGGCGTCGGTGATGTGCCAGTCGGTTTGGCCGAAAGCGGCGAGCGTTTTCGTCTCGGGGGTCGAGGTGGAGTTGGACTCGAAACCGTCCAGCGCGGCATTGGCGATCGTCTGGTTGGCGGTCGGCAGGTTCCAGAGTGCCGCCGCCGGGCCGTAGCGCGAGGCGCCGTAGCCGCGCACGATCTGCCAGAAGTAATAAGCGCCGATCACGTAGTCGAAGCTGCCGCCGCTTTTCGAGGCAAGGCGCAGTTCCTGGCTGAACTGGCGCTGGCGATTGGCCTGCTGGGCCTTGGTGACGATCGGCAGGGAGGTGCTGTCACCATCGTTGGCCGGATTCCAGTCCCACCAGCGATAGGCGGTGATCGAGGTCAGCGCGGCACTGCCGAGGTTCCAGTTGACCTCGCCCGAGACGCCGTATCCGGCCATGTTCGACTGGTAATGACTGTTTGCCTCGCCCACGCGGTCGAACGGCTGGAAGCTGGGCAGCGTGTAGCCGGGGAAGCGCGCGGCGCGCTGCGCCCAGTTGTTGGCGATCGTCGCGCCGTTCTCGTAAGTCGTGTGCAGTCCGGCGAAGACGTTGAGGACGTGGTTCTGCTTCTGCTTGGCGTAATCGCCGATGACGCGGATTTCGAGGTCCGGGTCGGGCGTGAAGAGCAACTGGCCGCGGATCGACTTGTTCAGGTAGTCCTGCGCGCGGGTCTTGGTGGTCTTGTTCCAGAGGAAGCCGTCGTTCTCGCTGATCGCACCGGACAGGCGCACGGCCAGCAGGTCCTTGAAGATCCCCGCCGAGCCGGAAGCGCGGAACTGGTAGAAGCCGTAGTTGCCGATGCTGGCCTCGGCCGAAAGCTCGGGGTCGAAGCTGGGCTTGCGCGAAGTGACGTTGATCACGCCCGAGGTGGTGTTCTTGCCGAACAGCGTGCCCTGCGGCCCGCGCAGCACTTCGATGCCTTGAAGATCGACGAGGTCGAACTGGGCCAGGCCGACGCGTCCGTAGTAGACGTTGTCGATATAGAAGCCGACGCCGTTCTCAAGCCCATCGTTGGTGAGCGAGATATTGGAGCCGAGGCCGCGAATATTGATGTTGGTGTTGCGGGCGTTGTAGGTGATGACCTGAAGGCTGGGCACCTGCTGCTGGATCGCGCCGAGCGTATAGTCGCCGCGCCGTTCGAGGCTGGCGGCGCTGATCACGCTGATGGCGACCGGCACGTCCTGGACGTTCTCGTCGCGGCGGCGCGAGGCGGTGACGACGATGGCCTCTCCGCTGCCACTTTCGGCGGTGGTTTCCGGGACGGCTTCAGGCGCCACTTCGGCAGCCAGAGCCGAAGGCGCGGCGGCGATCAGCGAAATGGAGAGGGCGAGCGGACTGCTGGCGGTAACGAAGCGGCGAAACATTCAAGTCGATCCCTGTTTTCATGAGTGCGCACCGATCTTTCGTCGGGCGTGACAATTTCCGGATTTTTCGGGCTGACGGGCTTCAGGGCGCGAGACGGCAGCCGGAGCCTGCGATGAGGCTTCGGAAAACCGGCACGGGACACGCGGGTCCTCCGGCGCGAAACCCCGGTTTCGGCGCAAGGTGCGTGAAGGCTGTCAGGAAAGGCGCGGGCTGCCGCTTGGACGGCCCATCGCTGCGCGTCAGGCGCGCGGAGTCATGGTCTGCATCGTATCACCTCATCCTTGGCGTGAGGGGAACACGATGCCTGGCGCTGTCGCCTGGAGCATCGCGCGCTTTAGCGGTTGGTAACGCGGAGCAAGCTGCTTCCCGATCAAATGCCGCGGACCAGTGAACCTTGAACATGCACGGGCGGACTGGTCAGCCGTTTGCCGTGCGGCGTGCTTGTCTAGTTATTTGGTTGAGAAAGCGGGGTCAATGCAAGGTTTTCTATCGGGGGCTATGGCAGGGATTTCGCGGCATTCCCGTTATGCCGGAAAATCTTCATTCGGATCAGCCGGTTGCGGCAAGGGGGATGACCCGGTTCGTTTGTGAAGTCACCCCTGGAGAGATGGCTGGTCCGGTCCGAAAGAGAGTTGTAACGAAGCGGCATGACCGTTCTACCATCCATTTCGCCTGCGAATCCCCCTTCGATGCCGCTGCAAGGGCGCCGCGCGCTGGTCACCGGTGCTGCGGGCGGGTTCGGCCGCGAGATTGCACTGGGCCTGGCGAGAGCCGGGGCCCATGTGATCCTGCATGGGCGGCGCGAGGCGCAGCTTGCCGTCTTGCTTCGGGAGGTCGTGGAGGCGCAGGGGACGGCTCAGATCGCGGCTTTCGATCTCGCCGACGCCGAGGCTGCGCGGGATGCGCTAGCGCGGCTGGGACGAGTCGATATCCTCGTCAACAATGCCGGCCATCGCGATCGCCGCGCGATGGCGGAACTGGACCGCGAGGCCGTGCGGCGGATGCTGGAGATCAACCTCGTCGCGCCCTTCGATCTGGCGCGGGTTCTGGCGCCGGGCATGGATGAGGGCGGGCGGATCATCAACGTGACCTCCATCGCCGGGCAGATCGCGCGCTCGGGCGATGCCGCCTATACGATGGCGAAGGGCGGGCTGGACGCGATGACGCGGGCGCTCGCGGCGGAACTCGGGCCGCGCGGGATCACGGTGAATGCCGTCGCTCCCGGCTACTTCGCGACAGAGGCAAATGCCGCCATGGTCGCCGATCCGGCCGTGGCGGAGCATCTGGCGCGACGGACTTCGCTGGGGCGCTGGGGACGGCCGGAGGAGATCGTCGGGCCGGTGGTGTTCCTGGCTTCCGATGCGGCGAGCTATGTGACCGGGCAGGTCATTGGCGTGGATGGCGGCTATCTGGCGCATTTCTAATACGTTGCGCTAAGCGCATGTTTCGCGGCGTTTTGCGCAACTGTAGTCGACGCTCTTGCGGTTCCGGCCTTTGCCATAACGCGCGAGGGTCAAAGTTGCGGTTCTTGCGACGGAAAACCGTGGTACGGAAGGCAATGAAATCGCCTCGATATCAGGTTTCAGACAGTGCAGCACGGCGGAAGTCCATCCTGATTTCTTATATTAACTATTTAAAATCATATAGATAAGAGATTTAAGGTCGACTTCATCCATCCCGATTCCGCCTGGATAGCGATGCGGAAAGCGCAATTATCCCGTTGCCGGATCGTCGCTCGACTTTTCCGAACGATCGCAAAGCAGCAATGTGTTGCGCAATATGCAACTACGCATTTCTTTTCTTCATTTGCGATAATCGCGATTCTCGACCATTTAGAGCGGGCCTTTCAGGCATCCTCTCCCAAAAACTTTCCAAGGGCTGGTCTTCGGACCGGCCCATTTTTTTGTCTTCCCTGCGTGAGCGCTCTTGCAAATCCGGCAAGGCTGCCCTGAAGGCGAGCGCCATGCAGCAGGGAGAATTCGAATGCGTCTCGGGAAATTTGCAGGTCTGACCGCTCTTGCGCTTGGCCTCGCGAGCCTCAATGCCGGATCGGCGGCGGCCGCTCCGCGCTGGTCGCTGGCGATCCATGGTGGCGCAGGCGTGATCGAGCGCGGCTCGCTGACGCCCGAGCAGGAAAAGGCCTACCGCGAAGGTCTCGACGAAGCGCTCCGTGCCGGGGCTGCCGTGCTGGATAAGGGTGGCACCTCGCTCGACGCCGTGGCCGCCGCCATCCATGTCCTGGAAGACAATCCCCTGTTCAATGCCGGGCGCGGCGCGGTCTTCACCGCCGAGGGCCGCAACGAGCTGGACGCGGCGATCATGGACGGCCGCACGCTCAAGGCCGGGGCCGTCGCCGGGATCACCCGCACCCGCCATCCGGTGGACGCTGCGCGCGCGGTGATGTACCATACCCCGCACGTCATGCTGGCGGGCGAGGGCGCCGATCGCTTCTCGCGCGAGCAGGGGCTGGAACAGGTCGATCCTTCCTGGTTCCGCACCGAGAAGCGCTGGGAGCAACTGCTCAAGTGGCGCAAGGACCATCAGGCCGCGCTCGATCCGACCCATCTCTACGGTACTGTCGGCGCCGTTGCGCTCGATGCCGCCGGAAACCTCGCCGCCGCCACCTCGACCGGCGGCATGACCGGCAAGCGCTGGGGCCGCATCGGCGATTCCCCGATCATCGGCGCCGGCACTTACGCGAGGAACGGCGAGTGCGCGGTCTCGGCGACCGGCTCCGGTGAATACTTCATCCGAGAGAGTGCGGCACGGCAGGTCTGCGACCGGGTGGGCTATCTGCACCATAGCTTGGCGGCTGCCGCGCAGGAGACGATCGCTTCGGTCGGTGCGATCGGCGGCGACGGCGGGCTGATCGCGATGGGGCCGGAGGGCGTTCCGGCCTTCGCGCTCAATTCCTCGGGCATGTACCGCGGGCAGGTCTCCGCGGCGAGCGCACCGCAGACCGCGATTTATGCTGACGAAGCTATGCCCTCCGCGCGCTGAGCGGTAGGCCATTCGTCGGCCAGGAGGCCGAACAGGAGGGTATCGCGAATGCCGATATGGGTCTGCCATTCGGCGCGCAGATGGCCCTCTTGCCGAAAGCCGAGCGCTTTAAGCAGCGCTATCGATCCGCGATTTTCCGGATCGGTATCGGCGAAGACCCGCCTTTGCCCTTCGGCAAAAAGTTGCCCGATGACCGCACTGACCGCTTCCCGGCCGATCCCGCGTCCCTGCGCCTCACGCGCGAGGAAATAGCCGATCTCGCTGACGCCGGGCCGCTTCTGTCCCGCTGAGACGAAGCCGAGTGCCCGGTCCCCGCCGCGTTCGAGAATGGCCCAAGTGCGCCATGAACCGGCCTTCTCGAGCGCGAAATCGGCGCGCAGTTCGTCGATGTCCGCGAAGGGTGCGCGCGACCACCATGTCATGCTGACCGGATCGCACATCGTCGGGAACAGGGCCTCGGCGTCGTCCGGCGTGCGCAGGCGCAGGGTCAGGCGTTCGGTTGCGAGCAGGGGGAGAGCGATGTCGTTCGAGGCCATGATCCGTGCCGCCGTCTCAATCCGAGGAATCGGGTTGCCAGAGTTCGATCGGATTGCCTTCCGGATCGTGGATGCGGGCGAAGCGGCCCACGCCTGGCATGTTCCATTCCGGGTTGGTGACGACAACGATGCCCGCCACGAGCAGCCGGGTGCAGAGATCGTCGAGGTCGTCGACCCGGAAGTTGAGCATCCAGGCCTTGTCGGCGGGGAAATAGTCGGTAGCGGCGGGGAAGGGCGAGAAGACGCTGGGGCCTGCGCCGGTGTCCCAGGCGCCGTAAGGTGCGGAGCCGACGCCGAGATGCTCGGCATACCAGGCGCGCAGTGCTTCCGGATCGCTTGCACGGAAGAAGAAGCCGCCGATCCCCGTCACGCCCATGTTTCCGTCTCCCGATATCGAAGGCAAGGGCATATCACGAGATACTGGCGCAGGCGACATTTACGAAGTTCACATTTTGTTCGCTTGGTGCTAGGTCCGAGTCCATGCCGGATGCAGCGGACAGGAAGATCATCCACGTCGATATGGACGCGTTCTTCGCGTCGGTCGAACAGCGTGACGAACCGGCCCTGCGGGGCAAGCCCGTCGCAGTCGGTCATGCGGCGGCGCGCGGCGTGGTCGCGGCGGCCAGTTACGAGGCGCGCACGTTCGGGGTGCGTTCGGCGCTGCCTTCGGTCACGGCGCTGCGGCGCTGTCCGGAGCTGATCTTCGTGCCGCCCCGCTTCGATGTCTACAAGGCGGTGTCGCGGCAGATCCATGCGATCTTTGCCGACTACACCGACCTGATCCAGCCGCTTTCGCTGGACGAAGCCTATCTGGACGTCACCGCCAACCGGCGCGGCCTGCCCACCGCGTGGAAGACCGCCAAGGAAATCCGCGCGCGCATTCTGGAGGAAACCGGGCTGACGGCCTCGGCAGGGATTTCCTACAACAAGTTCCTCGCGAAACTCGCCTCCGACCAGCGCAAGCCCAATGGGCAGTTCGCGGTCACGCCGGACATGGGGGCGGACTGGGTGGAGACCCTGCCGGTCAAGCGCTTCCACGGCGTCGGTCCGGTCACGGCGGCGAAGATGCTGCGGCTCGGGATCGAGACCGGAGCGGACTTGCGCGCAAAATCGCTGGCGTTCCTCCAGCAGAATTTCGGCAGTTCGGCGGAGTGGTACTTCCAGATCGCGCGCGGGATCGACGAGCGCCCGGTCAACCCGGACCGCGAGCGCAAGTCGTCCGGGTCGGAGACCACCTTCGACCGCGACCTGACGCGTGACGAAGAGATCGAGGCGGGTGTGCTCGGACAGGCCGACGATGTCTGGGCCTGGTGCGAGCGCGCGCAGGCTTTCGGGCGCACGGTGACGGTCAAGGTCAAGTATGCGGATTTCCAGATCATCACCCGCAGCCGCACCCATGGGGGCGTTGTCTGTCGCCACGAAGACTTGCGGGACGCGAGCCTCTCGCTGATCCGCTCGGTATTGCCGACCGAAAAGGGTATCCGCCTCGTCGGCGTGACCGTCTCCAACTTCGACAGGCCTGCCGAAGATGTCGCGCTGCCGCTGTTCGGGGTTGCGGGATGATATTGCAAAAGAGTCGCAATAAGGATATTTCGCTGGTCTTGGGAGGGGTGTGTCGTTCCGGCTGCCCCGGCAATCACGACACGGAGATCGAGATGAACCTGAAATATCTGACGCCGCTCGTCCTCGCCTGCCTCGCACCGAGCGTTCAGGCCCATGAGGTCTGGATCGAGCGCGACGGTACGGGCCCGGCCCGCGTCTACCTCGGCGAGCCGGGCGAAGCGCTGCCGCTGGGCGGCGATCCGGAGTTCGACCACCTCCAGGCGCCGAAACTGATCCCGGCCGCCGGAGCCGCCGGTGTCCGCAAGGCGGGCTATATCGAATACGCGGTCCCCGCCGGAGACGTTCGCGCCCATGACGACAGCGTGTTTGCGCCCTGGGGGCCGGACGACAAGAAGGAAGGCGTCGTCTATTACGCTCGCGCCGGTCGCAGCGAGGCCCGTGCGGCGATGCCGTTCGAGATCGCGCCCGTCACTGCGCATGGCAACGGCTTCGTACTTGTGCGCGATGGCAAGCCGGTGGCGGACGCGGCTGTTACCGTGATCTCGCCGGAAAAGTGGTCCAAGTCGGTCAAGACCGATGCGCAGGGCCGGTTCACGCTCCCCGCGCGGGAAAAGGGGCGGTACATCCTGACCGCCTCACACAAGAACGAAAGCGGCGGCGAGACGAGCCTCGGCAAGGTCGCCACGCTGCATACGGTGGCGACGACCTCTTTCGTCGTCGATTGATCGCAATGCGGTCAGGCGGTCGGGTTTTCCAGACCTAGCCGCCTGACCGCCTGCTTGCGGCGCACCTTTCCCTGCAAGTGGCGGCAGATCGTCTCCAGCCCCGCTTCGGCATCGGCCTCCCGGCCGCAGACGAAGAGATCGACCGCCGCAATGCCGTGCTCGGGCCAGGTGTGGATCGATATGTGGGATTCGGCGAGCAGGGCGACGCCGGTCACGCCCATGCCGGGTCCGAAATGATGGAGCCGCAAGTCGAGCAGGGTGGCGCGCGCCGCCCGCGCCGCCTCGCGCAGGCTGGTCTCGATCAGGGCGATGTCGCCGAGGCCCCGGCAGTGGTCGAGGTCGGCGATCAGGTGCAGGCTGCTGTCGGGGTTATGCGCCATGTCAGGCGAGACTTTCGAAGGGGTGTCGAAGGTGGCCCAAGGCCTTTTCCGCTGCGATCACGCCGCGGTGATGGGCTTCCTCGAACAGCGAGAGGCCGCTGAGGTCGGAATGGGCGAAGAGGATGGGCGGCGCGGCTTCGTTCGCCGCGCGGCGGGCCGGGTCGCTCAGGAAACCGGGCGAGGGGCGGACCATGGCATGGCCCCAGCGCCAGACGTCGATGCGCTCGATAGCGCCTTCGAGGTCGGGGTTCATGGCGAGGAGGTCGCTGCGGACGAGGTTCTGCCAGTCGCGTAAGGAGCGGGTCATCATGATCTTGCGCGCCTCCTTCGGAGCTTCTCTGGAAAGCGGCATGTACCACGTCAGCACCGTCTTGCCGCCGTCGGTCGCCTCGCTCTGGTGGGTCGCGACCACGTAGCCGAGCGATTCGCTGGCGGTGGAGACATTGTCCCAGGCCAGCGAGGTGCCCTTGCCTTCGGGGTGCCGCGCGACGGTGACATTGGCCGTGACCCATGGCGCATAGCTGAAACTGCCCGCCTCGGCGGCTTCCGGGGCGATGCGGGCGGCGACGAAGTGCGGCATCGCCAGCACCGCGACTTTCGCGCGCAGGCGGCGACTGCGGCGGGAGCGGTGGTCGAAGACATCGACATGCGCGCTATCCCCGGCGGGGGCGACGCGAAAGACCGTGTGGGCGGGGCGCAGATGGTCGGCAATGCGCCCGGCCATGCGGGCGGCAAGGCGGTCGTTGCCTTCGGGCCAGGTCAGTTCACGGTCCCCGTCGTCATCCGTTGCCCAGCCCCGGCGTCCGGCGAAGTAATGGATGCCCGCCCAGGCCGAGACATGTTGGGGTTCGCTGCCGTAGTCGTCGCGGCAGCCATAGCGCAGCCAGGCGCGCAGGACGCCCGAGGTGAAGCCCTCCTTGTCCAGCCACGCCGCGAAAGTCTCGCGATCGAGCGAGCGGAAGCGCGGGTCTTCGCTGGAGAAGGCCATCGGGATCGCGAAGGCGGGCTTGCCGTCGCTGCCGGTCGCGGTGCGGTATTCGGCCATGCGCCGCTCGAAGGCCTCGTGCTGGGCGCGGTCCTGCGCGGTTATGCCTTGCCGGGGGAACAGGCCCTCCTGCCAATGGCCGCGCCAGAGCAGGCGTTCCTCCAGATCGGCGCAAAGCTGGTAGGGATCGTAGACCGGCACGCCTTCCCGCTCGCCGGTTATCATGCCGAATTGGCGGAGCATGTGCCGCAACGCACCGGCCTCCCGGTTCGGCACCGGCAGATAGTGGGCGCCGAGCGGATAGGCGCTCACGGCATTGCGGCCGGAACGGGCATTGCCGCCGGTGCGGTCCTCCAGTTCGAACAGGACGAAGCGGTCGAACCCCGCTTCGGCGAGACGCCAGCCGGTAGCGAGACCGGCCACGCCGCCGCCCGCGATGACCACGTCGACGTCCTCGACCGCGCCTTCCGGTTCGGGAAAGCGGCCGTCGCGCAGCAGGTGGCCGCGCTGCCAGTCGGCGCCGCCGAGCGTGCCGGGAAGGGCTTCCTCGCCGCATCCGGAGAGCGTGCTGGCCGCCAGCGCGCTTCCGGCTGCCAGTGTTCCTCCGGCCAGCACCTGCCGCCGCGTCGGCTCAGCCTTCATACTTGCCCCATTCCTCGGCGAAGCTGCGCACGAGGGCCTGATTGTCGAGGCGGTTCACCGGCGCGGGTCGGCGCGCCATGTCGGGCGGGAAATCGAACATTGCGCGCTCGCTGGCCGGGGTCAGGAAACGCAGGCCGCTGGGCAGGCGCACCGTATCGCCGATCGGGCGGTGCGCGGCGAGCGTGAAGCCCCACTCGCCGAAGCTCGGCACATAGGCGTGATAGCCGCGTGCCGTGAAACCGGCGGCCTCCAGCGTGCTTGCGACGGTCCAGTAGGAGCGCGGGGCGATCAGCGGCGAAGTGCTCTGCACCGTCATCACGCCGTCCTGCGCGAGCAGGCGGGCGACTTCGCGGTAGAAGCTCTCGGTATAGAGCTTGCCGAGCGAGAATTCGGTGGGGTCGGGAAAGTCCACGAGGATCGCGTCGTAAGGTCCCTCGGCCTCGCGGACCCAGCGGAAGGCGTCGGCATTGTGCACGGTCATGCGCGGGGAGGAGAGCGCGCCCTGGTTCAGCGCGGCAAGCTGCGGCGTATCGCGGAACAGATGCGTCATCTCCGGGTCGAGATCGACCAGGGTGACATGGCGTACGCGCGGGTCGCGCAGCACTTCGCGCGCGGCGAGGCCGTCGCCGCCGCCGAGGATCAGCACGTTTGCGGGATCGGCGACGCGGCCCAGCACCGGCCAGACGAGCGCCTCGTGATAGCGATATTCGTCGCGGGTGGAGAACTGGAGGTTGCCGTTCAGGTAGAGCCGCAGGTCCTCGCCGCGCCGGGTGATGACGATGCGCTGGTAGGGCGTCGAGCGGGCATGGACTACCGGCTCGGCGTAGAAGGCCACTTCCGACCAGCGCTGCATGCGGTCGGCCATGGCGAGGCCGGCGATCAGGCTGGCGGTCACGACGAGGGCGGCGGCCATGTCGGCGGCGACGCTGCGCTGGCGGCGCAGCGCGAAGAGCAGGGCCAGCGCCACCGCGACATTGGCGAGGCCGAAAACGAAGCCGGTGCGGATCATGCCGAGCCAGGGCACCAGCACCAGCGGGAACAGCAGCGAGGCGATCAGGGCGCCGACATAATCGTAAGTCAGCACGTTCGACACGAGTTCGCGGAAGGCGAAGCGGTGGCGTAGGATGCGGATCAGCAGAGGGATTTCGAGACCCACCAGCACGCCGATCGCCAGCACCAGCGCATAGAGCACCACGCGGAAGTCGCCGACCAGCGGGAACAGCATGAACAGGCCTGCCGCCGACCAGCCGCCCAGCGCCGCGATCATGATCTCCACGCGCACGAAGACGCCCATCTCGTCGCCGCGAACGTGGCGCGATAGCCAGCTGCCCACGCCCATGGCGAAGAGGTAGGTGCCGATCACCGTGGAGAACTGGGTGACGCTGTCGCCCAGCAAGTAGCTGGCGAGGGTTCCGGCGAGCAGTTCGTAGATCAGCCCGCACGTTGCGACGACCAGCACCGAGACCAGCAGGATGACCGCGAGCGAGGCGGGCGCTTTCCCGCCCTCCGGACTCGCGGCCGCAATGTCTTCAGCCATGAATGGCCGCGGCGATGATGTTCGAGATGCCGATCGCCACGGCTCCGGCAAGCAGCGCCACGGCCACGTTCTTGTGCTCGATGATCTCGCGCCAGAGTTCGCCGGGCGTCAGCCGGTCCACCAGCACGAAGCTGGCGACGAAAATCACGATGCCCAGCCCCGCGTAGAGCAGCGTGGCGAGGAAGACGGAAAGTGTGAGCATGTCGGCTCCTTCCAGTGAGAGGCCCGGTGAGAGGGCCTAGAGAGAAAGCAGGGCTTGGCTACTTGTGCGTGGGACCGACGCGCCCGCCGTAAAATCCGCCGCCGCTTCTGCCGCCGCTCCCGGCTTCTCGGCTCTCGTCCGAATAGGGCGACCAGGCGTAATAGGAGGCGGTGGCGGTTCCGGCGACTAGCAGCAGGCACCACAGCGAGAACAGGATGACGCGCGGGGTCATCGGGCAGACCTCATGAGTTCTGGTTCCTGAAGCGTCGCCAGACGAGGACGCAGGGATAGATCGAAAGCAGGATCACCAGGGTCCACCAGTTACCCCAGGGCAGGCTGCCGGTGCGCGCGTCGATGCGGATTTCGATGGCTTCCGGGGTGGACCAGGGATTGCTGCTGTCAGGCACCGCGTCGACCGGCCACGAATGCGCGGCGGCATCGACGTAGAGATCATAAGTGCCGCGCGGCACTTGTCCGAACAGGGTGCTGGCGCTGCGGCTGCCCTCGGTCCAGGCGCCGTCGGAATCGCTGCCCGAATAGTGCTCAGACAGGCCGTAGCCGTCGATCGACTGGCCGGTGGTGCGGTCTACCAGGCGGTAGTCGAGTTCGATCCAGCGGTTGTCGAAATTCTCGCCGCTGGCGGTAACGGTGACGAACTGCCAGCCCCGCCGCACCGTGATCGCGCCGATTTTCTGGGCCTCCCGGGTGGATCCGAAAGGCGCGGTGACGGTGCCGCTCGCGCGCTCGACGGGTCCCGAAATGACGATCATTGCCAGCAGGGCAAGGATCGCGCTCGCCAGTACGAGCAGGCAGATGCGGCCGAGATCGTCCGGTTTTCGGGTCTCTTCGCCACGCGCGTAGAGCGCGGAACGGCTTTCCCGAGACAGACGGGGAGGTGCGATGCCGAATGCCGTTTCGACATGACCCGGCGAAAGGGCCACGAGCTGGGTCCAGTTGACTTCCCCGTCCGTGTCCTCGCGCGAGAGGGTTAAGTCGCGGGATGTGTAGGACGTGGCGCGCGCGCTGTCGCCCTTGGAGACGCGCCAGTAGAACTCGCCGACCAGCGTGCCGGTCACGGCCTCGCTCTCGTCGTCTTCCTGGCGGAAGCGCTGGCCGCGCCAGAACACGGAATTGCCCTTGGCCTCAGGGCGGCCCAGCAACGGAGTGCCGAACTGCCACTCGCCGTCCCATTCGATCAGCCAGCGATAGCCGACGTAAGGATTGAACAACAGGTATTCGCGCCAGCGATCCGTCGGCCCGCGCCGGATAATCGCGCCGACGACTTCCCAATCGTCATCGAACAGGCTGCCGCGCGCGCCGAGCGGTAGCGAGAACTGCCCGGCAGCGCGCTTGTGGCGCTCGATGATCTGCACCTCGGGGCGCGAGACGTCGAGGATCGAGCCGCAATAGCGGCAGGCGAGATTGACCGACCAGCCCGCCGCGCGCACTTCCAGCGTGCCGCCGCAAGCGGGGCAGGCCAGCGTGCGGGTGCCCTTCTGCGTTTCGGTCATTGCAGCGCCGCCGGGAGCGGCCAGCCCTCGATCTCACGCAAGGCGCGGGGCGAGAGGCCGGAAAGCTCGTGCCAGGTGCCGAGCCAGGCGCTGGTGCCCTCGGCATCGCGCTGGAGCGAGAGCGCCTCGCCGCCGGGAGCGCGGAAGTCCACATTGGTCATCGACCAGCCGGGCAGGGTAGGAAAGGGCAGGTCGCCCTCGCTGCCGAGGCATTCGGCCTGCTTGACGTCGGAAACCTCGAAGGCGATGCCGTCTACCTCAAGGCCCTGTCCGACGAGCGGGTCGCGGCCTTCGGCAAAGGCGCGCGCCAGCGGGTCGGTCATCACGTCAGGCCGCTGCGCCGTCAGCATGTAAAGGCCCATGGCCTCGCCCAGCCAGCGGCCTTCGCCGCCGGGCGCCGCCAGCAGCCACTCGTTCCACGAACCGCCGCTCCAGCCCCAGCGCACGCGGCCCGCCGCGGTGTATTCGATGCCCGCGATCGTGAAGCGCGTGCCCAGCCGGATCGGCGAGATATCGAACGGCACTTCGGCCACTTTGCCGATCTCTTCGAGCGTCTGCCCCTTGCGCAGGATCAGCGACTGGCAATGGGTGCAGGTCGTATAGGGCACCGACAGCCCGCGCACAGGCAAAGCGGCGCCACACGACGGACAATGGATCACGCTGTCGCTCCCCCCGAAACGCGGATCAGCGAATGCGCGACAGCAGTTCGGCCTTCTTGGCGTCGAACTCCTGCTGGCTGAGCGCGCCGAGCGTCACGAGCTTGTGCAGTTTCTCGATCGTGGCGATCGGGTCTTCCTCTGCCGGTGGCGAAGATGGCGCCGCAGCGCCGAGACCCGCCGACATCGCCCCGCCGAGCGCGGTCGCCGCCGCGATGCCCGCGCCGACACCCGCCACGCCGCCATCGACTCCGGCCGCTTTCTCGATCGCCTCGGCCGTCTGGAAGCGGGTATATTGCCCCAGGTCGCCAAGCACCCGCATCGACGATCCCTTGTCGAGGTGCGCCTGGACTTCTTCCGGCAGTGACACGCTTTCGACGTAGAAGCTCAGGCATTCCAGGCCCCACTGCGCGAAGGCCTTGTCCACTTCGCCCTTGATGCGGTCCGACAGTGCCTGCTGGTTGGCGGCCAGATCGAGGAACGGGATGCCGCCGCTGCCCAGCGCGGTGGCGATCGCGGTCTGGATCGCGGCGCGCAGTTGCGGCTCCAGCGCCGAGACGTTCAGGCCCTCCAGCGTGCCGACGACCCGCGACACGAACGGTTCGAGATCGGCGACGCGGAAGGAATAGGACCCGAAGGCGCGGATGCGCAGCGCGCCGAACTCGGCATCGCGCACCGTCACCGGCTGGGCGGTGCCCCATTTCAGGCCGTGCTGTTCCTTGCGCGAAAGGAACACGACATCGGACTTGAACGGCGACTTGAAGCCCTTGTCCCAGTTCATCAGGCTGGTGAGCACCGGCAGGTTCGCGGTGTTCAGCGTGTGCAGCCCGGCCTCGAAGAAATCGGCGACGCAGCCTTCGTTGACGAAGACCGCGACTTGCCCCTCGCGCACTGTCAGCTGGGCGCCGTTCTGGATCTCGCGGTCCTCGAACGGCACGCGCCAGGCGAGTTGGCCCGGCTGTTCGAGCCATTCGATGACGTCCACGAGCTGCTTGCGAAGAAATCCGAACATGACAGACCCCGAAAAGATGGTCTGCCGAGCGTAGAGAGTTTGCCGCTTTCTGAAAAGGACGGAAACAAACTCTCTACGGTTTTGAGGAACAGGGCTTTGCTCGACTGTCAGGCTTCTGCCAGATGGGGTTGGCCGATCTTCATCGGCCGAGTGCCGAACAGCACGAGCAGCAGTCCCGTCACGGCCAGGAGGCTGCCGGTAACGGCGACCGCGCCATAGCCGAGGCCGAGCTTGACGACGGCGGCGCCGGCGGCCGCGCCCAGCGCATTGCCGAGATTGAATGCGCCGACATTGATCGAGGAGGCAAGGCCCGGCGCTTCCGAGGCCGCCGCCATGACCCGCATCTGCACGGGCGGCACCAGCGCGAAGGCAGCGGCGCCCCAGACCAGCAGCCCGATCGCGGCTCCGATCTGCGAGGTCAGCGCCAGCGGCAGGACCAGCATGACCACGGCCAAGAGAGCGAGGAACAGCTTGGTCGCGCCGTCGAGCGACCAGTCCGCCAGTCGTCCGCCCATCCAGTTACCGATGGTGAAGCCGACGCCGATCAGCGCGAGGGCAAGGGTCACGAAGGTGTTCGAGGCATGGGCGAGCTGGGTCAGGGCAGGGGCGACGTAAGTATAGAGCGTGAACATCGCGCCAGCACCCATGACCGTGGTGGCCATGGCCAGCAGGACCGGGCCGCGGGTCAGGACTCTGAGTTCGCGCGCCACGTCCGGCCGGGTTCCGCTGCTGCCCTTGGGAAGCGCGGCCCAGAGCGCCAGAATCGCGGTGAGGCCGATCAGCGCAGTGCCTGCGAAAGCGGTCCGCCAGCCGACCTGCTGTCCGATCCATGTCGCCGCCGGTACGCCGCCGATATTGGCGATGGTCAGGCCGAGGAACATGGTGGCGACGGCGCTGCCTTGCTTTTCCTTGGGCACGACACTCGCCGCGACCACGGCGCCGAGGCCGAAGAAGGCGCCGTGATTGAGGCTTGTGACAAGCCGCGCCAGCAGCAGCGTGTAGTAGCCCGGCGCCATCGCGGACATCAGGTTGCCGAGGGTGAAGATGCCCATGAGCAGCATCAGCGCCGTGCGTTTCCCGAACCGGCTGAAGGCCAGCGTCATGACCGGCGCGCCGAGCATGACGCCGAGGGCATAGGCGCTGACCAGCAGGCCCGCCGTCGGGATCGAGACGTTAACGCCCTCGGCGATCACCGGAAGCAGGCCCATCGGCGAGAACTCGGTCGTGCCGATGCCGAAGGCCCCGATCGCCAGGGCGAGCAGGACTCGGCGGGAATGGGTTGGGTCTGGGCTGCTGGCGGTCACGGGAAAGTCCTTCGATCGATCATCATATGGGAAGGGGAATGGTGAGTGATGCAAAAATGGACTGTTCCGGCCCGGCGCGGTAGGCTGCCCGGATGCGAAAGATTTTTGAATCGGATGCAAAGGTTCCGCTCGGCGCGGATCGGGCGAGGGCGCTGGAGGTCTTCGCGGCGGTGGTGTCGGAAGGCAGCTTTTCCGCTGCCGGACGGCTGCTCGACCTGACCCCCTCCGCCGTCAGCCGGACTGTCGACCGCATCGAGGCGCGGCTGGGCGTGCGGCTGCTGCTGCGCACCACGCGGGCGCTGTCGCTGACGGCGGAAGGGCAGGCCTATCTCGGTGCGGCGCGGCGGATCCTGGTCGACCTCGACGATGCCGAGCAGTCGATCGCCGATCGCGGCGCGCCGCGCGGACGGCTGCGGGTCAGCGTCTCCCATGCCCATGCCCGCCTGACCGTGGTGCCGCTATTGGGCGAATTCGCGCGGCTCTATCCGCACATTCTCGTCGATGTCGGGGTCAGCGACCGGCTGGTCGACGTGGCGGCGGGAGAGGCGGACGTGGCGATCCGCTTCGGGCCACTGGCGGACAGTTCGCTCACTGCGCGCAAGCTGGGCGAGAACCGCCGCGTCATCGTTGCCGCGCCCGGCTATCTGGCGCTCCGGGGGATGCCGCAAGTGCCGGAGGACCTGCTGGAGCACAATTGCCTGAACTTCAACTTCCGCCGCGCCGAGCCGGTCTGGCCGTTCCGCAAGGACGGACGCGACTATGCGCTGAGCGTGCGCGGCTCGATCGAGGCGAACAACGGCGAGACCTTGGGCCAGCTCGCGGCGGACGGTGTGGGCATCACCCGCGTCGGCCGCTTCAGCGTGGTGGAGGAGATCGCTTCGGGACGGCTGGTGCCGGTGCTGGAAGACTATAACCCCGGCGACGTGGAACTCGTCCACGCGGTCTTCGTTGGAGGGGCGAACATGCCTGCGCGGGTGCGGGTCTTCGTGGATTTCCTGAGCGATCATATGCACCTCAGCCCGCATTTTTGACCTGTCGGCCTGGCCATGATCGGCTATATCGCCAAGCTTGAAGAGACCTCTGCAATGAAGGAACCCAGACGATGACCCGGCCTATCCTGCCCCGCGCCGCCTGTTTGGCATCGGTGCTGACGCTGGCCGCCGTTCTGCCGGCGGGCATGGCCTTCGCGCAAGTCTCGCCCGATCAGTTCCCGATGCAGTCGCCGGTCGGCGCGCCCAGCGCGCCGCCTTCCGAGGGCAAGCCTTCAGGTCCGGCGGATCACATGCCCACACCGATGGCCTGTCCCTCCGATCCGGTGGACCTGCCGCCCGAACTCGCGGCATGGACATCGCGCAGACCCTTGCTGGCGGCCCGCGACACGCGCTCGCTGTCGGGCGCGAAGCTCGATCCCGGCAAGGCGATCGAGGGCGGTCTGCGGCCGACCTCCGAAATGCGCTATGCCCAGCGTCCCGAGAAGCCCGGCGGTTCGGTGAGCTTCGGCGGGCTTTACACATTCTCCGTGGCTGATGCGGGCAGTTACCGCGTGGCGCTTGGCGCGGCGGCCTGGATCGACGTGGTGAAGGCCGGAGCCAAGGCAGGGAACGGTACGGTCATGACTTCGACCGCGCATGGCCATGGGCCGGACTGCTCGGGCATCCGCAAGATGGTGGACTTCACGCTCCAGCCCGGCACCTATCTGCTCCAGATCTCGGGCAATGCCGTGGCCCGACTGCCCCTGCTGGTCACGCGCCTGCCGTGATACCGTTCAGTCGTCCCGCTCAGTCACCTTGTGCGGGGAGCGGTTCCTCGCGCACGGCGGCTTCCAGCGCCCGATATTCGTCGGACCGGCCCAGGGCGCCCATGAGCGCCTGAAGGCCGCGAAACTGCGCGAGCACCAGGCGCCCGGTGTCTGTCACCCTGGCGCCGCGCTCGCGGCCGCCACCGGGTACGGTCTCTACCAGCGGTGCCTGCCAGCAGCGGTTCATCGCATCGACCAGCAGCCAGGCGCGGCGATAGCTCATGCCCATCGCTCGCCCGGCGGCGGAGATCGACCCTTCGCGGTCGATGGCTTCCAGCAGGTCGGCCTTGCCCGGACCCATTGCGATCTCGTCTCCGCAATAGATGCGGGCGTGCAGCTTCAGTTTCGGTTTGGCGGTCATGCTCGATCGGCGGAATAGAATTTGCGCGATCCTACATCGTGTTGAAGGTTCGGGCGAGCGTCATTGTTTGGCCTTGACTGATTGGATCCAATGAGACAAATTGGATCCAATAACGACGCCCCAGAGGCTGGAGAGGACCATGACCGAAGATACCCAAACCTTTACCCACGATGCATCCGTTCTCGAGGCAGCGCCTTCCAGCGATTCTGAGCGCGCTGCAGCGCCTTGGCCGCGCAATGCCTGGTACGTTGCCTGCACGCCCGACGAGATCGACGGCAAGCCGCTCGGCCGCAAGATCTGCGGCGAGCAGATGGTCTTGTTCCGCGGGCAGGACGGTCGCCCGGCGGCCATGGACGATTTCTGCCCTCATCGCGGCGCGCCGCTTTCGCTGGGCTTCATGCGCGAAGGCAATCTGGTCTGCGGCTATCATGGTCTGGCGATGGGCTGCTCGGGCCGCGCGGTGGACATGCCCGGCCAGCGCGTGAAGGGCTTCCCCCCGGTGCGGACTTACGCAGCGGTGGAGCGTTACGGCTTCATCTGGGTCTGGCCGGGCGATCAGGAGGCCGCCGATCCGGCGCTCATGCACCATCTGCCCTGGGCCGAAAGCGCGGAATGGGCTTACGGCGGTGGACGTTACCATATCGCCTGCGACTACCGGCTGATGGTCGACAATCTCATGGACCTCACGCACGAGACTTATGTCCATGCCAGCAGCATCGGCCAGAAGGAAATCGACGAGGCTCCGGTGAAGACCCGTGCCGAGGCCGATGAGGTCGTGACCAGCCGGTTCATGGACGGCGTCCAGGCGCCGCCGTTCTGGCGCATGGCCTTGCGCGGGGCCGGGCTGCCGGAAGATGCCGTGGTGGACCGCTGGCAGATCTGCCGCTTTTCGCTGCCCAGCCATGTCATGATCGAAGTCGGCGTCGCGCTCGCGGGGCAGGGCGGCTACGATGCGGACGATGCGGCGAAGGCCTCCAGCATCGTCGTCGATTTCATCACGCCGGAAACGGAGACTTCGCACCATTACTTCTGGGGCATGGCGCGCAAGTTCGCGGTGGACGATGCCGCGCTTACCGATACCATCCGCGAAGGGCAGGGGAAGATCTTCTCCGAAGACCTGGAAATGCTGGAGCGTCAGCAGGCCAATCTGCTGCGCTATCCCGATCGCAAGCTGCTGAAGCTCAATATCGATGCCGGTGGCGCCCGGTCGCGGCTGATGATCGATCGCGCCATCGCGGCGGAAACGATGCCTGAATAGGCTTCTTCCTCGGTCGGAAAAACGCGGCTAGGCTCCCGGCGATGAGTAAAGGAATGAAGCCGGGCCAGCATGTGATCGTCTCGCTGCGGCGCATGATCGCCTCGGGCGAACTGCAGGATGGCGAGCGGATCGCCGAGATTCCGACCGCCGAGGCCCTCGGCGTCTCCCGCATGCCGGTGCGGACGGCGCTGCGGGCGCTCGAGCAGGAAGGCCTGGTGGCGAAGCTGGGCAGTCGCGGCTATGCGGTGCGCGGGCCTTCCGCCGTGGAGATCGAGGCTGCCGTCGAGGTGCGCGGCGTGCTGGAAGGGTTGGCGGCGCGGCGGCTCGCGTTGCGGGGACTTTCCCAGCGTGAGGAGCGGGCCTTCGAGCAATGCCTGGCGAGCGGTGACGCGCTCTTCGCCAAGGGCTATCTGTCGGACGAGGATCTCGAAGGCTTCCACGCCTATAACCTCGCCTTTCACGAGCAACTGGTGCGGGCCAGCGGCAACGGCGCAATCGAGGTCGCGCTGGCCCGCAACAACCTCCTGCCTTTTGCTTCGGCGGCAGCGCTCGCGCTGGACTGGGAGGACGACCGCGAGGCCGAATTCGAGCACTTGCGCAAGGCCCATGTCCAGCACCGGGCGGTCCTTGCCGCGATCCTTGCCGGAGATGCCGATCTGGCCGAAAGCATCATGCGCTCCCACGCCCATGCCGCAACCGGAAGTGCACGGGTGTTCGAGGGACTGGGGCTGGGGACCGCGACTATTGCACCTGCGAAAGAATCCCGCTGAGGAGCTGTCTCGGGAAGCGGCCTCATTGCGTTGCAATGCCCCGAAAATAGCGGGTTATTGCGCGCGTTTTCCGGCTCTCGACAGCGCCTTCGCAACTGCATAAACGGCGGGCGAATCACCCCTCCCGACGAGGATCTTTCGCCATGACCGCCATTCGCCACGGCCGTATCGAGGACATTTACGCGCTTGCGGTGGGCAGCCTGCTGATCGGGCTGGGCCTGACGATCCTCCATTCGGCGGGATTGGTAACGGGGGGCATGGCCGGTCTCGCGCTGCTGGTCGGCCATTTCGCGCCGCTCCCGCCGGGCCTGCTGTTTGCCGCGCTCAACCTGCCGTTCCTGTTCCTGGCGCTGCGGGCGATGGGCTCGCTGTTCACCTTGCGCACGGTCGTCGCCAGCGGCGGCATCGCGCTGGCCTCGGTGCTCTCCGAGCATGCGCTGACGATCGAGGTCAAGGATCCCTTCGCCGCCGCCGTCGGGGCGGGCACGCTGCTCGGCATGGGAACGCTGGCAGTGGTGCGCCACGGGGCGGGCGTCGGCGGTGTCGGGATCGTCACCGTCTGGCTCCAGCAGACGCGCGGCTGGAACATCGGCCGCTCGCAGATCCTGATCGATTTCGCGATCCTCGCGGCGTCCTCGATCTTCCTGCCGCTCGACAAGCTGGCGTGGTCGGCGACGAGCGCGATCGGCATGGGCGTTGTGACGGCGCTCTGGCTGCGTCCCGGTCGCTATGCGGGCTTTTCGCCGCTGCGCAAGGCGCGCCCGGTAGAAGCGGTTGCTGCCGGGAATTGCGCCGTTCGCCTAAAGAATTCATAAGCAGGGCAGCGCCTTCGCGCGCGTGACTTACGTGAGAACAGGCGCCCGTTCATGAGCGAGACTTCCGGGCACCACGCCCCCAATGAAAGCCTCACGGCGCTGTCGATCGGCGCCATCGGCGTCGTGTTCGGCGATATCGGTACTTCCCCGCTCTATGCGCTGAAGGAGAGCTTCATCGGCCATCACCCGCTGGTGGTGGACCGGCTGCATATGTTCGGCGTGATCTCGCTGATGTTCTGGACGATGATGCTGATCGTCACGATCAAGTACGTCTTCATCATCCTGCGCGCCGACAACAACGGCGAGGGCGGCAGTCTGGCGCTGCTGGCCCTGATCGGCCGCACGATCGGCAAGAACCGCTGGACGCCGCTGATCGCCATGCTGGGGGTGACGGCGACGGCGCTGTTCTACGGCGATGCCATCATCACCCCGGCGGTCTCGGTGCTTTCGGCGGTGGAGGGGCTGACGGTGGTGAACCCCGGCTTCGCCCGCTTCGTGCTGCCGATCGCGGTGGTGATCCTGATTGCGCTGTTCTCGGTCCAGTCGCACGGCACGGCGATCATGGGGAAGTTCTTCGGCCCCGTCATGATCGTCTATTTCCTGGTGCTGGCGATGCTGGGCATATCGTCAATCTTGCGCGCGCCCGAAGTGATCTCGGCGCTCAGCCCGCACCATGCGGTCGAGTTCTTCATGGCTAACCCAAAGCTGGCCTTCCTGGCGCTGGGTTCCGTGGTTCTGGCCGTGACCGGGGCCGAGGCGCTCTATGCCGACATGGGGCACTTCGGCCGCAAGGCGATCTCGATCTCGTGGCTCTATGTCGCCTTCCCCTGCCTCCTGCTCAACTACCTCGGGCAGGCCTCGCTGGTGCTGCGCAATCCCGAGGCGATCAGCAACCCCTTCTTCTTCATGGCGCCGGACTGGGCGCGCCTGCCGCTGGTGGCGCTGGCGACTATGGCCACGGTCATCGCCAGCCAGGCGGTGATCTCGGGCGCCTTCTCGGTCTCGCAGCAGGCGGTGCAGCTCGGTTTCCTGCCGCGCATCAAGATCCTGCACACGAGCGCCAAGGCGGCGGGGCAGATCTACGTGCCGTTGGTCAACTGGGGCCTGCTGGTCATGGTGATCCTGCTGGTCTTCGGCTTCCGCAGCTCGGGTAACCTGGCCGCGGCTTACGGCATCGCGGTGACCGGCACGATGGTCATCACCGCCTGCCTGCTCGGCGTGCTGACCTTCACTGTCTGGAAATGGCATCCGGCGCTTGCAGGCGCGGTGACGCTGGGCCTGCTGGTTATCGACGGGCTGTACTTCGCCTCGAACGTCACCAAGATCCCCGACGGCGGCTGGTTTCCGCTGTTGGTGGCGGCAGTGGTCTTCACCCTGCTCACCACCTGGGCTACCGGCAGGCAGCTAGTGCGCACGCGCCTGAAGGAGGATTCGATCCCCTTCGGCGTCTTCCTCAAATCCGTGGGCGAGCGGGTGCGGCGGGTGCCGGGAACGGCGGTGTTCCTCGCCTCGACCAACGAGGGCGTGCCGCCGGGGCTGCTGCACAATCTCAAGCACAACCACATCCTGCACGACCGCGTGGTGATCCTGACAGTGTCCAACCGGGGCGTGCCCCATGTCGCACCCGAGGACCGCTGCGAGGTCGAGGACATGGGGCAGGGCTTTTACCGCATGGTCCTGCACTACGGCTTCATGGACGAGGCGGACATTCCCGCTGCGCTTGCGGTGGAGGACCGGGCGGGCGGGCCGTTCAAGGCGATGGAGACCAGCTACTTCCTCTCGCGCCAGACGCTGATCCCCTCCGCGCGGCCGGGCATGGCGCTCTGGCGGGAGAAGCTCTTCGCGCTGCTGGTCCGCAACGCCCAGAGCGCGATGGAATTCTTCAAGTTACCCACCAATCGGGTGATTGAACTGGGCAGCCAGCTGGAGATCTGAAAAGGCGCTCCCGACTGTCGGGAGCGCCTTTTCTCAAGTCGTCAGAAGCGGGCGGTCACGCCCATCCAGACGCGGGCCGGGTCGATCATGTAGCCGGCCTCGTCGTAGTTCAGGCGCTTGTCGAACAGGTTCTGCACGCCGGCATGGAAGGTGAAGCCGGGCGAGACCTTGTACGATCCGCCGAGGTCGACGGTCGTGTAGGATTCGACGACGAGATTGTTGCCGCTGATCTGCGCCTCGGTCACCGCTTCCTCGCCGCGATAGACGGCGCGGGCATATAGGCTGAGGCGGTCGTCGGGGCGCCAGTTCAGCGAGGCGCTGGCCTGCTGCTTGGGCGTGTCGTTGAGCGCCATGCCTGCGCTGGCACCGGTGAGCTGCTTGGAATCGGTCAGCGTGCCGGTGGCGTTGAGGCGCAGCGTATGGGTGAGATCGAGGGAGGCGGTCGCCTCGATGCCGCGCACCTTCGCCTTGTCGACGTTCACGTAAGTCGTTGGCGGACGGCCGATCGAGCTGAGCGGTTCGTTGATACACCAGGCCCCGGCCTGTTGGCAGGTAAGCCGCGTGATCTTGTCGTTGAAGCGGGTGTCGTAGGCGGTCAGGCTGGCCTCGAAGCCCTTGGCTTCGTACATCGCCACGGCCTCGATCGTGCGCGAGGTTTCCGCCTCGAGGTCGGGGTTGCCGTAGATCGTGCCGCCACGGCTGGACTGGCCCCAGTCGGGCAGGGTCTGGCGCAGGTTCGGCGCGCGGAAGCCCTGCGAATAGCCGCCCTTCAGGGTGAGGCGCTCGGTGGTGTTCCAGACGAGGTAGGCACGCGGGGTCCAGTGGTTGCCGTACTGTTCGTCGTTGTCCATGCGGATGCCGCCGGTCAGGCGAAGGCTGTCGAGGATCGACAGTTCGTTTTCGGCGAACAGCGCCCAATTGGTGCGGCTGGCCCCGGCGCGCGTCGAGCCGGCAAGCAGGTTTCCGACCGTGTCCGTCAGGTCTTCGTTACGGAAGAAACCGCCGAGGCTCAGCATGTTGGAAGGCAGTTGCACCGACCAGATCGACTGCGCGACGGTGTTCTTGATCCGCTTGGTCGTTTCGAGGTTCTTGGCGTCCTCGTACTGGACATAGCTTTCCGAATTGGCGAAGCCCCAGCGGCCCGAGTGGCTGAGCGCGGCGACGTAGCGCTCCTGGGTCTGGGTGTTGAGTGTGCCTTCGGGGGCCGTGGCGGTCACTTCCACGGTCTTCCCTGCCGTGGCCGTCACTTCCTGGCGATAGTAACCGCCTTCGACGAGGAAATCGTGGTCGGGACCGGCGGAGAAGCCGATTTTGCCGCCCAGGCTTTCGTCCTTGCGCTGGGGCGTGCCGCCGACGACGCGGTCCTCGGTGCGGCGGTTGAGCGAGCCTTGCAGCTGAAGGCCTACGCCCTTGGTCAGCGGGCCGGAGAGGTAGAAGTTGCCGTCCTGGAAATTGCCGTAGTCGCTGCCGAGCTGCATCGTGCCGTTCACGCGCACGCTGCCGCGCCATTTGCTGGCGATGCGGCGGGTGATGACGTTGACGACACCGCCCATGGCATCGGAACCGTAGAGCGAGGACATCGGCCCGCGCACCACTTCGATGCGTTCGATCGATTCGAGCGGGGGCAGCATGCCGCCCTCGGAGTTGTTGCCGCCGTTGGTGCGGGTTTCGCGGCTGTTCAGGCGCTTGCCGTCGACGAGGATCAGCGTGTACTGCGGGGACATGCCGCGGATCGAGATGTCGCGGCTATTGCCTTCGCCGGGGGTGACGGTGACGCCGGGAATTTCCATCAGCGCATCGGTCACTTCGCGGTAGGGCAGGCGCTCCAGCTCCTCACGGGTGATAACGCTGATCGAGGCGGGCGCGTCCTTCACTTCCTGCTCGCGGCTGGTGGCGGTGACGACGATGGTGGAAGCACTGGTGGTGCCCTCGGCCTCGTCGGCCAGTGCAGGTTGGCACAGCGCAGCTGCGGCGAGACTCAGGGTGGCCGCGCTCGCGCGCAGCCGGAACTTGTGGATCACGGTAACCCCCCTTTGGGACACTAATGCGAATGCTTTGCAGTAGCGCCCTTGGCGTGGGGTGGCCCGAAGGCCAACAATCAAGATCGGATATCGACTATTCAGGAATTGCGCGCGGCGTCTGTTCTTTGCAGACCTGCGCCAGCCGTTCGCGCAGCCAGTGCGAGGCGGGATCGCGCTGGCTGCGCTCGTGCCAGAGCAGCCAGTATTGTAGCAGGCCCAGTTCGGAAGGTGCGGGGCGCGTGGCCAGTCCATGGCGCGCATCGAAATGTACGGCGGCTCGAGAGGGCAGGACCATGACCAGATCGCCTGCGGCCAGCATCGCCGGGGCCAGGCCGAAATAGGGCAGGCTGGCGACGACCTTGCGCGCGGCGGCGGCGCTGCCCAGCGTCATCGCCACCCGGTCCAGTTCCGCTTCGCTCACCGTGAGGCCGAGATGCGGATGGGCCAGGAACGCCTCGACCGAAACGGATTCCTCGTTTCGGGCAAGCGGATGGTCGGCGCGGGTGACGCAGAGGAACTCGTCTTCGAACAGCAGTGCGCGGTGCAACTGCGCGGGATCGTGATCGAGACCGGAGATCGCGAGGTCGATATCGCCTTCGGCCAGCGCGCGGTGGGTGGCATGACTCAGCGGCACGATGTCGATGGCGATCGCTGGGGCTTCCTCGCGCAAAGTCGCCATGGCCGGAAGCAGCACGGACATGACGCCAAAATCGGTGGAGGCCACGCGGAAGCGGCGTTCGACGCGGGCGGGATCGAAACGGTCTTCCACCAGCAGGGCGGATGTCGTGGCCATCCAATCGGCCAGCTTGCCCACCAGTTCGTCACCTCGGCGGGTGCGGGCCATGCCGCTGCCCGAGCGGACCAGCAACGGGTCCTTGAGTGCGGTGCGCAATTGCGAGAGCGAACGGCTGACGCTCGGCTGACTTACTCCAAGCGCAAGCGCCGTACCGCTGACGCTCTTGGTCTTGAGCAGCAGGGTCAGCGTGAGAAGCAGGTTGGGCGAGATCGGCAGGACCATGGCGCGCAAGTATTGCAACTTTGTCTCAGTCGCAATGACCCCGAATCGGTACGGAAGCGCTTTGTTGCGGTACGATCACGAGGTGAAGGGGTTGAGAAATGGAACGGAAACAACGCGTTTGCAGACCGTCCTGTGTTTCGGGACGCGGCAATAAGCCTGGATCGACGGAATTGCGCCGGAGCGGTGCCGATTCATACTCGACCGATGTGCTTGCCTAAGCTATGCGAATGACTCGCATTAGCCGGGTCGACAGGGCGGCCCTGTGGGTTCGTTGGGGTTAGATCGCTTGACCATGTACGCCACCATTCATCACCCGGATGCACTTGCGCCGGATCGCCCGGCCAGTGCCCCGGTTCCGCAGCCGCGTCCGCAGGCCGAGATCGTCGCCCTTCATGCGCCCCGAACCGTGTCGCGCTATGGCGAAAGCCGCAAGCCCAATCTCGCGGCCATGTTGGGGGCCACCGCGATTGTCGGCGGCATGATCGCCTCGATGCTGGCGCTCAACATCGTCAACGCGCATCGCGAGACGCACAGGCGGCTGGTCGTCGCCGACCTTCAGCAACTCAAACCGCCGCCGCCTCCCCAGCCGCCCAAGCCGCAGCCGCAGCCGGAAAAGGTGACGGTGCAGCCGGTCTCCCCGGTTGTCGCGCCGCCGCCTCCGATCGTGCTGACGACCGCCCCGGCCACGATCAGCACTTCGCCCGAGCCGCCGGTCGTGCGCGTCGCGGTGCCAGGTCCGCCGGCGCCGCAGACCCAGAGCGTAGCGGTGGCTCCGGCCCCGCGCATCGAGAATGCCGGGGACCTGTCGTCGAAGATGATCTCGGCCGAGCCGCCGCGCTATCCAGTGGAATCGCGGCGCAAGCACGAGCAGGGCACGGTGGTGCTGATGGTGATTCTGGGCACCGACGGCACCGTGGCGGATATCTCGGTCTCGACGAGCAGCGGCTTCGACCGGCTCGACAAGGCTGCGCTTTCCTCGGTACGGCGCTGGAAATGGTCTCCCACCAAGCGTGACGGTGCGCTGGTCATGGTGCGCGGACTGGTGGAGATTCCTTTCGTTTTGCGAACCTGATCGTCGCTATCCGGCGGGAACCGCGCGTTCCTCGCCGCGCAGCTGCGCGACCACGGCGTTGGCCTCCATGCCGATCCCGCGCGTCAGGGAAGCCGGAAGTTCCACGCGGAAGCCGCGCGCCAGCAGGCCCTCGATCGCCCATTTTACGCAGAAGTCCGCTGCGACGCCGACCACGGTGACATCGCGAAGGCCCTCGGCGGCGAGGCTGGCGAAGAAGGCTTCGCGGTCGATTGCGGCGCTATCCTTGCCCAGCGGTTTCAGCGAGAGTCCGGACTCCGCCCACATATCGAACACGCCCTTGTCCAGAGTATAGACCGGAATGGACGGTGCGATCGCTCCCGCGTCGAGCACGCTGTTCCAACCCGGTGTGCCATGGATGCAATGGATCGGGAACTGCGCGCTTTCAGGGGACCCGGCGTAGACTTCGGGAACGTGGGTGTCGAACGTGAGCAGCACGCCCGCCGTGGTTTCCGGTGCGAGCGCGGCGAGCCAGTCCTGCATCGGCGCGACGATCGCCTCGGCGTCCGGAACCGGCAGGGCGCCGGAGGCGTGGACGAAGTCGCCCTGCATGTCGACGACGATGACGAAGCGGTTCCTGCCGGAAACCGGAAGCGGGGTTGCCGAAAGTTCGATCGCGGTAAGGTTTGTCATTGGCGCATATCGTCCTAAGACTGGGTCATGGTCTATACGGATATTGCAACCCGCACCTACAATCACAACTGGCGGCTCGATCCGATCGTGCGTAGCCTGCTGGATACGGACTTCTACAAGCTGCTGATGTTGCAGATGGTCCGGCATCTCTATCCGGATGTGCAGGCGACTTTCGAGCTGATCAACCGCACGAAATCGGTACGGCTGGCCGAAGTGATCGACGAGGAGGAACTGCGCGCCCAGCTCGACCATGCGCGTTCGCTGCGGTTCGGCAAGAAGGAACTGATCTGGCTGGCGGGCAACAGCTTCTACGGCAAGGCGCAAATGTTCAGCCCGGACTTCATCGCCTGGCTGGCCGAATTCCGACTGCCCGAATACGAGTTGCATAAAGTCGACGGCCAGTACGAACTGCGTTTCGAAGGGCCGTGGACGCATACGATGATGTGGGAAATTCCCGCTCTGGCCATCGTCAACGAACTGCGCTCGCGCGCGGCGATGAAGGATCGCGGCCGGTTTGCGCTCGACGTGCTCTATGCCCGCGCCAAGGCCAAGCTCTGGGAGAAAGTGGAGCGGCTCGCCCAGCTTCCGGACCTCGTGCTCTCGGACTTCGGCACGCGGCGGCGGCATGGTTTCCTTTGGCAGCGCTGGTGCGTGGAAGCGCTGAAGGAAGGGCTGGGCAGCCGCTTCATCGGTTCGTCCAATGTCCTGCTGGCGATGGACGCCGATCTGGAGGCGATCGGCACCAATGCCCACGAACTTCCGATGGTGCTGGCGGCGCTGGCGGAAAGCGACGAGGAACTGCGCCAGGCACCCTACCGCGTGCTCAAGGATTGGAGCGATCACTACGGCGGCAACCTGAGGGTGGCGCTGCCCGATGCTTTCGGCACCGCCTCGTTTCTCGAACGCGCGCCGGATTGGGTTGCGGACTGGACCGGCTTCCGCCCCGACAGCGCGCCGCCGATCGAGGGCGGCGAGCAGATCATCCGCTGGTGGCAGGAAAGGGGCCGCGATCCCAAGAGCAAGCTGCTGATCTTCTCCGACGGCATGGACATCGACAGTATCGAGGCGACCTATCGCCACTTCCACGGCCGCGTGCGCATGAGTTTCGGCTGGGGCACCAACCTCACCAACGATTTCCGCGGCTGCGCGCCGTTCGAGACGGCGGACCTCGATCCGATTTCGCTGGTCTGCAAGGTCGTCTCGGCGAACGGACGTCCGGCGGTGAAGCTCTCGGACAACCCGGCGAAGGCCACCGGCAGGCCGGAGGAGATCCAGCGCTATCTGCGTGTGTTCGGCGAGGCAGGCCGGGTGGCGAGCGCGGTATCGGTCTAGGTATCCGGACCGATACCCGAACATCGCGGAAGACCAAACTCCACTAACGCTTGCGGGCGGCGTTCACGTTTTCGGTGCGAACATCGTCGCGCGGCTTGCCTTTGCTGGTACGCTGCGCCGAGGCGGGAGCGGCCGACAGTACCGGACCGCAGGCGGCTGACTTTGCATCGCCGACATCGACGAAGGCCAGAAGACCCGCGACCGGGGTTGCCGCCACGGCGAGGCCCAGTCCCACGCCAGCGCGGCCCAAGAGCTGGGGGCTTACGACCCGAAGCGAGGGCTGGGCAATGCGGCCGCCGATTCCCACCGGGGACTGGCCCGAGAACAGGCTGAATTTCTTTCCGTCTGCGCGGATTGCCAGATCGATCGCTTCCGTTCCGAAGCTGAAGCCGCCGCGTCCGGTAATCACGTTCTTCGACGTGTCGATGAGGATCGGGTCTGCCACGGCCGTGCCGCTTCGCACGGTGAAGGCGATGAGGCCGCAATTGATCTCCACCGGCTTCTTCAACTTGCCTTCGAACATCTTCGAAGCGAAAGTCCCCAGATCCAGCTCGGCCAGTTGCACGTTGCGTGTCCAGAAAGTGCCTCTGGGCATCACGAAGGCGATGCGCCCGGATGCGGTAGCGAGCGAGTCGTGGATCGTGTCGCCCCTGCCTTCCAGCTTGATACGGCCACTTATGGTCCCCGTGGTGCCGGATTCCGCCACGCCGTAGCCCGCCAGGAGACGACCCATCGGTGTCGGTGAGAGGCGGATATCGTAACTCGTCGCGGCGGGTCTCTGTCTGGTGTCGAACACCAGGTTGGACGATACGTCGCCGCGCGCCATGGAGAACGTCAGCGGCGAGAGGGCAAGCCGCCCATGGTCGAGCGAGAGCTTGAGCGCGATGTTCTGCACCGGGACGTTGCGGGAGCGGACGGTGCCAATCTTCCAGTCCAGCCCGGCGTCGAAGCGCTGCATAGTTTCGACCGGCAGTGCGGCATCGGGCAGGACCCTGCTCGATCCGGCACCCGTGGCAGCGGCAGCAGCGACGGCGCCTTTCGTCACCACGATATCGGGATTGTAGCCGATGAACGGCGCTGCATCGACGATGTCGAGCCGCCGCGTCGCGAGTACGGCGTCGAGGCGTAGACGCTCGGCATTGGTGACTGTCAGCTTGCCGGAAATGTCGGATTGGCCGAAAGCGCCGTGAAGACCGGTGAAGCGGTAGGTTTCGCCGTCCTTCACGAGTTGCGCGGCGAGACCGTAGCGGCGGGTTTGCGGAATGGCGACATCGATGATGGCGAGCAAGTCGGACAAGTCGTCTCCGCGTGCCCGGACCTTGAGGGGAACGTCCTCGAAATCGGCGATCGAGGGCAGCGTGCCGGAAACGTCGATCCGGTTTCCGGCGGCCCAGGCGGTGAGTTCCAGTGCATTGCGTCCGCGATTGACGGTGGCGTCTGGGGACAGCAGGCGTGCGGTCACGCGGAACGGGGTCTTGCGCAGGATGCCTTCACCCTGAACGCCTACGGACTTGCCGATCCGGGCATCAGCCGAAGCTATCGGGTCGACACGGAGATCGGCCAGCAGCGGCATGCGAGGATCGGCATAGTGGATGCGGGTGTCTGCCACGACCGCGCGGTCTATGCGGGGGAACTCGAAGGGTTTGCCGCCTTCGCCGCTGCCGAAAGTCCAGGTGTTGCGGTCATGGCCCTTGTCCCATTCGAGATCGACGGCGCCGCCTTGAAGGTCCAGCGAATGAACGTGCCGCCGCCCGAACACCAGCGAGAGCGGAGCGATCCGGGCGTCGATGCGCCTTGCCGAGAAGAAGTGGGGGTGAGCGGCCCAGGCCGGATTGGAGACACTGAGCCCTTCGGCCACGAACTTGATCCGCAGCGGCGCGAAGTAGAGCTGGAAATCGCCGCCGACCTCCACCTGCCGTCCGGCCAGAGACCCTGCCATGCGCTCGAACGGGTGCTTCAGGAACCGGCCCTTGGTGATGAAAAGGACGAGCCAGGCGGCGAATACCGCGATCACGATTGCGAGCAGAATGTTGCGCAGGATGTGCAGGCGCCGCCTCGATCGCCGTTGCGGAGGTTTCGCTTCTGTCGCCGCTGCGCCGGAATCGGCCCGCGCATCGCTTTCCGTCGTTGCATCCATATCGCCCTAAAGGACGGGGAGCCGTTTGGTTTCGCAGAAAGGCGCAGACCCGCCACGACCGGACGATAGCCCGCTCCGGCCATTGGACGATATCTCTAACCGGCCAGATCCAGCAATCGCTGCGCAAGTGCATCGAGGGGCAGGCTCTCGGCGCCCGGCACGAGGGTCAGGGCGGCGCGCGGCATGACCGGATAGGCGGCGCCTGCGGGATTTTCGACCAGCGCGGTGCCGCCTGCCTCGAAGAGGGCGCGCAGGCCCTCGGCACCGTCATGGTTGGCGCCGGTCAGCACCGCGCCCACCAGACCGGAGCCATAGGCATCGGCGGCGCTCTCGAACAACACGTCGATGGACGGGCGGGAGAACTGTACGGGTCCCTCGACCGAAAGCGAGACGGTGCGGTCGGTCTCGACCAGCATGTGGTAGTCGGGAGGGGCAAAGAGGATCGTGCCCGGCGCGATCGGTTCCTTGTCGTCCGGCTCGCGCACCTCGAGGTTGCATTTGGCGGCGAACAGGGACGCCAGCACGTTCCTGCGGCCGGGCCGTACGTGAACCACGACAAGAACCGGCAGCGGATAGTCGCCGGGCAGGATCGGAAGAAGGCGGGAGAGCGCCTGCACGGCGCCCGCCGATGCTCCTATAACGACGGCGCGGGGCCGGGTCACGGATCGCGACGCTGGTAGATCTTCTCCTCGCGCACGAATTCGCCGAACGACCCGGCATATTGCGAGAAGCGCAGGCTCTCCTTTGCCCCGAGGCCGAGGAAACCCTTGCGGGCCAGCGAGCCGCGAAACAGCCCGACGGCGCGGTCCTGCAAGCCGCGGTCGAAGTAGATCATGACATTGCGACAGGAAATCAGGTGCATTTCCGCGAAGACCGCATCGGTGACGAGGCTGTGGTCGGAAAAGACCACGCGCTCGCGCAGGCTCTTGTCGAAGGCGGCGTGGCCGTAGGCGGTGGAATAGTAGTCCGAAAGCGAGGACTTTCCGCCCGAGAGCTGGTGGTTCTCGGTGAACGTGCGAAGGCGGTCCAGCGGATAGATGCCCCGCGCCGCGGCATCGAGTGCATCCTGGTTGATATCCGTCGCATAGAACAGCGTGCGGTCTTCCAACCCTTCCTCGCGGAACAGGATGACGAAGGAATAGAGTTCCTCGCCGCTGCTGCATCCCGCGATCCAGACCTTGAGCGAGGGATAGGTGCGCAGATGCGGCACGACTTTCTCGCGGATGGCGCGGAAGTAGGCGGGATCGCGGAACAGCTCGCTGACCTGCACGGTCAGGAAACCCAGCAGGCGGGAGACGGTGGCCGGATCGCGCAACAGGCGGTCCTGGAGCGCCGAGAAAGTCGGCAGCCCCATCTGGTCGCGTGCCTGTCGCAACCGCCGCTTCAGCGAGGCCTGGGCGTAATTGCGAAAGTCGTAGTGATAGCGGCGGAAAAGCGCCTCCAGCAGGAGGCGGATCTCGATATCCTCGATCTGCTCCCCATCCATCTTTTCTGCGTCCATCCTCTCCTTGACCATCAGGGCCTCCGCATCATCGCGGCATCCACACGCGGACCAGCGAGAGCAGCTTGTCCACATCGAGCGGCTTCGACATATAGTCGTTGGCGCCTGCCTCGATGCAGCGCTCCTGGTCGTCGGGCATGGCCTTGGCGGTGAGCGTGATGATCGGCAGTTTCGTCCAGCGCGGATCCTGGCGAATTTCGCGGGTGGCGGTGAGGCCGTCCTTTACCGGCATCATCACGTCCATCAGCACGAGATCGATGCGGCGGGCGTTGTCCTCTGCGAAGCGGTCGAGCGCATCGATGGCCTCTTGCCCGTTGCGGGCGATCTCCACCACCGCGCCCTGCGGTTCGAGGATGTTGGTGAGCGAGTAGACGTTGCGCACGTCGTCCTCGACCACCAGAATGCGGCGGCCTTCGAGGATCGCATCGCGATTGCGGGCCTGCTGGATCATCGTTTGCTGCTCGGCCGGCATTTCGGTGACGACCTGGTGCAGGAACAGCGAGACTTCGTCGAGCAGCCGCTCGGGCGAGCGCGCACCCTTGATGATGATCGAATCCGAATAGCGGCGCAGGCGCTGCTCGTCGTCGGCAGTGAGGTCGTGGCCGGTATAGACGATCACCGGTGGGAAGGCATAGCCACCCTCGCGGCTCAGGGTTTCGAGGAGCGTAAAGCCGCTGGCGTCGGGCAGGGCGAGGTCCAGAACCATGCAGTCGAAAGTTTGGCCGGCCAGTAGTTCGAGGCATTCGGCGGCGGTGGCGGCGGCGACCGTCTCCACGTCGCCCGAAGTCAGCAGCCGTGCCACGGCGTCGCGCTGGACCGGATCGTCCTCGACGATCAGCACCCGGCGCGTGGGGGAATCGAGCCGGGCCGCCAGCGTTTCCAGCACGCCCGAAAGGTCTTCGCGCTTCACCGGCTTCACGAGGTAGCCCACGGCACCCAGCGACAGCGCCGTCTGGGTATGGTCGCTGCCGGAGACGACATGGACGGGGATATGCCGCGTTTCGACATCGCGCTTCAGGCGGTCGAGCAGGGCGAGGCCGGACTGGTCGGGCAGCCCGATGTCGAGCACTACGGCGTGCGGGCGGAAGCTGCGGGCAAGCTGGAGCGCTTCCTCGGCGGTTCCGGCAACCAGGCACTGGAAGCCCATTTCCCGCGCCATGTCGCGCACGATGCCCGCGAAGGCGGAATCGTCTTCGACCACCAGCAGCATACGCTGGGCGGCGGTGGCCGTATCGCGGTCGTCCTCGACCTGCCGAAGCAGCACGGCCGGCTCCGGGGCGGGTTTGGCGCTGGGTGCCGGGGAGGGGATGGTAGCGACGGGCGCGGGACCGTTCGGCTTGATCTGCGCCGATCCTGTCAGGGCGGGATCGTAGGCGAGCGGCAGCCGCAGGGTGAAGCGGCTGCCCTGGCCGGGCACGCTCGCCAACGAGATCGCACCGCCCAGCAGGCGGGCGAGTTCGCGCGAGATCGAGAGGCCGAGGCCGGTGCCGCCGTACTTGCGATTGACCGTGCCGTCGGCCTGCCGGAATGCCTCGAAGATCGCGCGCTGCTGGTCTTCGGGAATGCCGATCCCGGTGTCGGTCACGGAAAGCAGCAAGGCGCTTGTGCTCTCCGGGGTGCCGTCCGGTTCGATCTCCAGCCTTACGCAGCCCGTTTCGGTGAACTTGAAGGCATTGGAGAGCAGGTTCTTGAGCACTTGCTCCAGACGTTGCCGGTCAGTGTCGAGCGTGGCCGGGCAATCCGGCGCGACACGGATTTCGAAATCCAGGCCCCGGTCCCGTGCGACCGGCTGGAAGACTTGCCGCATGTCGCCTGCAAGCCGCTCCAGCAGCACCGTCTCGGGCCGGATCTGCAAGTGTCCCGCCTCGATCTTGGAAAGGTCGAGAATGTCGTTGATCAGTGCCAGCAGGTCGTTGCCGGAGGACTCGATGGTGCGCGCATATTGCACCTGTTCGCCGGTGAGGTTGGCCTTGGGATTGTCGCTCAGCAGCTTCGACAGGATCAGCAGCGAATTGAGCGGCGTGCGCAGTTCGTGGCTCATGTTGGCGAGGAAGTCGGACTTGTAGCGGCTGGCCTGCTCCAGCTCCTGTGCCTTGAGTTCGACCGCGGCGTTGGAGCGGGCAAGATCGTCGCGCTGGTGCTCCAGCTGCTGGGCCTGTTCCTCAAGCTGCGAATTGGTCTGCTCCAGCTCGACCTGCTGGTGTTCGAGCCGGACCTGCGATTCCTTGAGGGCGCGGCCCTGTTCTTCCAGCTCCTCGTTGGAGACGCGCAGTTCCTCGCTCTGCACCTGGAGTTCTTCGGCATGATGCTGCAACTCGGCCCGGTAACGCGCCGAACGCAGGGCAACGCCCGCCGCGTTCGAAATTTCGGCAAGAAAGGTCAGGACATGCTCGTCCACCGGTTGAAGGAAACCGAGTTCGATCACCCCGTGGACCGCGCCGTCGGCCATGGCGGGCGCGATCAGCAGGTGGCGCGGCTTGTCGCTGCCGAAGGTGGAGCCGATCGTCAGGTAGCTGTCGGGAATGTCGGCCAGCAGCACGGGTTCACCGTCCGCCGCGACCTGGCCGAGCAGGCCTTCCCGCAGGGCGAAGCGTTCGACGATCCCGGCATCGGCGGGCACGCCGTGGGAGGCGATGCGGCGGAACAGGTGGCCGTCTCCCGAGAAAACCGCACCGGCCTGCGCGCCCACGAACTTTACCAGGAAAGCAAGGATGTTCTCGCCCAGTTGCTCCACCGGCTGGTCGCCCAGTATTGCCGAGGCGAGCGCGACCTGTCCCGACTGGAGCCATTGACGGTGCCCCGCGGCGATCGCAGCGCGGCGGATCAGGAAGCCGATCGCCAGCGTGAGGGCAATTCCCAGGAGGCAGGAGGCCATGCCGCTGGCCCAAGCCGAGCGATAGGCCTGTTCCATTTCGGCAAGCCGCTCCGTCCGCAGCCGCGCTTCGTCCTGCTGCATCAGTCCGAGCTGGGCGCGGATCGCGTCCATTTCGGTCTTGCCGCGATCCGAGGCGACCAATGGGAGGGCCGCTTCCAGGCCGCCGCTCTTGCGGGTCTCGATCGTTTCGCGCAGCTCGGCGAGCTTGGCGTCGATATGGCGGCGCAGCGGCAGGAGGCGGTCCTGCTGCTCGGGATTGTCGCGGGTGAGACCGGCAATCGCCTCGAACTGCCCGCCGACATCGGCAAGCGCGCTGCGATAGGGATCGAGATAGCTCTCCCGCCCGGTCAGCAGAAACCCGCGCTGCCCGGTCTCGGCGTCCTGCACGGCCGAGAGCAGACGGTTCAGCGCGACAATGACTTCGTGGGAATGGACGATCTTGCGCGTGTCGTCCCGCAGCACGCGCAGGTTGAGATAGGCCACTGTCCCGCTGGCGAGAAAGAACAGGACCGCGACAGCGAGACCGAACGCGGTCTTGGGGTCCAGTCCCGGCGCCGACCGCCGTGTCTTTCCGGAAAATTGATGGGAACCGTCTAGTGTTGGTTTGGCAGGGGCCGCCTGCTTGAAAGGTGAGTGCATGAGCCTGCCAGAAAAGGAGTGCGCCGGAAACGCCAGGCTTCCCGCATGCGGGGAAATTCACCAGCGATCAAGGCGTTCCATCCCACTCGCACGATCGGGAAAGATTCTTTCCGTGCAGATCTTGGCCGTCTTTCAGGAAGCGCTGTTCCCGGCCGGTGGCGGAGCCGGACTCTGCATGCCGGGTTGTTCCTGCGGCGTTACGTCGCCTTGCTCGACGGCTTGCCGCGTGTCGCTGACCCCGCCGGTATCGCCGGGAGCTTGAACGGCCCGCACGATCCAGATCAGCGAGAGCGCCGCAATCGCCAGTACCAGGCTGATCAGCAGAATGTACCGGACGGTGCCCGGCGTCGAACCGGCGCGGGCTTCATCCTTTTCGAGATGCACTTTCTCGTCGCGGCTATCCATCCTGCACCTTTCAAGCTGAGGGTCCTGAAACCGGGGGTTAGCAGTCAACGCATGCCGACCATCGACGTTCCCCCTGGCGATCCCGAGCCTTTGGCAGCAGCCGGCGATGCGGCGCTGGAAAGATCGTCACAGACCGGGCAACGACTGTTCGGCGAAACCCCAACCGCGCAGGTCTCGCGCTCTTTCGGCCAGCTTGGATGCGTCCGCGATCGAGAAGGGATGGGCGTCCTTCATGCCGTCCAGTTCGTCCCATGAGATCGGCACCGCGATCGGCGCGCCTTCGCGGGCGCGTGCCGAATAGGGCAGGACGGCGGTGGCGCCGCGTTGGTTGCGCAGCCAATCGATGAAGATGCGCCCCTTTCGCTTCGCCTTGCTCATGGTGGCGACGTAGCGTTTCGGCTGTGCCAGGCTCATGGCCTCGGCGAAACGACGGGCGAAGTCCTTGTGGGTGTCCCAGTCGTGCCCGCGCTTCAGCGGGACGACGACATGCACGCCCTTGCCGCCGGAGAGCATGGCGAAGCTCACCAGACCGAGATCGGCCAGTCGCGCCCGAATGTCCTTGGCAGCGCGGGCGCACTCGGCGAAGTCCAGGCCCTCGTCGGGATCGAGATCGAAGATCATGCGCTCGGGCAATTCGACCTTGTCGGCGCGTGCACCCCAGCCGTGGAACTCGATCGTGCCCATCTGCACGCAGGCGATCAGCCCTTCCGCATCATCGAGGTAGAGATAGTCCTCCACGCCGCCGTCCTTCTCGCGGATCGGCACGTGATGGACATGCTCGCCGAAAGTGCCGCTGTCGTGCTTCTGGAAGAAGCACTTCTTCGCCCGCCCCTGGGGACACCGGACCAGGCTGATCGGGCGATTGGCGGCGAAAGGCAGCATGAGGGGCGCTACGGCGGCGTAATAGTCGGCAAGGTCACCCTTGGTTTCGCCGCTTTCGGGGAAGATCACCCGGTCCCGGTTGCTGATCTTCATGTCGATCTCCGCTGCGGGCGCGGGCTGGGCACGTTCCGGGGTGACGGACTTGGCGTCCTTGTCGGACCTCAGGCCGAGGAAGCTGCCATGACGCACGCGCCCTTCGCCGGTGAGTTCGGCAAAGGCGACTTCGGCCACCAGCTTCGGCGTGACCCAACTGGCCCCGCGCGCCTCTGCCCGATCGATTTCGACAGGGGCGGTCTTGCGTGCAAGCTTCTCCAGCTTCGCGGCCATGGCGGCCAGGCTCGCGGCATCGAAGCCGGTGCCGACCTTGCCGCGATAGACGAGTTTCTTGCCCTCATACTGTCCCAGTAGCAGCGACGAGAAGGGGCGCCCCTTCGCGACCGACCGGGACCAGCCGACGATCACGAACTCCTGCCGCCGCGTGCATTTGACCTTGACCCAGTGCTTCGTGCGTCCGGCGCGATAGGGGGCGTCCACGCGCTTGGCGATGATGCCCTCCTGCCCGGCCGCGCACATGGCATCGTGAAGCTTCTCGCCGGAGCCGATCACATGGTCCGCAATAAAGACAGGTGGCTGCGCTTCGGCGAGCAGGGCTTCCAGCCGTTCCTTGCGTTCGATGTTGGGCATCGGGGCCAGATCCTCACCATCCAGTTCGATCAGGTCGAAGGCATGGAATTCCAGTGCATCCCGGTCGGACTGGCTGCCGTGGCCGCGCTTGAGCACTGCCTGGAGGCTGGAGAAATCGGGATTGCCGTCCTTGCCGCGCGCGACGATCTCGCCGTCGATCAGGCAGGGCGGCAGGTTCAGCGCGGCGAGATGCGCGACCAGCGGTGCGAACTTGTCCGTCCAGTCGAGGCCGCTGCGGGTATGGACCACGATCTTTCCGCCCGCCGCCGCGATAAGCGCCCGGTAGCCGTCGAACTTGATCTCGTGCATCCACAGGTTCCCGGTCGGCACGGTGTCGACCAGTGTGGCGAGTTGCACCGGGCGGAACTTCGGCGGCTTGCCGTTTTTTCGACTGGCGGGCGGTGACTTGCCGGCATTGCTTACCGCCGCCTTTTTCATGATCTCGACAAAGGCATCGCCCTTCTTGCCCTTGAGCGAATGGACGGCGCCTTTGTCGGCCCCGATCTCGGCCATGGTGCGCCCGGTCAGGACACTGGTGAGCGCCTGCTCCACCAGGACATCCCCGTCCTGCGCGAAAGCATCGTCGACCTTGCGCAAGAGCCAGTTCTCGCGCTTTTCGCCCGGACGGGGCTTCATCCGCACGAGCAGCCATTCGCCCTTCATCCGCTCGCCGTCGAGCATGAAGTGAAGGTGGCCCTCATCGATATCCCGCGCACTCTTGCCGGTAACCGGCGCCCAGGTGCCGCGGTCCCAGAGCATGACCGTGCCGCCGCCATACTCGCCTTTGGGAATCCCGCCTTCGAAGGTGCCATAGGACAGGGGATGGTCTTCGGTCCGCACCGCCAGGCGCTTGTCGCCGGGATCGGCACTCGGCCCTTTCGTCACCGCCCAGGATTTGAGCACGCCGTCGATTTCGAGGCGGAAGTCCCAGTGCAACCGCGTCGCCGCGTGCTTCTGGACGACGAAGCCGTTTCCGCCCTTCCTGCCGCGCTTTCCGGCAGGTTCGGCGGTTCTGGCGAAGTCGCGCTTGCGGTTGTATTCGGCAAGCAGGTCGGTGATGGGTTCTTGCTTGCTCACGGGTCATACCTGCACGATGTTTCGATAAACTTGTCAGGCGCGCTTGCGGGTGCGGGAAGTGGGGGGCGCCTTCTTTGCTGCGGGCTTGCGGGACGAGGAGGGCTTCGCAGCCTTCGTCCCGCTTTCGCCGACCGACTTCTTCAGCGCCGCCATCAGGTCGATCACATTGCCCTTGCCACTGGACGGTTCCTCGACATGCTCGAGAATGCGCTTGTTGCCCTTGGACTTGGCCTTCTTGTCGATCAGGCGGTGGAGCGCGTCGACGTAGCGATCATGAAATTCGGCAGGCTTGAACGGGCCGGTCTTCTTCTCGATCAGGGTCGTGGCAAGATCCAGCAGGTCGGCGTCGGGCTTGGCATCCTCGATATCGCGAAAATAGCCCTGCGCCTTCTGGACCTCGTCGGCGTAGCGCAGCACTTCCATGACGAGGCCCCGCCCGCAGGGCTTGATCGAGACCAGCTGCTCGCGTCCGCGCACTGCCAGTTGACCCAGTCCGACCTTGCGGGTCCGGCGCAGGGCTTCGCGCAGCACGGTATAGGCCTCTTCCGCCAGATCGTCGGCGGGCACGACGAAATAGGGCTTTTCGTAATAGAGCACGTCGATCTCGTCGGCATCGACGAACTGCACGAGTTCCAGCGTCTTGCGGCTTTCGATCTTGACCGCTTCGATTTCCTCTTCGTCGAGCAGGACGTAATTGCCCTTGGAGACCTCGAAGCCCTTGATGATCTCGTCGCGGTCGACCGGGCCGACGCCCGGCGCGACTTTCTCATAGCGGATGCGCTTGCCGCTGGGTTCGTGGATCTGGTGGAACGAGATGGCGGCGCCGGATCGCGTCGCCGGATAGACTTCGATCGGGATCGAGACGAGCGCCAGGCGAATCTGGCCTTTCCAGTAAGCGCGTGCAGGCATGGGCGCGTCCTTTCTCGTCTGGAGAAAGACGCGAAGGACCGAGGAGTTCCCCCGGCTTTCCGTTTCATCCCATCTGCGAAGGCAGCCGCGATGCAGCCATGGACGGACGCTGCGGCGAATGCCTCCGGATGCGCGCCGGACAGTGGATCGTCCGGGGCCTTGCATCGTTTTCCTATCAGTCGACGCAAGGACGGCCCGGCAAGTCGGTTGGGCCGGTCTCGGCATAAAACAGCGACATCAAGGAGAGCATCGATGAATCGGCGTGATTCAAACCCGGCCAGCCGTCAGTCCGGCGGATATCGTGACGAAAGCTCCGATTGGGAATCGCCGCGTCAGGCCAGCCAGTGGCAGGACGACGCGCCCCGACAGGCCGGCGGTGGTTGGGGCAATGACGAAGGGAGCACGCACCGCGATGACGCGGCGTCCCGAAATCCCCGGTGGAACGAGAACGACGCGCGGTATCGGAGCGAGGAGCGTGGAGCCTCGGGCTATCGCGAGCGGGAACGCTATGGCTCTCAGGCGCGTGGTCAAGGCTACGGCGAAGGGCGGTACGGTAGCGACCGCCGCCAGGCGGGAAGCGAGCGAGGCTATCGTTTCTCGGGCGAGCGCGACGTCTATCCGATCCGGGAATACGACGCGAGCGGCGGCAACGATTTCGCCGATTTCACCAGCGAGGACTACGGCGGCCGCGACTTCTATGCCCGGCGCGGTGGTGGCGGCGGTCTGAGCCCAAGCTTCAGCTATCGTCCGACGTTCGATACGTTCGGCCGGGGCTATTATGGCGCGCGGGATTCCCGGACCGACACCGAACATGGTCGGCGCGACTACGGCGACTGGCGCGAATATGGCGAGGAACGCGGATTCTTCCAGCGCGCGGGAGACGAGATCGCCAGCTGGTTCGGCGACGAGGATGCGGCGCGTCGCCGCGAGCAGGATCATCGTGGTCGCGGTCCTTCGGATTATACGCGATCGGACGAACGCATCCGGGAGGACGTAAACGATCGTCTCACGCAGGACTGGCGCGTGGATGCCACGAACATTCGGGTGCTGGCCAAGGACGGCGAAATTACGCTGGACGGTACGGTCGGCAGCCGCCCGGCCAAGCGTCGCGCCGAGGACCTTGCCGAGGATGTTTCCGGCGTGAAGCACGTGCAGAACAATTTGCGCGTGACCGGCGGGGCGGGTTGGAGCGATACCGGCCAGGCCAGTTCGACCAACCCGGCTGCAAGATCGAGCACGACGAGTGGGTCGGTGACCGGCACGAACGCTTCCACCTCGCCTACGACTGGATCGACTACGGGTAGTTCCTCCTGATCCTCGGCAGTTACTGAGAATGGCCGTGGCTCCCTTGGGAACCACGGCCATTTTCGTTTTCGAAAGGCTTCGAGCGTCAGGCCTTTCCCATCATTTCCTGCTCGGGACCGAGCATTGTGATAGATGACCGTCATCCCGCCGAAGAGCGCACAGTTGGAGAAACGACGCGAGACCCGTGCAGTCGCTGCGAGATCGCTAACGGGAAAGGGCCTTGGCGAGGCCGTCGATCTCGGCTTCCGGGATGCGGCGGGCGATGACCGCCATTGGATCGCGCGGTTTTCGGGCGTCGATCACGGCTTCCTCACCGCGCCATTGGCGCAGGCGCGCGGCGAGGTATTCCGGGCGCTGGCCGGACAGGACCGGAGCCGATTTCCCCGGCGCGTGGCAAGAAAGGCAGGCGGGAAGCTGGTTGCCGGGCAGGCCCCGGTCGGCGATGGGATGCGCGGTGGCGAGCGAACCGGAGCGAAGGCCGGGCAGGTTTGCGAAGTATCGTGCCGCCGCGCGCATCTCGGTCTCTGTCATCTCGCGGGCCGCGCCTTGCATGACCGCCCCTTGGCGCTTGCCGGATGCAAAGTCGTGCAAGGCGGACAGAAGGAATTGTTCTTTCTGCCCGGCAAGGATCGGGATGTCGCTTTGTCCGCGTCCCTTTCCGTCGCTGCCGTGACATCCCGTGCAGCGCGCGAGCGGGCCGGGAGGAGCCGCCGTCAAGGCCCGGTAGTCCTCGGCGCTCATGCCGGGCAGGCGGCGCAGGAAACCGACCATGCGGCGTACCTCGTCGGGACGCTCGCCGGCGGGCCAGGCGGGCATGCCGGTGTATTTCACGCCGTGGCGGACGATCCAGAAGAGTTCGCGGTCGCTGTAATCGCCCACCGTCTTCGCAAGATCCGGCGCGGGCGGCGTGGCGGCCTGCATGACTGGCGAAGGCGGCGTGCCGGGGGCGCCATGGCAGACCGCGCAGGACTGGCGGAAATGTCCGGCCGTGCTCACTAGGGCGCCGTCGTCGCGCACCTCTTTCGGGGTCTGGAATGTGCTGTAGGTGCGCGCCGAGTTCTGCATGGTCCAGTGCAGGAACCAGTCGGTGATCGCCCAGTGGCCCGACGAGGCGGCGATCGGAAACAGTCCCGACCAGGCGAAGCCCATGCCGAACAGGACAACGGCGACAAGGCCGAGCACGAGGCGTTTCCAGGTCAGTCTGATCGTCATGTCGAGGTTTCCGGCCGGACCTTGAGCAGCCCGGCAAGCAGGGCGAGGCCGCCGAGAAGGTAACTGACCCCGCCGATCACCAGCATGACCACGCCGCCGAGCTGCTGGTCGGCCAGAGTATCGAGGCCGAAAGGCGGGGCATGGTGATGCATGGCGTAGAGCGGGCGCGATGCAAGGCCGATCAGCACGCCCAGCAATGTCATGTGCATCGAGGTCAGGAGCAGCGCCCCGATCCCGGCGGCGCGGTTCGGCGCGTGGATCGCCGCGCTCCAGAGCAGGACTCCGGCGGCAAGAAAAATGGCGTGCTCGGCAGCGGCGAGGGCGGGGAGGTCGACGGTCAGGCGGCGCAGCGCGGGCAGATGCCAGGACCAGACCGCAAGAAGTTCGAACAGCATCATCGCCATGGGCGTCACTACGCGGGGCCAGTGCTGTGCGGGATCGAGCTGGCTTCCGGACAGGCCGAAAGCCAGTAGCGGCGCGGAAATGGCGACCGCGATCATGTGGCCGGTCATATGGCCGGTCATGCCCATCGGCGCGACGGCCCAGCCCACCAGCAGCAGCGCGAGGCCGCTAACGAGAGCGGCCCGCTTCACCGGCAGTCTCCGATGAAGACCACGGGCAGGGCGGTGAACAGCACGCCGACAAAGCTCAGGCCTGCCAGCAGCAGCGTGGATTTTGCAAGGAAACGCAGGCGGTCGATGTCGGTGCCCTGTTCGTGCGGCGGCGGATCGCCGCGCAGGCGGGTCTGGCGGTGGGCGATCCAGCCCGAGAGTGCGATGGCTGCCAGCGCCAGCACGGTCCCGGCGGTGAAGAGTGTGGGGAACTCGGCGAAGAAGCCGGTCTTGGCGCAGGATACGGCGGCCCAGAGGTAGGCGAACAGGAAATGGACCGACCAGACCGTCGGTGGGACGATCAGGGTCCAGAGTGTGACCTGCAGCCGCTCGTGCCACTTGCGCTTTTCGTCGCTCATGCCACCTCCGGGAACAGGCCGATGGTGGCGTAAGCGACCACGGCGGTGAGCGCGAAGAAGTGCATGTAGACTGCGACGTTGCGGATGTCGGCGTCGTGGCTGGGCGTCATCCGTCCTGCAAGGCTGCGTGCCAGGACATAGGCCAGCATGATCGCGGCGACGGCGGCATGGAGGCAGGTCCAGATCGTGAGGGTCCAGACGATGGCCGGATAGCTATGCGCGGTGGGGTCCATGCCGGAGAACCACGGCCCGGCAAGGCCAGCGGGAACGCCCACGATGCTGGTCGCAAGACCGAAGAGCAGAAGGGCGCGCGCCATGCCGACCCCGCCGCGCGCATGGACCTCGCGCGCCGCGATCGTCGTGAGCCAGCCCGCGAGACCGAGGGCGAGCGCCGAGAGCGGCCAGACCATCCCCGGAGCCGAGGCCATTTCGGGCGGGGGAAAGGCCTCGTGCCGGGTCCAGAAGAAGAAGTAGCCGAAGACCAGCCCGGAAAAGGCCGTCGCGTCCGCCATCATGGTGATGAACATCGCCCACCATCCCGGCGAGGCGCTGCCCGAGATGTAGAGCGGCAGCTCCATCCCGTGGCCGATCGGCTTGCACGGTTTCTCGGGAATTTCCGCAGTCCCGGTCCAGAGCCACCAGAGCACCATGGCGAGCGTCGCTGTGCCCGAGAGAAGTGCCGGCCAGTACAGATGGTAGGTCGTCAGAATGAACACGCCGCCCAGCGCCAGCGCCGTCAGCATCGGTTTCCAGCTCGGCGCGCCGAGGCGGATGACCGAGACGGGACGGGCATCGAGCACCGAAGTGATGATCGTCTCGCGGCGACCTTCCTCGGCGTCGGGCAGGAAGTAGCGCCCTTCGTCCACCTTGCGCACGAAGTCTTCCTGGTCCCAGATCGGATAGCGGCTTTCGATCAGCGGGATCGAGCGGATACCCCAGTTCTCGTCCTCCGGGTGGGCGAGCCATTCCAGCGTTCCGGCCTGCCACGGATTGCGCGGCGAACGCGGCCGCCAAGGGGAGCGGGCAAGGTCGAGCACGATCACCGCAACCCCGGCAGCGATCACGAAGGAGCCGATGGTGGAGGCAAGGTTCAGTCCGCCGAGACCAAGGTCCGCAGGATAGGTGAAGACCCGGCGCGGCATGCCTTCGAGGCCGGAAAGGTGCATCGGGAAGAAGCACAGGTTCGCGCCGACGAAGACCAGCCAGAAGGCGGTGCGCCCGAGCCGGTCGGACAGTTTCTTGCCGGTCACCAGCGGCCAGTAATAATAGAGCCCGGCAAAGAGCGGCATCAGCGTGCCGCCGATCAGCACGTAATGCAGATGCGCAATGACGAAGTACGTGTCGTGGGCCTGCCAGTCGAACGGGGCGAGCGCGACCATCACGCCGGTAAGGCCACCGATCACGAAGATCGCGAGGCTTCCGGTCGCGTAGAGCAGCGGCGTCGACCAGACCACGCGGCCTGCCCATAGCGTGACGATGAAAACGAAGATCTGCACCGCCGTCGGGATCGCCACGGCTTCCGAGGCGGCCGAGAAGAAGCCGAGGCTGATCTTCGGCAGCCCGGTTGCGAACATATGGTGGACCCAGAGGCCGAAGGACAGGAATGCGGTCCCGACCGCCGCCAGCACGATCCAGGGATAGCCCAGCAGGTGGCGCCGCGCGAAGGTCGGCACCAGCATGGCGAAGAGCGCGATCGAGGGGAGGAAGACGATGTAGACTTCCGGATGGCCGAAAATCCAGAACAAGTGCTGCCAGAGCAGCGGATCGCCGCCGCGCGAGGCGTCGAAGAAGGGCCAGTCCAGCAGGCGCTCCATTTCGAATAGCACGTCTCCCGCGATCAGCGGCGGGAAGGCGAACAGGATCATCACCGCCACCACCAGGATGTACCAGGCATAGAGCGGCATGAGATTGAGCCGCATGCCGGGCGGACGGCACTTGAGCACGCCGACGATCAGTTCGACGGCGGCGGCGACCGAGGAAACCTCGATGAAGGAAAGCCCGAGCATCCAGATGTCGGCGCCGAGGCCGGAGAGGTCCGTCCGCGTTGTCAGCGGCGGGTACATGAACCAGCCGCCGTCCGGCGCTGCATCGAAGAAGATCGAGCCGGAGACGAACACACCGCCGAGCAGGAACGACCAGTAGCCGAAAGCCGAAAGCCGTGGAAACGGCAGGTCGCGAGCGCCCAGAAGCTGGGGCAGCAGGATGATCGAGACGGCCTCGAACATCGGCACCGCGAAGAGGAACATCATCACCGAGCCGTGCAGGGTGAAAAGCTGGTTGAAGGTGCCGGGGCCTACCAGATCGTTGTCGGGAACCGCGAGTTGCGTGCGCATGATCAGCGCCAGCACGCCCGCGAAGAGCATGAAGGCGAAGGCGGTGAGCACGTACCAGTTGCCGACCTGGTTGTTGTTGGTGTCCGTCCAGCGCAGGAACAGGCCTTTCGGCGGCGCCCAGACTTCGCGCAGGCGCTGTTCCTGCGCGGCGCGGAGGGCGGGGTCGTCCTGGTCGTGCAGGCTCATCGCTTCGTCTCCTGCGCACCTGATTGCTTGAGCCAGACCGCCAGGGCCAGCGCCTCATCCTGCCGCAAGTGGCGATAGGCAGGCATGCGGGCGCCGGGCTTGAAGCGATGCGGATCGCGGATGAAGGCTGCGGTGTTCTCGGTCGTCGGCGCGAGGATGCCGGCGCCAAGCGTCAGTCGCTCACCAAAGCGGGTAAGGTCGGGACCGATTTTCGCAGATGAGCCGCCGCTTGCGGAGTGACAGCTCCCGCAGCCTTCGCGGGCAAAGAGCATCTCGCCCCTGTCGCGAATGGCGCTATCGGTCGGGCCCGGCGGAACGCGGGCCGCCGCCAGCCATTCGTCGAAGGCGTCCGGTTCCATGGCGATGACGTCGAAAGCCATGAGGGCGTGGCTCAATCCGCAGAACTCGGCGCAAACCCCGCGATAAGTGCCCGGCTTTTCGGCTTTCACGACCAAACGGTTGGTGCGGCCGGGGATCATGTCCATCTTGCCCGCAAGGCCGGGTATCCAGAAGCTGTGAACCACGTCGGTTGCGGTGAGTTCGAACACCACTGTGCGTCCCACCGGCAGGCGGATCTCATTGGCGGAAAGAACAGGGTCGCGACCGGCCTCGCGATAGGCGACGCGCCACCAGAACTGTTCGCCGTCCACCCGGATGTGCAAGTCCTGCCCGGTGGCAGGCAGGGGGCGCATGGCGGGAAGCGACCAGATCAGCAATGCGGTCAACACCACGGTGGGAAAAACCGCGCCGAGCCACAACACGAGGCGCATTCCGCGCTCGTGTGTGAGCCTTCCTTCCGGCGCGCGGGCAGCAATCGCGTAAATTACCGCGACCCCCAGCGCTATGACCAGACCCCCGGCGGCTAGTACGACCGTAAGCGACAGCGTCGAGCGCGCTTCCAGTCCGAACGGGGCCAGCGCCGACTGGTGGCGGTTGCAGCCAGCCAGCATCAGCGGCCAAAGGGCCAGGAATTTTCCGGCAACGGATCTTCGCAAGAGGCTTTTCCCTGAGGCGTTCGGGAGCAACGCGTCAGGAACGGGACGGTTCGCCCTTATCGATCGAATGCCGCGTTACAAATAGTTGCTGCGCTTTTTGCCCTACCTCGGAATAGTCAGGGCCGTGGGCGCGCCGCTGTCCCGGTGTCGGTCCCGATATGCTATGTCCTCCGGCTGGGGGCTTTCTGCGGAATCGACGCGGAGGATGCCATGACGGAACCCATCGACGAAGCGAGGCTTCATGCCTTCGTCGGCAAGATGCTGGGCGATCTCGGCGGCGCGCTGGCCGTCCCCACGGTGCGGATCGGATTGCGGCTCGGTCTGTTCGACGCTTTGGCGCAAGGGCCTGCCACGGCGCCGGAACTGGCCGCGCGTACCGGTGGGCTGCACGAACGCTATGTCCGCGAATGGGCGATGGCGCAGGCGGCGAACGGCTATGTCGAATATGACGTTACGGCTGGAGCTTTCAGCCTTTCGCCCGAGCAGGCGATGGTCTTCGTCGTCAAGGACAGCCCGGTCTATCTGGCCGGTGCCTTCGAACTGGCCGCTGCGATGATCGAGGCGGAAGCCAAAGTCGAGCACTGCTTCCGCACCGGCGAAGGCGTGCGCTGGGGCGACCATGCCGGATGCCTGTTCTGCGCGACCGGCGCGTTCTTCCGCCCCGGCTACGTCAACAATATCGTTCAGAACTGGATACCCGCGCTGGAGGGCATGGAGGACAGGCTGCGCAGCGGGGCGAGGGTGGCGGATGTCGGTTGCGGGGTCGGCTTCTCGACCCTGCTGATGGCCGAGGCCTATCCGCAGAGCCGCTTCACCGGCTACGATTTCCACGAACCCTCGATCGCGGAGGCGCGCCGTCACGCCGCCGAGCACGGGCTTGGCGACCGCGTCGATTTTCAGGTGGCGACGGCCAAGGACATTGCCGAGCGCGGTTTCGATCTCGTCACCATGTACGATTGCCTGCACGACATGGGCGATCCGCGGGGCTGCGCGGCGCATATGCGCGAGATCCTGGGGGACGGCGGCAGCTGGATGATCGTCGAGCCGATCGCCGGGGATTCTCCGCAGGACAACCTCAACCCGGTCGGGCGGCTCTATTACAATGCCTCGACGATGATCTGCGTGCCGACTTCGCTCGACCAGGAAGTGGGCGAGGGACTCGGTGCGCAGGCCGGGGAAGCGCGGCTTGCCGGGATCGTGCGGGAAGGCGGCTTCGCCCATGTCCGGCGCGCGACCGAGGGGCCGTTCAACATGGTGCTGGAGGCGCGCTGAAATTCAGGCCAGCATGTCCTCCGCTGCGCCGAGGGCGTCTCTGAGCGTGCGCTCGATCGCCCCGCGCTGCTGCTCCGCATCGAGGCCGGAGAGCGCCTTCGTGCACCATTTCCGGCACTCGATCACATGCGACATGGCCAGGAACACCGGCGCGCTGGCGGCTGCGAGGCGAACGCCTGTCGCGATCTCGCCGTCGGGGCCGAAGCACCAGTCGAGCGCGCTGCGGATATTGCCGAGCTGGGGGCGCAGGGTCTTGAGGTCCCGCAGGGCCTCGGCATCGCGCTCTGCCGCCGTTTCCAGTTCGCCGAGGAAAAATCCGGCGTGGCGCCGGGCCGCCGCGCGGTAGTCCGCCGACCCGCGCGTGCGCAGTTTCTCGCGCGAATAGGAGCGGGTCATTTCGAGCAGGCGATAGGCGCCGGTATCGAGCGCGCGATTGGTCGAGACCAGTGACTTCGTGACGAGTTCGTCGAGTGCGAGCGCAACCTCGTCGAACCCGATTTCGGCATCCGCGCCGACTTCCAGCGCGGCGTCGATCGAGAAGGGGCCGACGAAGATCGCCAGCCGTTCGAGCACGGCCTGCTCGGTGTGCGAGAGCAGGTCGTAGCTCCAGTCCAGCGTCGATTGCAGCGTCTGCTGGCGCGGGCTGGCGGTGCGCCTGCCCGGCCATGCAAGGCTGAAGCGTTCTCCGAGTTGCCGCGCGGTGGCGGCGATGCCGTGGGTGGCGACGCGCACCGCGGCCAGTTCGATGGGCAGGGCCATGCCGTCGAGACGGCGGCACATGTCGGCGATGAGCCGGGCGGCCTCCTCGTCGATCTCCAGCGCGCTGTCCGCTGCACCGGCCCGCTCGCAGAACAGGTCCACCGCCGGATAGGCGAGGAGTTCGGCGCGGCTCAGCGTCTCGGGATGCTCGGGATAGTCGAGGGCTTCCAGGCGATGGACGTTCTCGTCGCGGATGCGCAGCGGCTCGCGCGAGGTCACGAGGATATGGGCGTTCGGCGCCTGCTCGACGATCCGCTCGACGATTTCGGCGGTGGAATCGACCAGATGCTCGCAATTGTCGAGCAGCAGCAGCACCTGCCGGTCGCCGATGTGGCGAAGGATGACCGAGAGCGGGTCCTCGGTGGGCACGGCAAGGCCCATGGCGCCCGCGATCATCGAAGGCACGATCGCCGGATTTTCCAGCATGGCGAAGTCCACGAAGGCGACCCGGTTCTCGAAACGGGGCGCAAGTTCGTGGCCTAGCGCGACGGCGAGCGCGGTCTTGCCGACGCCGCCCGGCCCGGCGATCGTGAACAGCGGGGATTGTGCCACCCGGTCGGTAAGCCGTTGCAGGTCCTTGTCGCGCCCGATCAGCCGGGCGAGCCGGGGCGGGAGGTTAGTGGGATTGGGCGCCGTCGGGGGCGGGGGCGCTTCAGGCACGACGGCCGTTCCGCTCCGCTCGAACGGCGCGACGAAGGCATAGCCGACGCCAACTTGCGTGGCGATGTAGCGGGCGCCGTCCTCGCCGTCGCCCAGCAGCTTGCGCAGGCCTGCCATATGGAAGCGCAGGCTGCCGTCTTCCACGACGACATCGGGCCAGACCCGCTTGAGCAGGTCGCGCTTGGACAGGACCTGCCCCGGCCGGTCGGTCAGGGCGACGAGCAGATCGAACGAGCGCCCGCCGATGTCGAGAGGCTCGCCGTGCTTCAGGAGCAGCCTTTCCGCAGGGGCGAGGCTGAACGGCCCGAAGGAAATGCGGTCGCCTGATCCCCGATTGTCGATGGTCGTATCCGCCAAGAGTTCGTCGTCCCGTTGATCGATGTCGTTGCAATCGCTCATACACGGTCAGCCGAAAGTGAACACATAGGCGCGCACGCCGGGGCGGGAAAACTCGATCGTGACGGTGCGATCCCCGATCGGGCCGAACTGGCGGATGAGCTGGTAGAGCCGGTCTTCCCCGACTTCGCCCCAGCCTTGCGCGTCGATGTCGCTGCCGTGGTTCGCGCCGGGCGCCTCGCCGTCGAGCAGGACGCGGAAGCGCACGGGCTTGCCGTCCGGCGCGCCGCCCAGCACGAGATGGGCATCGCGGGCATGGAAGCGGAAACGGATCGATCCGCCGGGCGTGTCGAGAGTGGTGAACTCGCGGCCTGCCGTCCAGTCGCCCGACAGGTCCCAGCGATTGAGCGCCAGCCGGTCCGCCGGGCTATAGATGCCGGGCGCATTCCTGACGAGACCGCCGGGGGACGAGAACCCCTGCGCCTTGGCATAGCCGAGATAGGCTTCGGGCGAGCGCAAGTCGGCCCAGTCGGCCTCGGCCTCGATGCCCTGTCCCGTTATCGGCGTGACCGGAATATCGGCAGGATCGTGCCCGGCTTCGGCGAGGAGCTTGCGGATCAGTTGCTCGCTCTGGGCATAGTTACCCTCGCCGATGCGGTAGCCGCGCACCCGCCCTTTGGCATCGATGAAATAGAACCCCGGCCAGCCCTCGTTCGCGAAGTCCTGCCAGACGGCATAGTCGTTGTCCTGAAGGTTGGGATAGCGCACGCCGAGGCGGTTTGCGGCGAGGCGGATATTGGCCGCGTCATGCTCGAACTGGAATTCGGGCGCATGGACACCGACGACGACCAGGCCCTTGTCGGCGTAACGCTCGCTCCAGGTCCGCAAATAGGGCAGCGCCCGGATCGAGTTGATGCACGAATACGTCCAGAAATTGACGATCACCACTTTGCCGCGCAGCGACTGCGGGCCGCCGGGGATGGGGGTGATCCAGGGCTTGGCGTTTTCCAGCACGTCGATGGGCCTCGTTATGGCGCCGAAGGGCGGAGAGGGAAGGGCGGCGACTTCCCGCAAGTCGAAGATCTCGGACCCGGCGGGGGCCAGTCCCAGCGCTTCGGCGCAGCAGAAGGCGGTCGTCGCGGCGGCGACGAGGATGGATGTGGCGATGACGCCGGTGGAGCGGAGTTTGGGCATGTCTTCGAACCTTCCAGGGCGGCTGAGCGGGTTCGTCTTTCTCTAGCCCTGCCGCGCGGAGGGTCACGTTAGGGCTTGCCGTGCGGCGTTAGCTCCCGTGAGCACGGTCTAACGCGGCATAACCCCACCTAACGAGCGTCGCCGCAAGGCCTCCGCTATCTCCCTGGCAACCCGATGAGGACATCCGGCCCGAGGAGTAATAGCGTGATCCCAACCCTTTCCAGTTCCCGCAGGCAGTTCTTTGCCGGTGCCGCCGCGAGTGCGGCAGTCGCCAGTGCGCTTGGCGCGATGCCCGGCATTGCCAATGCCCTGACCGGCTCCACCGCCATCCGTCCCTTCAAGGTCGCGATCCCCGCTGCGGACATCGCCGCGATGAAGCGCCGCGTCGCCGAAACCCGCTGGGCCGACGCCCAGCCCGCGCCGGACGACAGCCAGGGCGTGCGCCGCGAGACGCTGGAAATGCTGACGCGCTACTGGGTGAAGGACTACGACTGGCGCAAGGTCGAGGCCCGGCTCAACGCGCTGCCGATGTTCATGACCGAGATCGACGGCCTCGACATCCACTTCATCCATGTCCGCTCGCGCCATGAGAACGCCCTGCCGATGATCCTGACCCACGGCTGGCCCGGCTCGATCCTGGAGTTCCTCAGGGCGATCGATCCGCTGACCAATCCGACCGCTTACGGCGGCAAGGCGGAAGATGCGTTTCACCTTGTCATCCCCTCGATTCCGGGCTTCGGCTTCTCGGCCAAGCCGACGAGCGTGGGCTGGGGTTCCGACCGCATCGGCCGGGCGTGGTCGGCGCTGATGCTGCGGCTCGGTTACGACCGCTACGTCTCGCAGGGCGGCGACTGCGGTTCGGTGATCTCGCAGCGCATGGCGCTTCAGAAAGTGCCCGGGCTGATCGGCATCCACCTCAACATGCCCGCGACGGTTCCGGCCGATGTCGTCAAGATCCTCGCGGCTGGCGACCCGGCGCCTGCCAGCCTCTCGCCCAAGGAACGCGCGGCTTTCGACCAGCTCGAAGCCTTCTACCGCGACAATTCCGCCTATGCCGCGATGATGAACACCCGGCCGCAGACGATCGGCTATTCGCTGGTGGACTCGCCCGTCGGCATGGCGGCCTGGATGTACGAGAAGATCGCGCAGTGGGTCCAGGCCGACGGCCATCCCGAACGCGTGCTCGGCGTGGACGCGATTCTCGACGACATCTCGCTCTACTGGCTGACCGGCACCGGGGCGTCGTCCGCCCGGATCTACTGGGAAGACCACACGAACAACTTCAACGCCCGCGGCGTGATCGACCTGCCGGTCGCGGTGAGCGTGTTCCCCGGCGAGATCTACCGCGCGCCGAAGTCCTGGGCGGAGCGCTGCTACACCGACCTCATCTACTTCAACGAAGCCAGTACTGGCGGCCATTTCGCCGCCTGGGAACAGCCCCGCATCTTCGCCGAGGAAGTCCGCGCGGGCTTCCGTTCGCTACGCTGACCCTCATTCATAAACGGAGAGATACCATGTCCGACATCAAGACCCTCTATACCGCCAACGTCCACGTCACCGGAGGCCGCGAAGGCCAGGCCCGCAGTTCCGATGGACGCCTCGACGTGAAGCTCTCGCCGCCGGGCACGCCGGGTGAGGGGACCAATCCGGAACAACTTTTCGCAGCGGGCTGGTCCGCCTGTTTCGAGGGCGCCATGGCCATTGCCGCCAAGGCGAAGGGAATCACCCTTCCGGCGGACCTCGCCATCGATGCCGAAGTGAGCCTGCGCCACGGCGCGGACGGCTACTCGCTCTCCGCCGAACTCCATGTGACCCTCCCGGCAGTGCCGGAGGACGTTGCCCGCAGCCTCATCGAGACCGCCCATCGTACCTGCCCTTATTCGAAGGCGGTTCGGAACAACATCGAAGTGCTGGTGACGCTGGCCTGAGCCGCGTTCCTTTTTCGGAGAAACGTCATGAAAACACTGCTTGCAAGCATGCTGGCTCTTTCCGCCGGGCTTCTCGCACCGGCTGCCCAGGCCCGGCCTGAAGCGTCCGGCAAACCCACCGTCGTCCTCGTCCATGGCGCCTTTGCGGATTCGTCGAGCTGGAACGGCGTCATCACCATCCTCGAACGCGACGGCTACAAGGTCGTGGCGGCGGCCAATCCGCTGCGCGGCGTCCGCTCGGATGCGGGCGAAGTGGCCGACATCGTGAAAAGCATCGACGGGCCGGTGGTGCTCGTCGGCCATTCCTACGGCGGATCGGTCATCAGTGAGGCCGCCGAAGGGCAGCGCAATGTGAAGGCGCTCGTCTACGTTTCGGCCTTCGCACCGGAAGCCGGGGAGACGGCGCTGGGCCTTACCGGCAAGTTCCCCGGCAGCACGCTCGGCCCGACGCTGGCGCCGCCGGTCCATCTGAGCGGTGGCGGCGACGATCTCTACATCAAGCAAGGCCGGTTTCCCGCCCAGTTCGCCGCCGACGTGCCGCTGGCCGCCGCCCGGCTGATGGCGGCCGGACAGCGGCCGATCGCCCAGGCGGCGCTTTCGGAAGCTTCGACCGCGCCAGCCTGGAAGCACGTTCCCGCATGGTTCGTCTATGGCGACAAGGATCGCAACATCCCGCCCGCCGCCATGGCCTTCATGGCCGAGAGGGCCCATTCCCGCGAGACCGTGGTGGTCAAGGGCGCCTCGCACGTCGTGATGGTGTCCAACGCTCCGGTGGTCGCCGCGCTGATCGAGCGGGCCGCGGCGGCGGGTTAAAGTCAGGCCGCGATCGCCTCGCGCAGAGCGGGCATCGTCGCCTCCAGCAACCGCAGGCTCTTCCAGCCCTGCTCGGGAGAAAGGCCCCCGAGCAAGGGCTGGAAGCCGATATTGCCGCCTTCCGCCTCGTGCACCCGGTCGAGCAGCATCTGCGGCGTCCAGGCGGCGAACATCCCGGCATGGCGCAGGGCGACCGGATCGGTGAGGCCCTTGAACGGCGAGTTCGAACCGTTGCCTTCCGCTTCGGCCCATTTGGCATATTCGGTGATGACGTGGACGGCATGAGGGGCGATGGCCTCCCATCCCTGATCGGGATCCTCGCACAAGTGGACGGCCAGCGGCATGCCGGGACGCGGGCGGAAATACTTGCGCGGCACATGGCCCAGACGTTCGCATTCGGAAAGATAGATATCGACGAGTTCGCCCTTCATCGGCCCGAACCCGACGCCGAATTTCGCCGCGCGCTTCGCCGAAGCCGGAACGCCGCCGCCGACGAGCACGATGTCCTCCGGTTCCTGCACCGGCAGTGGGCGCACGAACAGCGGCCGTCCGTCGTGCTCGAAGCGCTCTCCCCTCAGCGTGCGCAGGATGATCTCCAGCCCTTCGTCCATCAGCCGTGCCCGATCCTTGAGCGACTTGCCGAACATCGCGAACTCGTGCGGCACGTAACCGGCCCCGAAGATCACGCCGAGCCGCCCGTTCGAGATATTGTCGACCACTGTGATCTGCTCTGCGAGTTCGAGCGGATCGTGCAGCGGCAGGATTACCGCGCCGAGCAGGAAGCGGATGCGGCTGGTGACGGCCGCCATGCCTCCGGCCAGCACGAAGGGTTGCGGCAGATAGCCGTCGTCGGAGCCGTGATGCTGCATCAGCCCGATCTGGTCCGCGCCGATCCGGTCCGCGAAGGCCGCCATCTCGATCGCCGCGCGGTAGAGCTGCGGCGTCGGCGCCGCCCATTCGGGAGAGCGCATATCGAACGAGACGGAAATTGTGAAGTCCTTCATCGGCATCTCCCGGCGCGGAAGGCTTGGCGCGGCGGGGCTATGCTCCCGCCGTCAACCGGCCGCCATCGATCGCGTTCAGTAGAAGCGGAATCGGATCGGCAACAAGCCGTCGGCGCTGATTGCCGCCCCGGCGATGCCGATCCGGATAGCCGCCGCGCCGATCCTCATGTTCGCCTCCGACAGGCCGTCGGTTTCGGCGGTGAACTTGCGGCGCCGAGCGGTTGGATCAGCAGGGAGGCGATCAATGCTGTCGTCGCAAGCCGTCTCGTCGCGTCAGGATGGCCGCTAATCTTCCCTCCGTCCAATGGCTTGCAGGAGATGGAGCGGTTCGGAGCAGGAGCGGCCGTCACGACTATAGGAATGATGCGGTGCAAAATGGACGGCACTCGGCGCAGCGCTTGCCCTTGTTGTAATTCAGCAACAACTCCGGCCTATCTGATTTTTGCAATGCAACATGGAGAACATTGCGTTTGCTACAACTGCCCAAAGCCCCTAATCGCCCGCGCCATCAGGTCCAGGGTAATCAGGGTTTCATAAAAACATGCACCAGTGCCGATTCCGCCGCAGCGCCGCCGTTTCGCTTCTTGCGATCGCCTTCGCCACTCCGCTCGCCGCTGAGGCCCAGAGCGCGGCCGCTTCGGCCGGTGACAGCGCCAGCAGCACCGACATCGTCGTTACCGCGACTCGCCGCGAGGAACGCGCGGTCGACGTGCCGATCGCCGTTTCGGCCCTCAGCGGAGAGAAGCTCGCCGCGATCAACTCCAGCGGCCAGGACATCCGCTTCCTCTCGGGCCGCGTGCCCAGCCTGCTGGCGGAATCCTCGTTCGGCCGTACCTTCCCGCGCTTCTACATCCGCGGTCTCGGCAATACCGACTTTTCGTCGGACGCCGCGCAGCCGGTTTCGGTGGTCTATGACAACATCGCGCTGGAAAGCCCGTTCCTGAAGGCCTTCCCAGCCTTCGACCTTGAGAACATCGAAGTGCTCAAGGGCCCGCAGGGCACGCTGTTCGGTCGCAACACGCCCGCAGGCGTCATCAAGCTGACCTCGGCCCGCCCGACCGACCACTACACCGGCCATGCCAGCGCCTCGTGGGGCACCTTCAACACGGTGAACAGCGAAGTCGCGCTCAGCGGCCCGATCACTGAGACCCTGCGCTTCCGCGTCGCCGGCAACCTCCAGCACCGCGACGACTGGGTGAAGAACGACTACGCCCAGACGATCAACGAGCGCAGCTTCGACGGCTACGACGATCTCGCTGGCCGCGCCTTGCTCGAATACGACAACGGCCCGCTCAACATTCTCGCCAACGTCCACGTCCGCCATTTGCGCGGTTCGGCCCGCGTGTTCCGCGGCAACTCGATCAAGCCGGGCACCAACGACTTCGTGGACGGCTTCGATGTCGAGCACACCGCGCAGAACGGCTCGAACCCGCAGCGCCTCGACGGCTGGGGCGCCAACCTCCAGGCCAGCTACGACTTCGACGGCCTCGGCACCCTGTTCTCGATCACCGGCTGGGAGAAGGTCAACGTCTTCTCGCGCGGCGACACCGATGGCAGCTATCCTGCCGCCGTGCCGTTCTCGGTCGAGACCGGCAGCAAGGCCCGTCCGCGCGAATTCACGCAGGAACTGCGCTTCGCTTCGGAGAAGTTCGGCGACGTCAGCTTCCAGGCCGGCGCCTATTACTTCAACCAGAACCTCAACACCGCGGCGGTGAGCTGGAACACGGCCAATGTCGGGACCAACGGCAACACCGCTCACCTCGACAACGAGACTTACGCGGTGTTCGGCTCGGTCGAGTACACGCCGATCGAACAGCTGATCCTGCGCGGCGGCCTGCGCTGGTCGCATGACCGCAAGTACAGCGTTCTCAACAGCGTCGACGGCGTGCAGCTGTCGGACGGCCGCGCCAAGGGTTCCAAGGTTTCGTGGGATGCCAGCGCGACCTACAAGCTGGACGACGATCACTCGCTCTATGCCCGCGCCGCATCGGGCTATCTCGGCGCCTCGCTGAAGAACGACGTCGTCGCCGGTGTCGCCACCGAAGCCAAGCCGCAGACGACCACCTCGTTCGAAGCCGGTTTCAAGGGTGAAGAGCGCGGCCTCGTCAGCTATTCGGCCGACGTGTTCTACATGAACACCCGCAATATCCAGCTGACCGCCGTCGGCGGTGCCTCGAACACCACCACGCTGATCAATGCCCGCAAGGCGATCGGCTGGGGCGTGGAGAGCGAAGTCACGCTCACCCCGGTCGACGGCCTCGTGCTGACGGCGGGCGGCAGCTACAATTTCACCAAGCTCAAGGACCGCAATCTGGCCGTCGCGCCCTGCTCGGGCGGCTGCACCGTGCTCGATCCGATCGTGGCGGGAACCTCCTACGTCTCGATCGACGGCAACCGCCTGCCGCAGGCGCCGCGCTGGATCGCCAACTGGACGGCGGGCTACACCTATCCCGTGGCCGAGAACCAGGAAGTCTTCGCCTATACCGACTGGGCCTATCGCAGCTCGGTGAACCTGTTCCTCTACGATTCGATCGAGTTCACCGGCAAGCCGTCGCTCGAAGGCGGCCTGCGTGCCGGTTGGCGCGACAACAAGGTGGGTGTGGAAGTGGCGGCCTTCGCTCGCAACATCACCAACCAGATCCGCATCGTCGGCGCGATCGACTTCAACAACCTGACCAGCATGGTCAACGAGCCGCGCATCATCGGCGGCGAAGTGAAGTTCCACTTCTGATCGAACACCCCTCCGGTCCGGTTTCGGCCGGGTCGGAGGGGCTATCGACTGCGGGTTCACCGCGTTACCGCTTCGGCATGGACGACGTAGCGCCACGGCCCGCGCCGGATCGCGTCGAACGGGAAGCACGTCACAAGATCGAGCCGCTCGCCCACCGGGGCATCGGCCACCGCATAGCCATCCCACCGCACGACTTCCATGCCGGTCACACGGTAGCGCCGTTCCACGCCCTCGCGGGTCTGGAGGAACAGCAGGTCGCCCTTCTTCAAATCGCGCAGGAAGCGGAAATGGGTGTCGCGGTGGGCCGCGATCACGGCGGTTCCGGACTGGCCGAGCCGTGCCCCGCCGGGCAGCAGCGTCGGGCCGAACGCCAGCGCCTGACCCGATCCGCTGTCCAGCACCACGCTCGAAGTTCCGAGGCCCGGCACCACCAGACGGGCCAGCGGGGTCATATCGGCCCAGGGCCAGGGTTTGCGGGGGGCATGATCGATACGGCTGCGGTCGAAGGCGCGCTCCAGCAGGACTTGCGCCACTGCTGCTTTCGCCGGAATGTAAAGCCCGCGCCCGATCTCCACCGCGCCGGACAAACACACGGCCAGCGCCAGCAGGACGAGGAGGCCGCGCTTATGCGCGACCTCCCGGATACGGAGCGGCATCCGCAGGGCCGCCGCGTTCATGCCGCCCTCCGGCGCAGGACCAGCGCGAGGCCGGTCATGCCCGCCAGCAGCAGGGCCAGCCCCTTGCCGACGAGGCCGAGGAAGCCGGTGGCGGTCTGCGGCAGTTCCAGCGCCTGGGCCTGCATCGCGGCAAGGTCGCCCGAGCCGTCCTTCGGGGCTTGCTGGACGGCATCCTGCCCGAACAGCGTATCGAAATCCCAACCGGCGGGCAGGTTGATCGGCAGTTCCTCGCGCGTCAGCCGTGCGCCTGCCGGGCGGGAGGGCGTCTCGTCCACCGCGACGAGGCTGGTGCGGCTGGTGACGATACCGCTCTCCATGCCGATCCGCTCGACTTCGGCATCGGCGCGGTCGTCTTCCAGCTTGCCGAGCGCGCGGTCGGCCTCGACATCGGTGATCTTGCGATGCGCCCAGAGCTTCTCGATGGACGGGCTGGGGAGGGCAGAGGCAAGGTCCACCCGGCGTTCCCACGGCTTGTTGCCGATCCTGCCGCTGACGGTCAGGGTGCCCGACAGCTTGTCGCTACGGCCTACCAGCACCAGCGGGCGTCCGGCATAGACATCGGGCAGGCGCAAGGGCGTCAGGTCGAGCGAGCCGCCTTCCACCCGCACCGAGAGATCGCGCACCGCCGGATGGCTGAGCACATCGAGCAGCGGCATCATCTTCGCCGCGACTTCGCCCGGCGCGCCGACATGAGTATAGACCCCGCCGCCGAGCGTGGACATGCGCTCCATCAGGAAGTCGTTCGGCGCGGAGCCGATGCCGACCATGAAGACATGGCTGCGCCCGCCGTCGGCGCCGATCGCGGCCATCATCTCGCGCTCGTTGGAGATCTCGCCGTCGGTCAGGAACACGATCTGGCGCAGGATATCGGGATCGGTGCCACCACCGGTTCCGGCATCTTCCAGCGCGGACTTGAGTGCGGGCAGCATCTCGGTGCCGCCACGGGCCTCCAGCGATTCCGCGAAGCGGGTGGCCAGCCCGACCTGGTCCGGCGTGGCGGCGACGCTGTGTTCGAACAGGCGGGTCATCGTGTCGTCGAAGCGGATCACGTTGAAGTGGTCCTGCGGGCGCAGCGTGCCGAGCGCGTGGATCAGGCTGGCCTTGGCCTCGTCCATCGAATCCCCGCCCATCGAGCCGCTGTTGTCGATCACGAAAACCATCTCGCGCGGGGGACGGGGCAGGCCGTCGAGATTGGCGGGCGGGGTCACGGAGGCCATCACGTAGTCGCCCTTGGCGGTCTTCTGGGCGAAGAGGCCGAGCGTCGGATCGGCCGAGGCCGAGCGCCATTCGAGCACGAAATCGCGGTTGGCGGGGACGGTGGTATCGGCGAGGCTGACGGTGCGGTCGTCGGTCGCGCCGGTCACGTTGATCTTGTGATAGCGGCTGACGAGGTTGGCGACATCGAAGCCGGGCGCGAGGTGGACTGCGATCGACGTCGGGTTGAGATTATTTCCGAGCCTTGTATCGAGCACCGGCGCGGCGGTGACGGCATTGGCGTCCTCCACGGCGGCGGCGGAAGTCAGGGTGTGGGGCGGCGTGTAGCGCGGGCCGACCACAAGCGGCAGGCGCAGCGAGAAGGTGCCGTTCGCCTGCGCGACCGGAGCCTGGTACTCGATCGAGATCAGCACCGTCTCGCCGGGGCCGACATTGGCGACCGACGTGCTGAACATGTTGGGGCGCTGCTGTTCGACGAGGCCTGCCTTGCGGCCGCTGGCCTTGGCGGCCTCGTAAGTCTGGCGCGCCTTCTCGCGTGGCTGGATATGGCCGACGATCACGCGCTGGCCGACGACCATCTTCAGCGAATCCACCGCGCCGTCCTGCGGCAGTGGGTAGAGATAGCTCGCCTCCATCCACTTGTCGGAGGTGTTGCGGAAGGCCTGGGTGACGCGGACCCGCGCGATCTGTCCGGTGACGGTTACGTCCATGTCCGTGCCGAGGCGCACGGCGGGGAGGCTCTTGGCGATACCCTGTCCGCGTAGCATCAGCGTTCCTGCCGCCGGGCCGTCGTCGGAGGCGGCATCCTCGGACGCCGCTTCGTCGGCGACGGCCGCCGTGGCGTGGACGGCGATGGCGACGGGTGCGCCCAGTGCCAGCACGATGGCGGGGATCAGGGCGCCGCGCAGCAGGGGCGGGTGGAAAGCGGGGGAAAGCGGCATGGCGAGGCTCCAGTTCAATCGGGAGCCTTTCCTCTATGCGCAGGCCGCACCGCACAGCCACGAGCAGTCCTGGCCGGTTTTCGCCATGCTTGTGCGCAAATGCGCGGGCGCACGAAGCTATTGACGAAATGTGCGCATTTGTGCGGAAAGAGGCGGTGATGACCTTGCCCCAGACCGATCCGACCGATTCCGAAGCGCTCTCGCCCGAAGGCGCCGAAACTGCGCGCCTCGTCCGCGAGGAGATCGCCCGCCGCCGCATCTCTCGGCAGGCCTTGGCGGACATGGCGCGGATCAGCCTGTCGACGCTGGAAAAGGCGCTCGCGGGCAAGCGCTCCTTCACGCTTGCGACCTTGCTGCGCATCGAGGAAGCGCTGGGCGTCTCGCTGCGCACAGGCGGCGCATCCGCCGGTGCTGTGACCACAGGCGATATCGCGCCCGACACGATGGGCGCCTATGCCCGCGCGGCAGTGACGTGGATGGAGGGGCGTTACCTGACCCTGCGGCCCAGCTTCGGCACGCCCGGCGGCCTCTTCGCCTATCTCACCACGATCCGCTGGGTTCCGGAGAAGGCCTGCCTCGGCTTCGCGGAATCCGGTCGCTCGGATTCCCGCTTCGAGCAGGCGGGGCACGTTTCGATGCCGAACCTGTCAGGCCACATCTATCTCGTGACGAACGAGCAGGGCCAGTACCGCCTCGCGATCCTCTCACGCCCGACCATCGACGGGCAGCTCTTCGGCATCCTGACCACGCTGGAAGTCGGCAGCGGATCGCAACTCGTGCCCGCCGCCGCCCCGGTCGCCCTGCGCAAACTGGCGGAAGCGGAAGAAGCGCCGCTTGGCCTCGTCACGGCGGACATGCCGCATTTCGAAACCTACCGCGAGATGCTCGCCCGCTCGACCGGGAGCGACTTCGCAAGGCTGCACCTTCCTTGCTGAAGACAGCTCAGCGCCAGAAGCGCTTGGCGTCCACGAAGTTTTCGTAGGCTTCGGCAGCCTGTTCCAGAAGCTTCGCCTTGTGCGCCTTTCCTGACAGGTCCGCCGCTCCGGGTATGTCGAGCAGGTCCAGTTCGGCCAGCAATCTCGGCGCTCCGGCAAGATCATTGAGCGCGCCGAGCCGGTCCTGTAGCTCTTCCAGCGCCGAAACGAAGCGCTTGCGCCGCCGTTTCTCGCGCTTCTCCGGGAAGAGCGCGGCGAAGAAGTCCACCGCATAGCGTAGCTTCTTCGCCGTCTTGCGGACTTCGTGTCGGGTGTGATCGTCGAGTTTGTCGAGCTTGCGCCCGCTCTTCTTCACCTTGCGGCGGAAGCGGTCGAGCACGCCGGCGGCGAATTCGCGGGCGGGCGTCTCGCGGATGTCGCGACCTTCCGCCTCCGAGCGCCAGCCTCCGGTCGAGGTCCATTCCGCGATACGGAGCATCAGCAGGCGGGTGCGGTGGGAATCCAGCGCCTCAAGGGCTGCGTCATAGGCCCGCTCCTGCGCGGCGAGGAGGCGGTCGCGCAGCACACCCGGCGCGGCCCGCTTGATCAGCACATCGAGTTCGCGGGCTTGCCCGAGCCGCCGGGCGAGCCAGCGCAGTTCGCCGTTGAGCGCGCGGCGCGTGTGTTCGTCCAGCATCGCCTTGAACACCGTCAGCGCGGAGCGCAGGCGCCGGATGGCGACGCGGACCTGATGCAGCGCGGCGCTGTCGCGATGGTCGAGCACGAGCGGCTCATTGCGCCGGAAATGGTGGAGGCAATCCGCCGCGATCGCCTGAAACGCCTCGGCTGCGGTCATCTTGCTGTCGAGCGCGATGCGGTGGGCCTTGGAGGCTGACGCAACCGGAGCGAGCAAGCGGTAGCCGCGCTCCGCCTTGCTGGCGATGCCGAGACGCACCGGCACGATCTCGGCGATGCGGTGGGCGAGGGCGAAGAGGGCCGAGGCGTCTCCGTGCTTCAGTTCCAGTTCGATCTCACAAAAGGCGATCTCGCGTTCCGATGCAGCGATCCGGCTGCGGTCGAGAGTGATCTCGATCCCCTCGTGGAGCCAGACAAGGCGCGTGTTCTCCACCGTGAAGACCGGCGCTATGTCGCCCGGCGTCTCGCCCAGCAGGGCCGGGATCGGTGTCGTGTGGTCGATCACCGGGGTGTCGTCTGCAACCGGGCGCTCCCATTCCGGACGGATGAAGAGACCTGCGGCCTTGCCGTCCGCCTTGACGGTCTGCACGCGCCGGACGGCGTCTCCTTTGCCTTCCTTGCGGATGCGCAGCGAGAGACCGGCCTCCGACAGCGCGCGGCCCGGCGTATCGAAGTAGATGGCATGCTGGCGGATCATACGCGGTTCGCCCGGGAACAATCCGGCAGCTTCAAGCCGGTCGGCGTCCTCGTGCGCGAGGTTCAGTTTCAGTTCGGCTTCCTGATCGGCACTTGCCGTCATTTCGATATCTACTCCGGTGCAAGACTGCAAACACGCCGCGCTGCGATTTGTTCGCGAAGGATAATTCGGCCGCGGCCGGTGTGCACGAGAGGAATGACCGGGGTGCTACAAAGGGCGGCGAAAGTTTGCCGCTTTACAGCATCACTAATTACGGATAAAAAATATCTGTATTAAGAGTCGATAATGAGGACGAAGCGAAATGACCCAGCGTATCGATTATGCGAAGCAGTCCCCCGAACTGGTCCGCAAGATGAACGAGCTTTCCATGGCCGTGAAGAACAGCGCGATCGAGCAGAGCACGCTCACGCTGGTCGATATCCGGTCCTCGCAGATCAACGGCTGCGCCTTCTGTCTCGACATGCACGTCAAGGAGGCGAAGATTCACGGCGAGCGCGAACTGCGCGTCCATCATGTCGCGATCTGGCGGGAATCGGGGCTGTTCAGCGCGCGCGAGCGCGCGGCCCTAGCGTGGACCGAGGCGCTGACGACGCTGGCACCCGGCGGCGTTCCCGACGAGATCTATGCCCGCGTCCGCGAGGAGTTCTCGGAGAAGGAACTGGTCGACCTGACTTTCGCGGTGATGACGATCAATGCCTGGAACCGCCTGTCCATCTCGTTTCAGGCCGTGCCGGGTTCTGCGGACAAGCTCTACGGTCTCGAAAAGGCCGGGCTCGCCTGAACCCCGCTGTAATGACGAAAAGGGCGGTCTCGGAAGGGACCGCCCTTCAGCCTGCGCGCTCCAGAAGCCAGTCGAAACTGCGCTTCAGCATGTCCGGTGCGAGGTCTTGCGCAAGCATGTCCTGAAGATCGGCGAGGGTGACTTCCGCCAGCGACCGGCGCCAGGCTTCGTCTGCCCGCCACATGATCCGGGCGACCGCGCAGGGCCTGTCGTCGCAGGCGTTCGCCGGGCGGCAGGGGTTGTTGGCGCGGATCTCGCTGCACTGGAACGTGGACTTGCGTCCCTCCACGGCCTCGACGATGTCCAGAAACGTGATCTGCCCGGCCTCGCGAGCCAGCCGGTAGCCGCCGCTCGGTCCCAGCGTCGTGAGCACCAGCCCCGCTTTGGAGAGGCCCTGAAGCGCCTTGCCCAGATATTCCTTGGGCACACCGTGGAACTCGGACAGGCTGCGCGTCGAAAGATAGCGCCCTTCCGGCAAGGAACTCATCAACGAGCAGCAGTGCAGCGCCCATTCGACCTGGTTCCTGAACTTCATGCGTGGGGCGCGCCAATCATGGACATTCCATATCCTAGATTGGTGCAGCCCCTTCGGCAACGGTGAAAGCGTTCAGTATTTCACCCCCAGCGTCAGGCCATAAGTGACCGGCTCTGCCCAGACGCTGCCGATCCCGAGCGAGGCATAGTTCACGGCGGAGCGGTAGCGGTGGTTGGTGACGTTCTCGCTGAACAGGGCCACCGAGATTTTCTCCGAAGGATCGACCCATTCGGCGCGCAGGCCCAGCAGGGCATATTGGCTCTGCCTGAACTGCTCGGCGATGCCGAAGTAGAACGAGGACGTGTAATAGAGATTACTGGAAAGGTTGAGCCGTCCGCCGCCTACGTCGATCCCGTAGGAGACCGCGAGGTTGCCGGTCAGTTCGGGCGTGCGCTGCATCTTGAAGCCGCTGGCGTCGGTGACGGTCTCAACGAGCGCCCCCGGCCCGAGGCCGCCAAGGCTGGTGGGCGTGCAGGCCACCGGCGAGGCGCCGAACACCGCACCGGGATCGCAGAACTGATAGAACGGGGCGTTGGGGAACGACTTGTAGCGGGCATGGGTCCAGGCGAGGCCGCCGCTGATCGTCAGGTCGCTGGTGATCCGGGCGCTCGCTTGCCCCTCGATGCCGTAGATTTCCGAGCTGGCGGCATTGGTGATGCGCGCGGTTCCGGCCTGGAAGCTGGAAACCTGGAGATTGCTGTAGTCGTAGTAGAACCCGGAAAGCTCGGCGGTGAAGCGGCCGTCGCCGTACTTGTAGCCGAGTTCGTAGGCGTTGATCCTCTCCGGCTTGACTGGCCGGTAGGAATAGCCGCCGACATTGAGCAGCCCGGCCTTGTAGCCTTGGGTGAACGAGCCATAGAGGCTCGATTGCTCGCTCGGCTTGTAGCGCAGCACCACGCGCGGGGTGACGCGGTTATTGGTCAGTTTCGGCACGTCGAAGCGGGTATAGAGCGGCGTCGCCGGGGCGAAGGGCACCGGATTGCCGTTTGCATCCTCATAGACCTGAGCGGTGAGGGCGCGCTGGAAATAGGCCTGGTCCACCCAGTCGCGGCTGTAACGCGCACCGGCGGTGAAGAAGAGCTGCGGCGTCACTTCGTAAGTCGCATCGCCGAACACCGCGATCGACTGCGACAGGGTGCCGGATGCGCCGTTGCGCACGAAGGGCGCGGTGCCGAGCTTGGCTGCGGTTGGCCAGGTGTCGCGATTGCGGAAATAATAGACGCCGGTGGTCCACTGGAGCGGTGATCCGGCCTTGGAGTTCAGCAGGACCTCCTGCGTGAAGGTCTTCGAGTTCGATCCGATGCCGATGGTGAAGATCGGCAGGGCGGTGGCATCGAGGTCCTGGACGCTGGTGACGCGCTCGTCGCGGAACTGGGTGTAGGACGTGAGGTCGGCAAAGCCGAGATCGGCCTTGATCGTGCCCTGGATAACATCGGTATTGGTGCGCGCGCCCACGCCGTCACCCGGATCGAGGGCGACCTCGTTGGGCTTGGTGGCGTAGAAACCGGGCGGCGTGAACTGGTAGATCCAGCGCGTGCCGTTCCCGTCGACGAAGGCATTGTGCATCAGTGCGGAAGGGTCGTCGGTCTTCGAATGGGTATAGCGCAGCAGCAGGCTGACGTCCGGCGTGACGCCCACCTTCAGGCCGGTGCGGATCGACCAGCGGTTGTACTTCCCGACCTGATCGTTGCCGTCGACGATGTTGCGCTGGAAGTTGTCGCTGCGGCGGTAGAGGCCCTCGATATCGAAGGCCACGCCCTCGGTCAGGCGCGAGGTCGCATAGGACTGGACTTCGACGGTATCGAAGCGGCCATAGGAAATCCGCAGTTCGCCGGAAGGGTCTTCGCTGGGTTCCGCCGTCGAGACGAGGATCGCGCCGCCCGTGGTGTTGCGGCCGAACAGGGTCCCCTGCGGGCCTTTGAGCACCTGGATGTTCCGGACTTTCAGAAGCTGGAAATCGGTGGCCGCCGCGCTCGGCAGGAAGAAGCCGTCGACGTAAGTGGCGACATTGGGGCCGCCGCCGGAGGTGGCAATCGCGGTGCCGACGCCGCGGATCGTCGGCTGGGTATAGACGCCCGACTTGTCGAAGCGCAGCGCGGGCACGACTTTCGACATGTCCGAAAGCTGGCGTACGCCGGCATCGGTCAGGGTATCCTCGCTCAGCGTGGTGACCGTGATCGGTACGTCGAGCGAGCGTTCGGCGCGGCGCTGGGCGGTGACGATGATCTCGCCCGTTTCGGCAGGTAAGGCCGAGGCCCGTGAATTCCCCTCCTGCGCGGCGGCCTGTCCAGCGAGCAGGGCCGATGCCAGTGCTCCCGCTCCGGCGCCTGCCGAAATCAGGCCTTTCATCGATTTGCGCATTGCACTTCCTCCCCTTGCCCTTCGGCCGTTTTCCCGATCCGGCTTGACCGCCGGTTGGCGCCATTTTCCATGAACGGGGCTGGCTGCGAAATCGGCTTGGGCGCGATATCGCGGAGGCGTTGAGGCACCGCCCCGGCGACGGCCGCGAAGGCCTTGAACGGATGAAAATCCCATCTTCTGAAGGAAATTTTCGAGGCAGGTTGAAATCTGGGTGCGACATTGTGCAGATAGCGCTTCTGAGAATCATTAGCATCAAGGCGATTCATTAATGTCTTTCCCCACTCGGCGCGTTTTTTCCCAGACGCTGCGGCACTCATCCGTTCTGGGCGCGGCAGCGATTTTCTGCGCAAGTGTGCAGGCCCATGCGGCAGACGAAGGGGCCGCTTCGGGTGACGAGGCGGTCAAGCTCGGCTCGGTAAAGGTCGAGGATACCGCGCTCGGCGAACAGCGGCAGGGCGTCGACCGTAATGGGGCGGGCAAGCCCGCCGTGCTCACCACGACGACCTCGGGCGAGACCCTGCGCGAGCGCATGGTCGACAACATCGCCGAATATGCCCGCCGCGTGGACGCCGGGGTGAATTTCAGCAGCAGCAACCAGAGCATCAATATCCGCGGTCTCGATGCCAACCGCGTGCTGACGACCGTGGACGGCATCCGCCTGCCGTGGATGAACGACGGCGCGCGCGGCGTGCAGGGCGGTGTCGCGGCTTTCGACTTCAACTCGCTGAGCGCTATCGATGTGGTGAAGAGCGGGGATTCCAGCTACTTCGGACAGGGCGCGCTCGGCGGCGTCTTTGCGGTGCGCACGCTCGATCCCGAAGACCTGCTGACCGACGGTAAGAAACAGGGCGCGCTCGGCAAGGCGACCTATGACAGCGCCAGCGACAGCGTCTACCTGAACCAGGCAGCGGCCTTCCGCACCAGCGATACGCTGGCGCTGATCCAGGGCGGCTATCAGAACGGGCAAGAGATCGAGAACCAGGGCAAGACTTACGGCACCGGCACGACGCGGACCGCGAAGAACCCCGCTTCCTACGATCAGGAAAACCTGCTGGTCAAAGTCCACCAGTACCTCGGCGGCGGCCACCGCATCGGCCTGACCGGCGAAACCTTCAAGCGCAGCTATGACGAGGACACGCTCACCAGCGTCAACGCCACTTACTCGTCCTATGCGACGCTGGAGCAGAACAAGCGCAAGCGGGTGGCCGGGACTTACGACTATCAGGCCGAGGGCGACGGTTTCGTGCAGGAAGCCCATCTGGTCGGCTACTGGCAGCGCCTGACCTTGCGCACCTATACGCGGGCGATGCGCACCACCGCGCCGATCGGCCAGTACGACCGAGACAGCGATCTCCAGGACGAATCCTGGGGCGCCAACGGCTCGATCGTCGGGCGGGCGACGACGGGCGCGGTGAGCCACGCGATCAGCCTGGGCGGCGAAGTCTATACGACCAAAACCACCCAATATGCCGCCGGTGTCGACAATTGCACCCCGGCCACGCGGGCCTGTTCGTTCCTCCATGTGAACCAGTCGGATATGCCCGATGTCGACGGCGTGGATCTCGGCCTGTTCCTTCAGGACCGCATGACCTTCGGTAACTTCCATCTGACGCCGGGCCTGCGCTTCGACTGGTATCGCCGCAAACCGCAGGAAACCGCGACTTATACAGCCAACGCGGCCTATGAGGGCCTGCCCGCGCGGTCGAGCGATTCCCAATTCTCGCCCAAGATCATGGCCGAGTACGATATCCTGCCGAACCTCACGGCCTATGCGCAGTACGCTCAGGCCTTCCGCGCGCCCTCGGCGACCGAACTCTACCTGACGTATGGCGGCACCGGCAGCTATGTCAGCATCGGCAACCCGGACCTCAAGCCCGAGACGAGCAAGGGCTACGAACTGGGCCTGAAGTTCGGCGACGCCAAGCGCGGTGCCAAGGTCAGCTTCTACGACAACTACTATCGCAACTTCATCGACACGATCACCACGACCGCGTCCGAGGCAGGTCTCAGCGGCAGCTATCCCTTCGGCGTGTTCCAGTACGTCAACCGCGCCCATGTCCGCATCTACGGCATCGAGGCGAGCGCGCAGTGGGCGCTGACCGACAACTGGCGGGTCTGGGGTTCGATCGCCTATGCGCACGGCAAGGACACCGACGAGGACGTCTACCTGAACTCAATCCCGCCGCTGCGCGGAATCGCCGGGTTCGGCTATAGCCAGGAGCGCTTCGGGGCCGATCTTTCCGCCACCGTCGCGGCCAAGCGCAACAAGGTCGAGGACCCGACCTCGACGATCAACCAGACCCCGGGCTACGGCATCGTCGATTTCACGGCATGGGTCAAACCGGGCCTGTTCGACGGCCTGCGCCTTCAGGGCGGCGTGTACAACCTGCTCGACAAGACCTATTACAACGCGCTCGACATTTCCGACAGCGCCACCGTCTCGCAGCGCTATTACAGCCAGCCGGGACGGACCTACAAGGTGTCGATGATACTGGCGTTCTGACGCATGGGGCCGGGGCGGCGGTATTGGCTGCCCCGGCTTCCTGTGATGCAATTGAAGAAGGAATAGTGATGGATACGACACTTCAGGCTCCGGCGGAGACCGGCCGCGCGAAGCGTCTCAAGGCCGCCACCACGGAAACCCACGACCGGCTCGACAAGCGCATCATGGCGGGCGAGCCTTTCGCGGCGGTTTCGAACTACGGTCGTTTCCTGGCGGTGCAGCATGCGTTTCACCGCGATATCGATGCGCTCTATGACGATGCGGCGCTGGCCGAGCTGGTGCCGGACCTCGCCGGGCGTCGGCGGTTCGAGCAGATCGGGCAGGACATGGCCGATCTTTCGCTGCCACTTTCCGAACCTGCCGAGGCGCCCCGCTTCGCTGCCGGAGAGATCGACGTGCCGACCGCGCTCGGCTGGCTCTATGTCGCGGAAGGTTCCAACCTCGGCGCGGCGTTCCTGTTCAAGATGGCTCGTGCGCTGGGTCTCGACGAGAACCACGGTGCGCGCCATCTCGCCGGGCATCCGGACGGCCGCGCGCAGCACTGGCGCTCGTTCACCGGGGCGCTCGATCAGGTTGCGCTGGACGAGGCGGAAGAGCTGCGCGTGATCGACGGTGCCAATGCCGCCTTCCGCCGCGTTCATGCGCTGGTGGAGCAGCAGTACGGGTGAGGTCATCGACCATGTTGGCTACGGCTGCATCAGCATCCGGCTGACACTCCGCGAGACGAAGGGCAGCTTAGCCGCTGCCCGCAGTCCGGCATGACGGGCCGCGCGGGCTGCCGGATGCTCGGCGGTATAAAGGCCGACGATCATTTTCGTGGCCGTATAGATCGGGCGGCTCGCCACGCGGTGGGCCGCCTCGTAGCGGCGTAGCAGCAGCGAAGCACCGATGTCGCTTCCTTGCCGTGCCGCATCCGAGACCAGCTTGCCCAGCAGTCGGGCGCTCGCCAGCCCGAGGTTGAAGCCGTGCGCGGTGACGGGATGCATGCCCACCGCCGCATCGCCGATCAGCGCCGCACGCTTGGCCGCGAAGTGACGGGCATAAGTCGTGGCCAGTGGATAGACATGCGCCTTGCCCATCAGGGTCATCCGGCCCAGCCGTCCTTCGTAGCGGCGCGTCAGTTCTCCTCCTAGTGCCTGCGGATCGAGGGCGGCAAGCCGGGCGATGTCCTCGCTCGGCAGGGTTAGGACGGCGGAGGAGCAGCGCCCTTTCAGCGGCAGCATCGCGATCGTCTGGCCATGATCGAACCACTCGGTGGCAACGCCCTCGTGGTCAAGGTCGTGCTCGACCCGGCAGACGAGCATGGAGCGGCCCAGCCGGTTCACTTCCGCGCCGATGCCGAGTTGCTCGCGGACCCAGGAGAAGCGCGAGTCCGCGCCCACCAGCAGGCGGGCTTTAAGGCGCGTGCCATCGTCGAGCGCGATATCCACTCCCCGGTTGTCGTTGCGGAGGGTGGAGACCGCACGGCCTGCAAGGATCTCGACGTCGGGCAGTGCTGCCACGACTTCGAACAGCGCACGGCGGATCAGGTGGTTGGAAACGAGGTGCCCGAGCTGCTCCTCACCGCTTGCGCCGGTGCCGAAAGCCAGCGCGAAAGGCGAGCCGCCGTTCAGCACGCGGGCTTCCCGCAAGGGTGCGATGCCTTCTGCGGGAATGCGCTCCCAGGCGCCGAGGGCTTGAAGTTCGCGCACCGAACGAAGGGTGAGCGCGATCTCGCGCCCGTCTACCGGCGGGGCGGCGAGCACGGCGGCAGGCTGGCGCTCGATCACCGCCACGCGCAGCCCCGATCCTACCAGCGAGGCGGCGAAGGCAAGCCCTGCCGGGCCAGCGCCCACTATGGCGAGGTCATGCGTCATCGTCGGTCGTTCCATCATCGTGGCGGGACCATGGTCGCCCGTTTGTCCGCGCGCCATGATCTCCGTCAATTCAGGCGGCTTCCTTGCGGGGTTCGTCGTCCTCGGCAGGAGCGTGGCCGCTGATTTCCGATCCGGCATCCGGTGCGAAGCGCAGGTTCCACAGCGTGGCGGTCAGCGAGATCGCCGTCACCACCCAGAAGGCGATCGAGAAATCGGTGAGCGTCGGCGCCTCGTGGCCGCCCGCCATCATCGCCAGATGGAGCGCCATGGCCGCCACGCAGATGCCCAGCGAGAGCATGAGCTGCTGGAACGTCGAATAGAACGCCGTGGCGCGGCTCATCTGCTTCTTGTCGATGCCGTCGTAGGCGATGGTGTTGTAGGCGGTGAACTGGAACGACATGAAGAAGCCGGACAGCGCCAGCACGCAGAACATCGTCCAGACCGGCCAGCTTGGGCTGAACAGCCCGCAGATCGCATAGCCCGCCGTGGCGATCACCCCGTTCGACACGAGCGCGCGGCGGAAGCCGAAGCGGCGCAGCACGCGCGGGGCGAAGCTCTTCATGGCGAGCGAGCCGACTGCCGTCGCCACGGTGATCGTGCCGCTGCGCGCGGCGGAGAAGCCGAAGCCCACCTGCATCATCAGCGGCAGCAGGAATGGCTGCGCGCCCTGAGTGATGCGCGTGATCGAACCGGCGATGACCGAAAGGCGGAAGGTGTTGTCGCGCATGAGCGAGAGGTCGAGGATCGCGCTTTCGCCCTTGTTCTCGCGCCTGCGGGCATGGAGCACGTAGAACAGGCCGGTCACGAGGCCGATCGCGATCAGCGTCGAGGCGGCCAGGCCTTCGCCGGGGCGGCTCACCATCTCGAAACCGAACAGCAGGCAGCCGAGCGACAACCCGCTCAGCACGAAGCCAGGCGTATCGAAGCGGCCGGGGTCGTCCTCGCGGATATTGGCGATGAAGCGGCCGACCAGATAGAAGCCCAGCACGCCCATCGGCAGGTTGATGTAGAAAATCCAGCGCCAGTCGAGATAAGTCACGATCAGTCCGCCGAGCGGCGGGCCGATGATCGGGCCGATCAGGGCGGGCACCAGCAGCCAGGACATGGCATTGACCATGTCCTGCTTGGCGACCGAGCGCAGCAGCACCAGACGCCCCACCGGGATCATCATCGCGCCGCCCATGCCTTGGAGGAAGCGCGAGACGACCATCATCTCCAGCGAAATCGCCTGTCCGCAGGCCAGGCTGCCGAGCACGAACAGCAGGATCGCGGTACGGAACACGGTGCGCGATCCAAAGCGGTCGGCGATCATGCCGGAGGCGGGAATGAAGATTGCCAGCGCCAGAAGGTAGGACGTCAGCGCGACGCTCATCTCCTGCGGACGGACGCCGAAATCGCGCGCCATCGTCGGCAAGGCGGTGGCGAGCACCGTCGCGTCCACGAATTCCATGAACAGCGCCGAAGCGATGATGAGCGCCACCAGCCGGTAGTTGGCGCCCGACGTCGCAGGTCCTTCGTCGCGCGTCTTGGCGAGCGAACCGGCGGCGGGCACGATGCCGTCGCGAACTTCTGCATTGACCGAAGCCATGCCGCGACGACGCGGCCTCAACATGGGGCCTGCGTGGTGGGGAGAGGGGAGGACATGGGCAACTTTCGAATGCGCGGACGGGTAAAATCCCCTCCGTCAAAAGGCCGTCCATCTGTCATGCGGGCGTGCCGACTGAAGGGCGATATAGGCGCATTGGTGCAAAAAAGAAACCTGCCGACCCGGCGGAAATGGCGGTTGGGGCGGAATTTGCAGTTGCAAAAACTGCGCAGTGAGGTTCAGATTTCGTATTCGAGCTGCCATTCGCCGCGAGGCTGTGCCGATGGTTTTGCCGGTGCGGGAACGCGCGGCTGGCGGTTCGTCATCTCGCCATGGAGTTTGCGGATCATGTTACTGCCGGTGCGGGTCATCAGGCCGGGAATGAAGCCGTGAACGATCGCCCCCAGTCCCGCCAAAATCATCAGCACGCCGAAGCGATTTGCGACGAGCCAATGCTCGCCATAAGTCTCGTTCACGGCGCGGGGATGATCGACGAACAGTTTGTGGAACACGGGTTTCTCCTGATCTTCACCCCGGACTGAGTTCGGGGGAGCGATAGCGAAGGGTTACATCGCCGGGGAAGACCGTTGCAATCTCGCTCTTTAAGTATACGATATATGAAACGGATGTGGCGCCAAGGCCCATCGGCAAGGGGCTTGAACGAGTGCGACAATTTCTGGGTAGCTGCGCGATCGGCGCTCTCATGGCCGGTGTTCTTCTGGCGTTTCCCGCGCGGGCCGAGAATGCTCCCGCCGAATGGGAGCAGCCGGAAGTGCTGCGTCAGGGCGCCGAGCCGATGCACACCACGTTCGACGGCTTCGAGACCCGCGCCGCTGCGCTGTCCCGCGATGTGGCGAAATCGCGCTATCACCACTCGCTGGACGGCGAGTGGAAGTTCCACCTCTCGCCCACGCCGGAAAGCCGCCCGGTGGACTTCTTCAAGCCGGACTTCGACGTAAGCGGCTGGGGCACGATGAAAGTGCCCGGCATTCTCCAGGCCGAAGGGCATGGCCGCCCGGTCTTCGTCGGCAGCGGCTATCCCTTCCCGCGCAACCAGCCGTGGATCGATCATAGCCTCAACGAAGTCGGCTCCTACCGCCGCGAATTCACGGTTCCGGCCAGTTGGTCGGGTCGCAAGCTGCTGCTGACGGTCGGCGCGGCGGGCGCGGCCTATTATATCTGGGTCAACGGCCAGCGCGTGGGGTACTCCGAGGACTCCAAGCTGCCCGCCGAGTTCGACGTGACGCGCTATGCCCATGCGGGCACGAACACCGTTGCCATCGAACTCTACCGCTTTGCCGACGGCAGCTATCTGGAAGATCAGGACTTCTGGCGCGTCAACGGCATCGAGCGCAGCGTGACGCTCTACGCCGCGCCCGCCACGCATATTCGCGACCTCACCGTCGATGCCGGATTGGAGAACGACTATCGCGACGGCAAGCTGGGCCTGAAGATCGATCTCGGCGGCCAGCCTGCTGCCATGCGCGTGCGGGCGACCGTGCTCGACGGCCGGCGAGAGGTCCTGACACGCGAGGACTCTGCGCAAGGTGGCGCGGTATCGCTTACCGCCTCCATTCCCGCCGTGCGCACATGGTCCGCCGAAGACCCGCAGCTTTATACGCTGCTGGTCGAACTGCTCGACGACAAGGGCAAGCTGGTCGAGGCGACCAGCCGCCGCATCGGTTTCCGCACCGTGGAGATCGCGGGCGGCGAAGTGCGCGTGAACGGCAAGCGCATCATGATCCGCGGCGTCAACCGCCACGAGCACGATCCCAAGACCTTCCACGTCATGTCCGAAGCGACGATGCGCCGCGACATCGAATTGATGAAGGCGGCCAACGTCAACGCCGTGCGCACCTCGCACTACCCCAACGACCCGCGCTTCTACGACCTTGCCGACGAATACGGTCTCTACGTCATGGACGAGGCCAATATCGAGAGCCACGGCTATCTCAGCCTCTCGCAGCAACACGACAACGATCCCCAATACCTTCTCGGCACCGATCCGAAGTGGAAGGCCGCGCACCTCGACCGCGTGGAGCGCATGGTGCAGCGCGACCGCAACCACCCCTCGATCATCTTCTGGTCGTTGGGCAACGAGAGCGGCGTCGGTCCCAATTTCGAGGCGGCGGGCAAGTGGGTGCGGGAAAACGATCCCACGCGCCTGATCAACTTCCTCGGCTGGAGCATGAGCAACTGGCGCCACCCGACCAACAGCTACGTCGATATCTTCGCGCCGATGTACGACGACGTGCCGAAGATGATCGACTACGCCAAGGACCCGAACTTCACCCAGCCGCTGATCCTTTGTGAATATGCGCACTCGATGGGCAACAGCCTCGGCGATCTTCAGGGTTATTGGGATACGATGCGGGCCTATCCGAAGCTGCAGGGCGGCTTCATCTGGGACTGGGTGGACCAGACCATGGAACTGAAGGACAAGGACGGACGGACCTACTGGGGACAGGGTCTGGACTACGATCCCGATCCGAAGGCGCCCGGCGTCCACGGCGACGACAGCCCGGTGGGCGACGGCGTGATCCAGGCCGACCGCACGCCCGATCCCGAATATTACGAACTCGCCAAAGTGCAGGCGCCGATCGCCTTCACGCATGACGGGGGCGGCTACCGGGTGCTCAACCGCCACGACCATATCGACCTCTCGCGCTTCACGCTCGACTGGACGGTGATGGAGAACGGCAAGGACGTGGCCCATGGCGCGCTGACGGTGCCCGAAGTGGCGGCGGGGGCATCGGCGGCGCTGACCGTGCCGGTTCCGGCGACCAAGGACGCGGCTGCCGAGCGCATCCTCGTGCTGCGCGCCCGCGCCCGGGCTGGCGCGGTGCCGACGCAGCCTGCCGGGCATGTCGTCGGCTGGGAGCAGTTCGAACTTTCCGCGCCTGCCGTGGTTCCGGTCGCCGCCGGTGCGGTCGCGCCGAGCGAGACCGGCTCTGCCCTGCGCCTCGCTTCGGGCGATGCCGTGCTGGAAATCGACAAGGCGACCGGCCTCGTCACCCGTTACGAACGCGGCGGCAAGCTGTTGCTAACCGGTGGTGCGCCGAACTTCTGGCGCTCGCCCACCGACAACGACCTCGGCGCGGGCGTGCCGAAGAGCCATGCCATGTGGCAGTATTTCTCCGAGCACCGCAGGGTCGAGGCGATCGAACGCGACGGCAATGCCATCGTCGTCCACCACGACATGGGCGTCGGTTCGGTGAAGACAGCGACGCGCTGGACGATGGCGGCGGATGGCAGCGTGGGCGTGACGGTTCACTTCGAACCGCTGCGTGATACTCTGCCCGATCCGCTGCGCGTGGGTCTGGCCTTCGAGACGCCGGGCCTGCTCGATCAGGTCCGCTGGTTCGGGCGCGGGCCGCAGGAGACTTATGCCGACCGCAAGACCGGCGGCCTGATCGCCCAGTGGCAGGGCGCGCTGGCGGACCAGTTCCACGACTATGCCCGCCCGCAGGAATCCGGCAACAAGACCGACGTGCGCTGGATCGAACTGACGGGTGGGAAGACTGGCCCCAAAATGGGATTGCGCGTGACCGGCGCCCAGCCGCTCTCGGTGAATGCGCTGGCGTTTCCTTATGCCGATCTGGCGGCCAAGCCGCCGTCGCAGGCGCATAGCTCGGACATCCGCCCGCACGGCAACGGCACGCTGCTGATCGACGCGGCGCAGGCGGGCGTGGGCGGCGATACCGGCTGGAACCTCGATGGCAGGGCACATATGCCCTATCGCATTGCGCTCAAGCCGCTGACTTATTCGTTCACGATAGGCGGCACTAACCCGCGCTGAGCCTTCGCAATTCCTCCTCGCTGAAGACCCGGCTGCGCGTCAGGAACCGCTGCTCGCGGCCGTTGTCGAGGCTGAACATGCCGCCCCGGCCGGGCACGACGTCGAGGATCAACTGGGTATGCGCCCAGGCCTCGCCTTGGGCGCGGCCGATATAGACCGGCGCGCCGCCCACTTCCCCCAGCAGGATATCGCCCTCGCCGATACGAAACTCGCCCTGCGGATAGCACATCGGCGACGAGCCGTCGCAGCAGCCGCCGGACTGGTGGAACAGCACCGGGCCGTACTCGGTGGTCAGTTCCGCGATCAGGGCAAGTGCCGCCGGGGTGGCGGCGACCCGTTTTACCTCATTCGTCACCCCGGCGAACCTCCTTGGTCAGTTGGCCATGTCGAGGACGATGCGTCCCTCGATCTGGCCCTTGTGCATGCGTTCGAAGATCGTGTTGATGTCCTCGATCCTCGCTGTCTCGACGGTCGCCTTGACCTTGCCCTGCGCGGCGAAATCGATCGATTCCTGCAAGTCGAGCCGGGTGCCGACGATCGAGCCGCGCACGGTAATGCCGTTCAGCACCATGCCGAAGATGTTGAGCGGGAAATCGCCCGGCGGCAAGCCGTTGAGCGCCACGGTACCGCCGCGCGCGACCACGCCCACCGCCTGCGCGAAGGCCTTTTCGCTCACCGCCGTCACCAGTGCGCCGTTGACGCCGCCGCCAGTCTCGCGCTTGATGATCGTCGCGGGGTCCTCGTTGCGGGCATTCACCCTGATCGTCGCGCCCAGCCTGCGGGCGAGGTCGAGCTTGGCATCGTCGATATCGATGGCCGCCACGTTCAGCCCCATGGCGACCGCATATTGCACCGCCATGTGGCCCAGTCCGCCGATGCCGCTGATCGCCACGAAGTCGCCGGGCTTGGTATCGGTCATCTTCAGGCCCTTGTAGACCGTGACGCCCGCGCAGAGCACCGGCGCGATCTCGGTGAAGCTGATATTGCCGGGCAGATGACCCACATAGTTGGGATCGGCGATCACATAGTCGGCAAAGCCGCCGTTGACCGAATAGCCGGTGTTCTCCTGCGTCTCGCAGAGCGTTTCCCAGCCGCCGAGGCAATGGACGCAGTGGCCGCAGGCGCTGTAGAGCCACGGCACACCCACCCGGTCGCCTTCCTTCACATGGGTGACGCCCGCGCCGACCTGGCTGACGAAGCCGACGCCCTCGTGACCGGGAATGAACGGCGGGTTGGGCTTGACCGGCCAGTCGCCCTCGGCGGCGTGAAGGTCGGTGTGGCAGACGCCCGAGGCCTGGATCGCCACCTGGATCTGGCCGGGGCCGACTTCGGGCACCGGCACTTCGTCGATGGTCAGGGGCTTGCCGAATTCACGCACGACAGCAGCCTTCATGGTCTTGGCCATTGCAACATTCCTCTCTGGGATGGTCGGGATGAGGAGGGCGCGCCCCGCTTACGGGAGAGAGCGGAGCGGGGCGCGCCGGGGGGCGAAGCTCAGAAAAATCCGAGCTTCTTGGGACTGTAGCTCACCAGCATGTTCTTGGTCTGCTGGTAGTGGTCGAGCATCATCTTGTGGGTCTCGCGGCCGATGCCGGACTGCTTGTAGCCGCCGAAGGCCGCGTGGGCCGGATAGGCGTGGTAGCAGTTGGTCCAGACGCGCCCGGCCTTGATCTCGCGGCCGAAGCGGTAGCAGGTGTTCGCATCGCGGCTCCACACGCCGGCGCCGAGGCCGTAGAGTGTGTCGTTGGCGATTTCGAGCGCCTCGTCTGCATCCTTGAAGGTGGTGACGGAAACGACCGGGCCGAAGATTTCCTCCTGGAAGATCCGCATCTTGTTGTGGCCCTTGAACACGGTCGGCCTGACGTAATAGCCGCCCGCAAGTTCGCCCTCCAGCTGCGCCGCCTCGCCGCCGATCAGCACTTCCGCGCCTTCCTGGCGGCCGATGTCGAAGTAGGAGAGGATTTTCTCGCGCTGCTCGGAGGAGGCCTGCGCGCCGATCATCGTCGCCGGATCGAGCGGGTTGCCCTGGACGATCGCGGCGACGCGCTGGAGCGCGCGTTCCATGAAGCGCTCGTAGATGCTTTCCTGGATCAGCGCGCGGCTGGGGCAGGTGCAGACTTCGCCCTGGTTGAGCGCGAACATCACGAAGCCTTCGATGGCCTTGTCGAAGAATTCGTCGTCCTTTTCGGCGACATCCTCGAAGAAGATGTTGGGCGACTTGCCGCCGAGTTCCAGCGTGACCGGGATCAGGTTTTCGCTGGCATATTGCATGATGAGGCGGCCGGTCGTCGTCTCGCCGGTAAAGGCGATCTTGGCGATGCGGCTGGATGAGGCGAGCGGCTTGCCCGCTTCGAGGCCGAAGCCGTTGACGATGTTGAGCGTGCCCGGCGGCAGCAGGTCGCCGACGATCTCGGCCCAGACCATGATCGAGGCGGGCGTCTGCTCGGCGGGCTTGAGCACCACGCAGTTGCCTGCCGTCAGCGCCGGGGCGAGCTTCCAAGCCGCCATCAGCAGCGGGAAGTTCCAGGGAATGATCTGCCCGACGACGCCGAGCGGCTCATGGAAGTGGTAGGCGACGGTATCCTGGTCGATCTCGCTGATCGAGCCTTCCTGGCCGCGGATCACACCGGCGTAGTAGCGGAAGTGGTCGATGGCGAGCGGCACGTCGGCGGCCAGCGTCTCGCGGATCGGCTTGCCGTTGTCCCAGGTCTCGGCGGCGGCGAGGCGTTCGAGATTCTCCTCCATGCGGTCGGCGATGAGATTGAGCACGCGCGAGCGCTCGGCCACCGAGGCCTTGCCCCAGGCGTCCTTGGCGGCATGGGCGGCATCCAGCGCGGCCTCGATGTCGGAAGCGTCCGAGCGGGCGATCTGGCCGACGACCTTGCCGGTGATGGGGGACGTGTTGTCGAAATAGCGCCCGGCTTTCGGGGCGACCCAGGCGCCGCCGATGAAGTTGTCGTAGCGGGCGGCGAAGGGGGCCTTGAGGGCGGCCCGGTCCTGAACAGGTGCGTCCACGGAAGTCTATCCTCTCTTGCGGCGCCTGATTTGGCGTCTCGTCAAAGAGGAGTGTTGCGCAGTGGAATGGATTGCGGAAGCCGGGGGCGAAGGCTGGTTGCAGCTTGTTGTCTCACCCGCGAGACAGTTTTCCTCTCGTTCGGTGGCGACTAGCGCGAGAGACCCGCCTTAGCCATGCGGCGGTAGAGCGTCGCCCGGCCGACGCCGAGGATGCGCGCCGCCTCACTGGCATTGCCGCCCGCCTGTGCCAGCGCCTGTCGCAGCACGCTGCGGTCGCTGTCTTCGAATGAGGGGCCGGGGGAGTCCGCGCCCAGCACTTGATCGAGCGGGCGAGGGCGGGCGAGCAGCGCATCGGTCAGCCGCAGGCGGGTACGCGCGCCCCGGCTGGCGCCGATGACGAGATCGTCGCGGTCGGTCGCGAGCAGGGCGGTGCCGTGGACCGGATCGTCGGCGAGGAAGACGATGCGCGATCCGGCGAAATGTCGGCAGAAATAGTCGCGCTCTATCCGCCGTGCGGCGTCGCGCACGAGGGCGGAGACCAGTTCCGCCATGGCTGGGCCATGGTCCTGCCGGTAGCTCGATACGTCGAGAGCGCCTGCCAGCCGTCCGAAGGGATCGTGGAGCGGGGCGTCCATGCAGCTAATGCCGACATTGCGGCTGGCGAAATGCTGATCGCGGTGGATGACGACCGGCTGATCCTCGAACAGGCAGGTGCCGATGCCGTTGGTGCCTTCCTCCGCCTCGCTCCAGCGCCCGCCTTCGACCAGGCCGACGGCGTCGAATTCCGGGGTATCGCCGTCGCTGACGCGGCGGTCGAGGACGATCCCAGTCGGATCGCTGAGGATCACGCCGCAGCCGGACCGTCCGACGGAGCGGAACATCTGGTCTAATACGGGGGCGGCGACGGCGAGGAGCGTTTCGTGCTCGGCGCGGTGATGGCCGAGGGTGGAGAAATCGACCCGCGCGCGCTTGGCGCCGGTGCCGGGGTCGAGGCCGTGGTGCAGCAGCGAGCGGCACCAGGAGGCCGTGACCGAGGAAAAACCGGCGCTGCTCGGCGAGCGCACCGCGTCCATAACCACATCGATGTGGCGCAAACTTGCGCTGTTGCCGTTCCGACTCATCACATCTCCTGCGGGGGAAGATCACCCTGAAAGACGGGTGAAGTCAAACGCGCGCTTTCCGGGCCGGTCCCGTCGCAGGAAAGGCACTTGGCAATGCGCACCGAAATACACAGCGCTTTTCGGACGTTGCGCTCGATATCGCATCTGGTAGGGATGAGGCGCGGCGGGGTTTCGGGGCGACGAACGGGCTGGGCGCCGCTATCAAAACCGCAAGAGTGCGTTCAGGGGCGTTAGCAGATGGTCGTTGGTCGCCGATGACGGCGGAAGAAGACATCGTCGGGATCGAGGAAATGCGCCGGTACCGCGCGTTCCTGAGCTATAGTCATGTCGACGAGCGCTTTGCGGGCAAGCTGCACCGCTGGCTGGAATCCTACCGTATCCCTGCGCGCCTGGTCGGGACCGTAACCCGCTCGGGGGTCGTGCCGCGCCGGTTGACGCCGATCTTTCGCGACCGCGCCGAGCTTCCCGCCGCCTCCAGCCTCGACCAGGAAGTACGGCAGGCGCTCTCGCAGTCGGATGTCCTGTTGGTGCTCTGCTCGCCCGCCGCGAAGAATTCGCGCTGGGTCGATGCCGAGATCGAGCTGTTCCGCAGCCTCCATCCCGACCGCCCGGTGATCGCCGCGCTGCTGGAGGGGGAGCCGGAGGAGAGCTTCCCGGCCTCGCTGGTCGGCCCCGATGCCCAAGGCGTCACCCACGAACCGATCGCGGCGGATTTCCGCGCCGATCACGACGGTCCGAAACTTGCCCGCCTGAAGATCGTCGCAGGGCTGACCGGCATCGCGCTCGACCAGATCATCCAGCGCGATGCGCAGCGGCAATTGCGCCGCGTGATCGCCATCACACTCCTTACCGTCCTGCTTACTCTATCGATGGCCCTGATGCTGATCTTTGCGCTGCGTGCGCAGATGGAAGCCGAGCACCAGAGACGGCAGGCCGAAGGATTGATCGAGTTCATGTTGACGGACCTCAGGCAGAGGCTGGAAGGCGTCGGCCGTCTCGATGTGCTGCGATCCGTGAACGAGCGGGCCCTCGGCTATTACGCGGACCAGTCCGATCTCGACGGGTTGCCGGTGGACTCGCTGGAACGCCGCGCCCGCATTCTCCATGCCATGGGCGAGGACGATCACAAGCGCGGCGACTACGCCGGTGCCGTGGCCAAGTTCGCCGAGGCGCACCGCGTCACCGGAACGTTGCTGGCCGCCGATCCCGGCGATCCCTCGCGCATATTCGCCCATGCCCAGAGCGAATTCTGGCTCGGTTACGTGGACTTCATCGCCGGGCGCTATGACAAGGCCCTGCCGCGCTTCATCGCCTATCGCGCGCTGGCCGAGCATCTGGTCCGCCTTGTGCCGGGCAATCAGGCCTACTGGCGAGAACTGGCTTATGCGGAGGGCAATATCTGCACCATCGCCGTCACGCGGAAGGGGTCACCGGACCAGCTTGCCGAGTGCGGCAATGCGCTGCGCACGATGGAGCGCGTCGCCCGGCTGGCACCGCAGGACCGCAGTGTCGATGCCGACATCGCCAACCGCCATGCCTGGATGGCCGATGCCCTGCGTGCGCAGGGCCGCGATGCCCAAGCCCTGCAGGAGCGGGCGCAGCAGGCGGCGATCATCCAGCGGCTCATCAGGGAAGACCCGAAGAACGTGACCTACCAGCAGGATTGGATGCTGGCGCGTTATTCGAACTCGCAATTGCTCTATAGTATAGGCGAGAAGGCGCAGGCCCGACGCATGAGAGAGGAAGCCCGGCAGGACGTCGCCCGGCTCATCGAATCCGATCCGGAAAACAACGATTGGCGTATGTGGCAGAGCAAACTGGCACGACCCTTCGAAAATTGAGGTAAAGGCATGTCTACACTCAACTATACGCAATACGGTCTCTCACCTTCCATCGAGCTGGGGCTTTCGGACGATGCCGAAGCGATCCCATTCAAGGTCACTCTGGAGGTCGATGGCGGCCAGATCTCGCTGAACTACGGTGTCGTCGGCGAGGACGTGGATTACATCCCGGTCACCTGCAACACCAAGGTCGAAATCGAACTGGTCGGCGATCAGCTCTATTTCTCGAAGGAGTGGGATGCGATCACCACCAAGGAAGCCTTGTCTTCCTATTACGGCGGACTTGAGTACAGCAATTACGACAAAGAACTGGATCGTTACAAGACGGTGACCTTCCAGGCACGCTACAACCAGGGCGGCAAACTGGGCACCAAGCATCGTTTCAACATCAACGTGGACCTGCTTCAGGGCACCCGGTGTGAACCGAGGTGGATCGGCCTGACGATCGATCCCGACATCAAGAACCCGCCGCCGAACAAGTTCTGAGATCAGCGCCCGGAGATGCGAACGTGACTCTTCCTGCCCTTGCCAGAATCCGCCAGATCGCGCGTGTGGGCGATACCCGGCGGGCCTGGCGGATGTTCGAGGAGGCCGGGCTTTCGGCATCCTCGGCGCCGGAGGCGCTGAGCCTCAAGGGCAGGCTCCTCAAGGATCGGGGCTTGCAGGCGCAGGGCGCCGAGCAGGCGCGGCTTCTGGCAGAGGCGCAGCAGGCTTATCTTCGGGCGGCAGGCGATCGTCCGGCGACATATCCGCTCATCAATGCGGCCACGATCGCCTTTCTGAACGACCGGCCCGAGGAAGCTCGGGACCTTGCCCGGAATATTCTCGCCATTCTGGCAAGCGGCGAGCACGAAGCGGAAACCCGCTATTGGCTCGCCGCTACGGAGGCCGAGGCGCACTTGTTGCTCGATGACCGGCAAGCCGGTCGCGCCGCGCTGGAGCGGGCGATGCAGGCGGCGCCGCAGGCGTGGGAGGACCATGCTGTCACCTTGCGCCAGTTCCGCCGGATATTGGAGCGGCTGGGCCACGCTGCGGATTATTTCGACGATCTGCAACCGCCGCCAAGCCTCTATTTTTCGGGAATCATTGGTCTGCCGCAGGATGAGACCGAAGTGAGGGCAAAGCTCGAAGAGGCGCTGAAGGACATTCGGCCGAGTGCGGTCTTCGGAGCCTTGGCTGCCGGGACCGATATTCTTGTGGCAGAGATGGCGCAGGCGCGGGGGGCCCATCTCCATGTCGTTCTGCCGACGTCGGTTTCCCGCTTTCGTGAGATTTCGGTAGCGGACTATGGCGCGTCCTGGGCCGAACGTTTCGATCGGCTGATCGATGAGGCAGATGTGGTGGAAGCGCTCGGCAGCAATGCCGGTCTTTCCGAAGCGGCGATCCTGAACGGTTCACGGGTAGCCATGGGTCTGGCCTTGCGACATGCCCGCAGCCTGGCGACCCGCGCTATAGCTCTGCACGTTTCGCGTCCGACGGATGCGACGGCAGGTTCGGAAACCGAATGGCGCGCGCGTGGCTTGCCGGTTCGCGAGGTCGTTTTGTCCGACTCGCTGCCTGCGCGCGTTGGTTGTCTTGATCCGGCCCTGAATCGCGCGATCATTGCTTCGCCGGGGACACTTCCGGTCATCCCCGGCAGCGTGCCCAAAACGGAAACCGTGGTGGAAGGTGCGACTATCCGGGCCTTCGATGACCTCGTGACCGCATTGGAACATGCGGTCGCATTGGCGCGCGCGGTGCCGGACATCCGGTTGGGGCTCGATCATCGCGCCGTGGCTTGTGGAGAAAATCTGGAATTTTCGGGCGAATTGGCCGTCCTGCTGGCTCGTGCAGCCCCGCCGGGAAGCATTTGCGCATCCTGGCCGCAAATCGCGGCGCTTGATCTGATTGCGCCGGACTTTCGTTTCGAGTCGGCCGGGGAGATCGTTACGACTCTCGGCGACGTGCCGATCGGACTCTATTGCCCACAATCTTCCTGAACTCTGCGGTTCAGCAGATCATTTCGGCCAGCATGCGTGGGGCGTGAATGGTCAACTGCTCCTCGTCCCGGCTGATGATTCCGCGGCGGATAAGCGCGGCGATGGCGCGGGATGCGGTTTCGCGGGTGGTGTTGGCGCCCAGGGCCAGCGTCGTGACGCGCGGCGGAGGGGCGATGCGCTCGCGGCCGTCGGCCAAGGCCACGAGTTCGGCATAAACCCGCCCTGCCGCGCTATAGGTCATCCGGGTGACCATGCGGTCGAGCGCACGGTCGAGCTGCCGGGCCAGCAGGCGTGCCATGCCAGCGGCGATCTGCACGTTTTCCGCCACCAGTTCGGCAATCTTGCCTGCCTCGGCGCAGAGCAACTGGCAGTCGAGCAAGGCGTTGATTTCGGCGCGGTGGACGGTCGGTGCCGGGTAGGCGCCGAAGAATTCGCCTGGACCGAACTGGGCGACTTGCTGGCGCTGCCCTTCCAGTCCGTAAGTCTCGACTCGCAGGGCGCCGTCGATCACCAGCCAGCAGTAATGCGAAGGCTCTCCCTGATGGGCGAGAATGTCCTTCGCGGAAAGACGTTGGGGGATGAGGACGCGCGCGAGCGCTTCGGCAGAATGCCGATCGCAACGAAAAATCGCGGTTATCGCCTCAATCTGAACCTCGAAATCCAATGACTCTGCCCCCGAGCCGAGCGTTCACCTCGACAGACCGCCAATCGCCGGGCCGTCCCCATAACGGCCATCGTCGATTATGCGACTGCAGTTAACCTAGCCAATTCTGGCATGGTATGGAATGCCGGGGTAGTCAAATCGCGGCGGGTGTGATCCCGGTCACACGATCTCACCATTTCGAAGTCTACAACCAAAGTGCGACCCGAAGGCGGCTCGTAACAGAGCAGCCCCATTCCTGGCCCGGAGGTCTTATGACCTTCGGGCCATTTTTAATGGTACTTTCCGGCTGTCATCCTTCAATCGAGGATTCTTCAGTCAAGGTGCGACCCGCAGGGGGGGGCGGGAGGGACGGGTTCTTTTTCGTCGCCCCGAAAAATTGCCGCAGACTGCTGGGGGCGACAAGTGAAAATGAAGTCATTGCGGTGATAACCCAAACGTAACCGTCGCGACCGGGCGGGCAGTAGTGACCTCTTCGTTCTTGTCGGTGTGCAGACGAAAATACAACGAAGTCATTCTGTTGCTTTCAGGGAGAAATTCGGCGCAATCGATAGGCTTTCGCCAGCGGAAAGAAGACCGGATCGGTCCTATCTTGGCGATGTTCCCTGTAGAAAGCCCTGTCCTGAAACGATTGCATCGCTTCAGGACAGGGTCATTACCATAACTTGATCTTATTTACGCAATGCCGCCGATGCGTCGCGGGTCGCGCGGAACTCGCTGTCCTGCGACCAGTTCGGCCAGATATGGCTGTTCGCGATGCGGTCGCCGAGATTGTAGAGCAGGGTCAGGTCGCCGGTCCAGCTGCTGGTGTTCCAGGAAGCGTCATATTCGTCGGCGGGCTGGTGATAGCGGTCGCGGGTGTAGATGTCCGCCAGTTCCTTGCCGCGCGCTGCGCCGCCGTTCACCAGTTCGCTGCCCGCATCGTAGGAGATGGCGGGAACGCCGCGCTTGGCCATCGGGAAGTGGTCGGAGCGGTAGAAGCTGCCCGCTTCCGGCCTTGCGTCCGGCGTGTAGTGGCGTCCGAGCTTGCCGCCTTCTTCGGTCAGCAGAGTCAGCAGGTCCAGCTTGGCGGCGCCGGAAATGCTGAAGTCCAGCGTCTTTTCAGCTGCGAAGGGGCCGTCCATGTTGATGACCCCGGCAGTGGTCGCCAGCGGACGGAGCGGGTTGTCGGCATAGAATTCCGAGCCGAGCAGGCCCTTTTCCTCGGCCGTCACTGCCAGGAACAGCACCGAGCGCTCGGGCTTCGCCTTGGCATAGGCACGGGCGAGTTCGAGCAGGGCGGCTGTGCCGGAAGCGTTGTCGAGCGCGCCGTTGTAGATGCGGTCGCCCTTGGCGTCCGGCAGGCCGATGCCGAGGTGGTCCCAGTGGGCCGAGTAGATCACCGTCTCGTCGGGATACTTCGAGCCGCGCACGAGACCCGCCACGTTGTGCGAGGTGATGATTTCGGATTTCACGCCGTAATTCGCGCTCATCGTCGCCTTGAGCGGGATCGGCTGGAAGTTCTTCTTGCGCGCGGCGGCCTTGGCGGCTTCGAAATCGACGCCCGAGGCCTTCAGCAGCTGGGCGGCGAGGTCCTTCTGGATCCAGCCTTCCATCTGCGTATGCGCGGACTTGGGATCGGCGCGGACGATGTCGAACATCGTATTGGTGTTGGAGTTCTTGACGGTGGCCCAGCCGTAGGAGGCAGGCGCGCTTTCGTGGACGACCAGTACGCCTGCGGCGCCCTGGCGCGCGGCTTCCTCGTACTTGTAGGTCCAGCGGCCGTAATAGGTCATCAGCTTGCCGCCGAAATCGCCTTCACCGCCCTCGAAATCGGGGTCGTTGACGAGCACGACCATGATCTTGCCCTTGAGGTCGACGCCCTTGAAGTCGTCCCAGCCGCGTTCCGGGGCCTTCACGCCGTAGCCGACGAAGACCAGCGGCAGGTCCTTGAAATCGACTGCGGTCTGGCCCGTCTCGGCGGCGCGCACGGCGATCTGCTCGCCCTGCGAGAGCGGGGTGGCGGCGGTGCCGATCGTCATCGCGAGGGTCGGCGTGCCGACGATGTTCGACATGCGCAGCGGCACGTCCTGGAACCACGAACCCTTCTCTCCGGCAGGCTGGAGACCGGCGGCCTTCATCTGCGCGGCGAGGTAGTCGATGGTCTTCTTTTCCGCCGGAGTGGCGGGGCCGCGTCCTTCGAATTCGTCGCTGGCAAGCGTCTTGATGTCGTTCGACACGCGCGCGACATCGAACTTGGGTGCAGGAGCGGCGAGTGCCGCGGCGGACACGGAAAGCAGGCCGCCAAGGGCCAGGGCGCGCAGCGACTTGCGCGCAAAACGAGAGGTCGGGGAAGTCATCGGTACTCCTTTGCCGGTCGGCCGGAAGTTTATGGCATGCTGAATCGGTGCGATCCGCTGCCGCCGATGATGACGATCCCCGCTCGCTTGTCGATATGTATACTACGTGATTTCGACAGGTACGCGCGTTATGGGGACTTCGGGTTGCAGGGATGCAACGACCTCGCGGGCCAGTTTCGCCAGTTGTCCGGTCGGGCCTTCCAGTCCCGGCGCGGTCTGGAGGATGCAGGAGACGTTGGGGAGGTCTGGAAGACCGTCCTCGACCAGCGGGGAATCGCGCAGGAACAGCGGGGTACGGCAGGTCAGGCCGAGACCGGCATCGACGGCGGCCCGCAAGGCCGTGAGATTGGGCGTTTCCACCGAGATCCGGTAAGGCCGCCCGGCATCTTCCAGCGCCCGGATCGCGGCTTCGCGAAAGCGGCAGGGCGGCTCCAGCACCGCGAGCTGGATGGTGTCCTGCTGCGCCAGTTCGGACTTGCCGTACCAGGCCATCGGCGTGCTGGCGATGGCACTGGGATCGTTGTTGGCGGCAAAGCCCAGCACGATGTCGAGCTGGCGGGTCTCAAGCTGGCCGAGCAGTTCGGCGGTCCCGGCGACGCGTGAATAGAGCTGCGCTTCGGGGTGAAGCTCGGCAAAGCGCGCGAGCAGACCCGAAAGCATCATTTCGGCGAAGTCCTGCACCATGCCGATCCGCGCGGGGCCGGTGAACTGCCCGGCGGTGACGGCGGCGACGGCCTCGTCGTGCAGGTTGAGCACCTTGCGGGCATAGTCGAGCATGAGTTCGCCCGAGGGCGTCAACGTCAGTCGCCGTCCTTCGCGGTGGAACAGGGTCTGCTGGAGCAGTTCCTCCAGTCGCTTGATCTGCAGGCTGAGCGCGGACTGGCTCACGAAGACCCACTCCGAAGCATGGAGCATCGAGCCGGTGTCAACGATCGCCACGAAACTTCGCAGGAGATTGGTAGGCAGATTGACGGGCATGGCAGGATCTCTCGGAGGGGCAGACGAGGGAGGTATATGAGTCATTCTCAACTGAAACAGTAGAGAATATGTTTCTCCTTGCAAACCTAGTCTGCGCTTGCCGCATGCGCTCTGCCGTGCGCCGAAGGGATTTCGGCGCACGGGCAGGTCTTTTCCGTCAGTTTTTCGGGGATTTGTCGTCAGGAGGCGAGTTGGAACGTCAAGCCCGCTTCGGCAAGGGCGCGGCCCAGCAAAGCCGCCTGTTCGAGGGTGTTCCAGGCGTGGAACGAGGCGCGCAGGCAGTTTCCACGCAAGTCGTAGTGGAAGCCGTGGGGGGCAAGAGCCGCGCGGAGCCCTTCGATATCCTCGAAGGTGAGGCACAGCGTGCCGCCGCGACCGTCCATGGCGACGGGGCGCCCTACCGCTTCGGTGAAGGCGGCGATGCAGGCGCGGTTGTGGCGGAGGAGCTCGCTCTGACCGATGCTCAGAACGGTTTCGATCCCGGCGCGGGCGAGCGCGAAAGGGGCGATCGAGGGGCTGCCGCCCTGGAAGCGGCGAGCGTCCGGGGCGTGGCGGAAATGGCGGATGTCGAACTCGTAGGGGTTCTCGTGCCCGAACCAGCCGAGATCGAGCGGTTCGAGCGTCGCGGTGAGGTCGCCGCGTAGCCAGAGCCAGGCCGCGCCGGGGCCGCCGCAGAGCCATTTCACGCTTGACCCGATCACCGCGTCGATGCCCCATTCGCGCGGTGCTACCGGCAGGATGCCCGCCGACTGGGCGGCATCGACGATGGACAGCGCGCCGTGGCGGCGGGCCATGTCCGCGATCTCCGCAATGGGCGAGGTCACGCCGGTGTTGGAATGGACGTGCATGGCGACGACGGCCACGACGCTGTCGTCGAAGTGGCGTTCCCAGTTTTCCGCGTCTCCGGGGGACTGCGCGGCGGGGATGAAGCGGGTCTCGAAGCCGAGCCGTTCCAGTCCTTGCGCAACGTAGCCGACCGTCGGAAAGGCCTGTTCGGAAATCAGTACCCGGTTGCGGCCCGGTGCCGGACGCAGCCCCGAGAGCAGCGAGAACAGCGCCGAGGACACGCTCTGCTGGGGCGCGACTTCGGCGGCATCGGTGCCGAGCAGCGCGGCGACGGCGGCGCGGAAACGCTCGATCTCGTCCAGCCATGGCCCCCAGGCCGCCCCGCCGGTCGATTGCCATGGCGCGAGATAGCTCGCTTCCAGCACTTCCCGCGCCTTGCGGGGAAAGCAGCCGACCGAATGGGTCAAAAGGTAGGGGCCGCCCTCGGGGACATGGAACAGGTCATGCATGAATTCAGTGTTCCGCCTTTTCCGCAATGCTGTCGCGAACGCGGCCATAGTCATGCCCCCATTCGTCGGTCATTTCCACGCGAACGTCCCAAAGTTCCGGGAAAAAACGATGTTTCGCACCGGCTTGCAGAAGATCGACCGAACGCCCCTTGAGCGAGGCGGACCCCATGCCGATCGAGCGGTGGATCAGGAACAGGTGGTGCCAGCGGAACTTGCCGAAGAGTTCGTCCAGCTCGATCAGCGCCTCGGCCACGGCATAGGCTTCGTCGTGGGCATAGCCGTGATCGTAGATGTCGCGCACGGTGCGCCCGGCGCCAGTGACGTAGGCCTGGTCGAACGTCTCCCAGAGATCGGGAATGATCCGGAGCAGCACGCGGAAGCCAGGCGATTCCTGTCCGCTGCCATTGCCGAGTTGCAGGCGGATCTGCTGGTATTCCTTGGGCGACATCGTTTCCAGCAGGTCGAGCTGGTCTATCATCATGCGCATGATGCGATGGCAGCGGCCGAGCAAGGTCACGGCCCGGAACGCCTGCTTCTCGCGCATGTACTCGTCCACCGCGACGACCGTGTAGGCCATCAGCTTCATCCAGAGTTCCTCGACCTGATGGACGATCTGGAACTGGAGTTCGTCGGCATTGGCGAGGTCGTCGAAGGGCTTCTGGCAGGTCAGCAGCTTTTCGGTGTTGAGGTAGAGCTCGTAGTCGAGCGCGGCGGGCGCTTCGAGCAGTTCGTAGACCTTGTGGCGTTCCATATTGTCTCCCCGAGGAATGTGTGGGAGGACAATAGCACCACTCTTTCGGGACATTGGTCCCAATCGGTGGCCTTTAGGCGCTATATGAAGAACGTATGGCTTGTTTAATGAATTTTCGGGGAACGATCGTTTCGATGTTCAGAGACCTGCCACTCGATGCCGCCGACAGGCGCATTCTCGCGGCGCTGGAGCATGATGCGCGGCTCAGTTTCGCGGGACTGGGCGATGCGGCGGGGCTGTCCAAGACGCCGAGCTGGAAGCGGGTGCAGGCGATGGAGAAGGCCGGGGTCATCACCGGCTACCGGGCGGTGATCGATCCGGCGGCGATCGGTCTCGGCACGAGTGCTTTCGTCCATGTCTCGATCGAGTTCGACCGGCACGAGGCCTTCGAGCGGGCGGTGGCGGAGGAAGCGGCGGTGCTGACCTGCCATGCCGTCGTCGGCGATTTCGACTATATGCTCCACGTCATGACCGGCGGCGTGCCCGATCTCGACGATTTCCTGCGCAATCGCCTGCGCCGCCTTCCCGGCGTGCGCCATTTCAACACGACGCTGGCGATGCGCGACGTGAAGCCGCGCGCCTATCTCACCGATGCGGCAAGACAGGCGCGCGATTGAGCGTCAGACGTCCTCGACCTGATCGAGATAGGACGCGTAGCCTTCGGACTCCATGTCTTCGCGCGGCACGAAGCGCAGCGAGGCGGAATTGATGCAGTAGCGCAGCCCGCCGCGATCGCGCGGGCCGTCCTCGAAGACATGGCCGAGGTGGCTGTCACCATGGGCCGAGCGGACTTCGGTGCGGATCATGCCGTGGCTGCGGTCGACGATGTCGTTCACGTTGGCCGGTTCGATCGGCTTGGTGAAGCTGGGCCAGCCGCAGCCGGATTCGTACTTGTCCGAGGATGCGAAGAGCGGTTCGCCCGAGACGATATCGACGTAGATGCCGGGCTTCTTGTTATAAAGATATTCGCCGGAGCCGGGGCGCTCGGTGCCGCTGTTCTGGGTGACGTGGAACTGCTCGGGCGTCAGGCGGGCGATGGCCTCTTCGGTCTTTTCGTAAGTCGGCATGGTGTTCTCCTTGAGCGCGAACATGGGGATCGTTGCGCGCGGAGGAAAGAGCGGGGAGCCGCTTTCGTTGGATTTTCAGGAACGGGAAAAACCGGGCAGCGCAGGCGGGGTCGGGGGAGGGGGAATGACCTGCGCTGCCCGGCAAGGTGGAACCGGATTGATCCGGTTCGCGGCCGCGCTCCTAGAAGAACCGCGGGATAGGCCCCCATTGCGGGGTCTGGTCGGGAAGATCGATCTCCACGTCGTCGACATAGCACCAGCCCCAGCCCTCGGGCGGGTCGTAGCCTTCGATGATCGGGTGGTGGGTCTGGTGGAAATGCGCGCGCGCGTGGCGGTGCGGGCTGTCGTCGCAGCAGCCGACATGGCCGCAACTTCGGCACAGGCGCAAGTGGACCCAGGGGCTGCCGATCTTCAGGCATTCCTCGCAGCCGCGCGCGCTGGGCGTGACTTCGTTGATCGTCGAACTGTGGCGGCAGGAATTCATGGCGCGTCCTTCCGGGCGAAGAGGGCGTGGATCTGCGAGACGACCGCGGCGCCTTCGCCGACGGCGGCGGCGACCCGCTTGGTGGAACCGGCGCGGACGTCGCCGATGGCAAAGACGCCGGGCATGGCGGTTTCCAGCGGCCTATCCGTGCCGCCGGTGACGATGAAGCCCTTAGCGTCCTTCTCGACCGGGGCCGGGAGCCAGTCGGAATTGGGATCGGCGCCGATGAACAGGAACATGTGGCGCAGCGGACGCTGCGTGACCTTGCCGTCACCGCTGCGGATACCAACGGCGGAAAGCGTGCCGTCCTCGTGCCCGTCCAGCGCGACCACTTCCGCGCCGACGTGTATCTCGACATTGGGCAGTTCGGCGATGCGCTCGATCAGGTAGCGCGACATCGTCTCTTCGAGGCCGCGCCGGACGATCAGGTGGAGCTTCTTCACTTGCGGCGCGAGGTAGACCACAGCCTGCCCGGCGGAGTTGCCGCCGCCGACCAGCGCCACTTCCTCGCCCGCGCAGAGCCGCGCCTCGATGGGCGAGACCCAGTAGGAAATGCCCGCGCCCTCGAAGCGTTCGAGGCCTTCGATCGCGAGGCGGCGATAGCGCGCGCCGGAGGCGATCACCACGCTCCGCGCCTTGACATGACCGTCGCGAGCGAGGTCGATGCGCAAGTGGTCGTCCTCGGGTTCGAGCGCGGTGACGGTCACCGGGATGGCAATCCGCGCGCCGAACTTGAGCGCCTGGTTGAAGGCGCGCCCGGCCAGCGCCTGCCCGGAAATGCCGGTGGGGAAGCCTAGGTAGTTCTCGATCCGCGCCGAGGCACCGGCCTGTCCGCCCATGCTGCGCGCATCGAGCACGACGACCGACAGCCCTTCCGAGGCCGCATAGACCGCTGCGGCCAGCCCGGCGGGGCCGGCGCCGACGATCGCCACGTCATGAAGCCTGTCGGGATCGAGATGCGAGGTGAGACCGAGGCAGGCGGCGAGTTCCTCTTCGCGCGGCCGCCGCAGGATCGAGCCGCTGGGACAGACCACCAGCGGATACTGCGCAGGCTCGACGCCGAGCCGCTCGACGAGGGCCTTGCCTTCCTCGTCGCTGCTCACGTCGAGCACCAGCGAGGGATAGCCGCTGCGGCGCAGGAATTCCTGAAGGCGCACGACATCGGCGCTTTGCGGCACGCCGATGATGATCGGTCCGGCGCCGCCTTCCTCGATCAGGCCGACGCGGCGCAGGATCAGCGCGCGCATGACTTTCTCGCCCAGTTCGGCGGCGCCGATCATCAGGGCGCGCAGATGGGCGGCGTCGATGGGGAGCGCAGTGCAGCCTTCCGCTCCGGCGGTGCCGCCCGCGATCGAGGGACGACCGGCAAGCTGGTTGATCTCGCCGCTGAACTGGCCGGGGCGGTGGGTGGTGACGCGGGCTTCGCGGCTGAGGCCGTCACGCCGCTCGACTTCGATCGATCCTTCCAGCACCAGCCAGGTCGGCGCCTCGCGGTCGCCGATGGCATAGACGCTTTCGCCGGGAGCGAAGCGGCGCTGCGGCCCGCTGGCGAAGCGCTGGGCAAGCGCGAGTTCCGGCGCCGAAAGCACCGGGAACATCTGGTATTGGCGCGTCTCGATCGTTGTCATGATGCCTCGTCTGGTGCGCGCGTTGCGCCAGGTGCCGTTTGTCGGAACTTTCCCGGCCCGGTCTCCTTCATGTGATCGCTTCGGCGCGTCGCCGCCATCATACGCTGGTTTGGGGGGGGCGTGATTGCCAAAACCCCAACCCGAGCCTGTGAGAACCAAACCAGCGTATGATGGAAAAGCGTGAAGCGCGGGGCGAAAAGACGGCATTGCAAATGCTCCGCCCTCAGCTTGTCCCGGTCCGCCAAAAGCGGCGGTTCCGGGCAGGGCCGATCCAGAAGGAATGCACGATGTCGATGGTCCAACGCTTGTCGAACCGGGAAGGTCCCGGCAATCGCGCCGTCCAGTCTTTCGGCTCGCTGGTGTGCGGCGAGGAAATCGAGCGCGAAAGCGATCACCGCATCGCCAACAACCTGCAATTGCTCATGGCCATGGTCGCGGCGGAAAAACGCGAGCTGTCGGACCCTGCCGCGGGTCTGGTGTTCGACCGCATGCTGGGCCGGATCGGTGCGATCGCGGGAGTGCACCGCCAGCTTACCCGGCAGCAGACCGGCTTTGTCGACGCGGGCGGCTACCTCCGGACTCTGGTGAACCAGATCGAAACGGGATGCTGCGACGTGGCGGGGGGAAGGAGGCTGACGGTGAGCGCCGACCTCGTTTCCGTGTCCGCGCATCTGGCGGGAGCGATGGGGCTGATTGTCTCGGAATGCGTCCTCAATGCCTGCAAATATGCTTATCCCGCGCAGAGACCTGGTGAGGTCCGGATCGAACTGCGACTGGCAGGTCCTCACGCCCTGCGGTTGAGCGTGGAGGACGACGGCACCGGGCAATCGCAGGGTGAAGGCGGCTCCGGCGGCTTCGGTACGCATTTGATGAAAGCCCTTGCGGCAAGGATCGATGCGACGCTGGTCTGGGAAAACCTGCATCCGGGAACGCGTATCGTGCTGGCCGTGCCGCTCGCCTGAGCGCCGGAGCGGGGCTTACCTAAACGAAGGTTGTGGTTGCGTGCCACTCAACTCGGCGGCAGTTTGCCTCGCCGGTGTCGGGATCGGTTCCCGGCACGAGGAGGCAATGCGCGGCTAAGCCGGGGCAGGGGTGTTGGTGAACAGATTCTATGCCCTGGCGGGGGCGATACTGGCGCTGGGTATCTTCGCACTGGATGTCCTGAGCCCACTTCAGGGTGCGGTGGCGGTGCTCTACACCACCGTCGTCGTGCTGGCGGGGCGGACTCATTCGCGCGGCGTGGTCCTTGCCGCTTCCGCTTATTGTGCGCTGCTTGTCTTTGCCGGTTACTGCCTGTCCCACTGGGATGCGCCGATGGGCGGGCCGGCCATGCGTCTCGGCGTCAGCCTCGTCGCGCTGCTCGTCACGACTTTGCTGATCCTGCGCCAGCTTGCCGAAAGCGCCGAGCGCGAGCGGGCCGATGCACGCTACCGGACGATCTTCGCAGCAGCCGGCTTTCCGATATGGGAATCCGATTGGTCCGGCGCCTGGCGCCTGCTGCAGAACATGGGCGAGATCGACGAGCGCATGGTGGAGATGGCATTCGGTTCCGCGCGGGTGCGCAATGCCAACCATGCCGCCGCCCGGTTGTTCGGCCTGCGCGAGCGAGGCGAACTGGTGGGCCGTACGATCGGCGATTTCGCCACGCCTGCGGTTTTCGAATCTCTTGCCCGCGTCTATGCCGGATTGCTTCGGGGCGAGGAGGCGGTCGAGGAAGAAACGCGGTTCTTCACCCGCACGGGGACGGAAGTCGACGTGCTGCTTCAGGTCTCGCTGCCGCCCGATCATGGCGGTTGGAAGCGCGTGCTGGTCATGGCCATCGATGTTACCGAGCGGAACCGCTCGCAGGCCCGGCTGGCGCAGTCGCAGGCGGATCTGACGCACATGTCCCGCGTGACGACGCTCGGCCAGCTTGCCGCATCCATCGCCCATGAAGTGAACCAGCCGCTCTCGGCGATCATCACTTATGCGCGCTCGGGACGACGGTGGCTTGAAAAGGGGCTGGATCAGGGCCTCGACCGCAATGCTCCGGCGGCGAAGGAAGTTGCCGATTGTCTCGAACACATCACCAGCAACGGCACCCGTGCGGCGGATGTGATTGCGCGCATCCGCGAACTGGCGCGCAAGGCCGATCCCAAGCGGGAGGCGATTGCCTTCGCGCCGCTCGTGGAGGAAACCCTGGCCCTGCTGCGGCGCGATCTCCAGACCCACGGCGTGAACCTGCACGTCGCGATCGAGCCGGACTTTCCCGATCTGCTGGGAGACCGCGTGCAATTGCAACAGGTGCTGATGAACCTGCTCATGAACGGCGAGCAGGCCATGGCGGCTATTCCGCCGGAGAAACGGGAACTGCACTTGCGGGCGACGCGCCGCTCGGGAGAAGAAGTGATGATCGAGATCAGCGACCGGGGCAGCGGGATCGCGGGTGATCCGGAGGACCTGTTCCTGCCGTTCTTTACAACCAAAGGCGAGGGCATGGGCATGGGGCTGGCGATCTGCCGCTCCATCGTCGAACAGCATGGCGGCACCTTGACCGCCGCGAACGTACCGGGTGGCGGGGCGGCTTTCCGGTTCTGCCTGCCGGTGCCGGTGGCAATGGTGCCGGCATGATGTCCTCAGAGACGAATTTCATGACCGGCGAGGAACCCGAAGGCTGCGTCTGCGTGTTGGACGACGATGCCGACGTGCGCGACAGCATCGGCAGCCTGCTGCGCGCCAGCGGTTTCGAGGTGGCCCTATTTGCGACGACCGAGGCTTTCCTCGCCGCCGAATGGCCCGAGCAGGCCCGCTGTCTCGTGCTGGATATTCGCCTTGCGGGCGAAAGCGGACTCGATTTCCAAGAGCGGCTTGCCGCCGAAGGTATCGCGGTTCCGGTGATCCTGATCACCGGCCATGGCGATATTCCGATGACCGTTCGCGCGATGAAGGCGGGTGCCGTCGATTTCCTGCCCAAGCCGTTCGAGGAGGAACAGTTGCTGGCCGCCGTGCGAACAGGGCTGGAAGCGGATCGGGCGCGCAGGTCGGTCCATGCCGACAATGCCGCCTTGCGGCTCGCCTTTGCGACGCTGACTCCGCGCGAACGCGAGGTCATGGCATTAGTCGTGACCGGGCTGATGAACAAGCAGGTCGCCGCGCGGCTGGACTTGTCCGAGATCACCGTGAAGATCCATCGCGGCAATGTGATGCGCAAGATGGCGGCGCAGTCGCTGGCTGACCTCGTGCGCATGGCGGAGCAACTCGGCGTGCGGGACGAGAGCATCACCCGCTACCGGAACTGACCCTTCAGTGACCGGGTCAGTGCTCCGGGCCGTTCAGCCTTGCGCAGCCGTTTTTGCGTCTTTTCGCGATGCGGTCAGGCGGAGCACTGCATATCCCGCCAGCGCCGAAAGCATCGAGCCGCCGAGGACGCCGATCTTGACCTCGTCGATCAGCACCGGATCGCTGAAGGCAAGGCCGCCCACGAACAGGCTCATCGTGAAGCCGATACCGCAGAGCAGGCACATCCCGTAAGTCTGGAGCCAGGTCGCGCCGCTCGGACGCCGGGCGATGCCGAAGCGCGCGCAGAGCCAGAGCGCCAGGAACACGCCGATCTGCTTGCCGAGGAACAGCCCCCCGGCCACGCCCATCGGCAGCGGTGCGAGCAGTTGCTCCATGCCAAGCCCTGCCAGCGAAACCCCGGCATTGGCGAAGCCGAACAGCGGAACCACGCCATAGGCGACCCATCCGTGAAGGCCGTGTTCCAGCCGGTGGAGCGGCGATTCCGCACTGTCCGGCGTGCCGGGGGTAGCGCGGATCGGGATCAGGCTGGCGGCCAGCACACCGGCGATGGTGGCATGGATTCCCGACAGCATAACCGCGAGCCAGAGCGCGGCGGCGAGCACGAGATAGGGCCAGAGCCGCTTCACGCCGATCCGGTTGAGCACGAACATCACGCCCATGACGATCCCGGCGGCGAGCAGGGCGGCACCCTTGATCTGGCTGGTATAGGCCAGCGCGATCACCGCGACCGCGCCCATGTCGTCGACGATGGCCACCGTCGTCAGGAACAGCTTGAGCGAGGCGGGCACGCGCTTGCCGAGAATGGCCATGACACCGATCGCGAAGGCGATGTCGGTCGCGGCGGGAATGGCCCAGCCGCGTGCGAGGCCGGGTGTCGAGCCGGCGATGGCGAGGTAGATCAGCGCCGGGAAAATCATGCCCGAGGTGGCGGCTATCGCGGGAAGAGCGCGGTCGGGCCAGTTCGACAAGTGGCCGTCGACGAACTCGCGCTTGATCTCCAGACCGACGAGCAGGAAGAACAGCGCCATCAGGCCGTCGTTGATCCAGTGCGTCAGCGACAGGGAAAACCACGGGGGGCCGATCCTGAGGTGCAGGGCGTGAAAATAGCCTTCGGCCAGCGGACTGTTGGCCACGATCAGCGCCAGCGCCGCCGCGCCCATCAGCAGGATACCGCCGGAAGCTTCGCTGCGCAGGAAGGCGCGAAGGGCGGAACGGGGGCGCTTTGAAAGGATCATCGATCGGTTGCGGTCGCTCGGTAAGATACTGGGTTCACGGCGGGAAGGTGCGAGGATACGGCTAGGTCCTGCCTAGACGCAATGGCAGGGCAATGCCACAGGGACCGGCCTCTCCCTTAACACCTGAGTATGATGGCATTGGCCTGCCGGCCTTGCCAATTGGAGTGAGGGTTGCATGGAACCACGGCCCTGACCGAAGGTTTCGCCTGAGATAACTGGAGTATGCATTGGTCGCCCCCCTAGATAACAGCCCGCTGACGCGGCCGCTCGTGGCCGTGGTGGATGATGATGCCGGGGTGCGCGGCAGTCTCGACAGCCTGCTTCGTTCGGAAGGGCTGACCAGCATCGGTTTCGCCCGCGCGGAGGACCTGCTGGCCAGCGACCTGCTGCGGCATGTCACGTCGATCGTCACCGACCTGCACATGCCGGGCATGACCGGGCTGGCGATGCAGGCGGAACTGCGGCGTCGCAATTGCCCGCAGCCGGTGATCGTGATGACCGGCTATCCAACCGACGCGGCGAGGGAACAGGCCATGTCGGCCGGTGCCAGCGCCTTTCTCACCAAGCCGATCGACCCCGATGTCCTGCTTGCCGCGATCGGGGTGGGGCTGAACTGAAGCGGATGGAAAACGCCCGTCAGGGCATCGTTACGGCAGGCGCTGCGACTTGGGCCGGCGCGGGTTGCGCTGTCGCGGCAGCAGTCGGCTCGGTCGGAACCGGAACGGCACCAGTCGGCTCTACGGGTGCCGGTTCGTTGCCTTCCGGCGTCTTGGTCCCGTCGGTCTTGCCGGGTGTCTTCAGGCCGGGACCGTAGACCGGCACCACGTCCGGCACAATGCGCCCGTGAAGCGCTTCGATCTCCGCCTCGCGTTGCTTGAGATAGAGATCCCGGTAGGCGGCATAGGGCCGGTCTTCGTCCCGGATCTTGTTGATCTGTTCGTCGAAGGCGGCGCGTTCGCCAAGCTGGTTCATGATCGTCATCGGCAGGACGACGGCGGGCTTGGTGAAGGGTTTGCCGACGGCGGCGGGCAGCAGGAGCTTGTCCACCGTGTCGCCGATGATATCGCGCAGCGTCGTCGGGCCGACGATCGGGAGGTAGAAATAGGGTCCCGGGCCGACGCCGTAATAGCCCAGCACATTGGCAAGGCCATTGGGGCGATAGGGCAGGTTGAACGGCTTCTTTTTCGCCACATCGACGAAACCGGCGACACCGAGCGTGGTGTTGATGACGAAGCGGCCCGCGGTTTCGGCAGCCTTGCCCGGCTTGAACTGGAGCAGATAGGCGGCGAACACCACCGGCTCGCCAAGGTTGCTGAAGAAGTTGCGCAGGCCCTTGCGGACGGGGCGGGGCAGGCCCTTGTTGTAGGCCTTGGCCACGGGTTCGAGTACGGCCTTGTCGACCGCTTGCACGGCCTTGAAGGATTCGACGTTGAGGTGTTGCAGCGGGTCGCCGGGCGGTGCCGGTTCCGGGCGCGTGACCACGATGACCGACTCGGGACCCGCGGCCGGATCGTTCGCTTCGGGCGTCGCGGCGCTTGGTGCCGTCGCGGTCTCTTCGGGAGCTGACGGTGTCGGAACGGCAGGAGCGTCCGTCTGCGGTGCCGGAGCGGTCTGCGGATCCGGGGTCGTTGCGGTGATTCCAGCCGTCGTGGTTCCGACGACATCCTGCACCGCCATGTAGGCGGGGGCGTCGGGAACCGGCTGGCCCGTCATCAGGATCACGACGGCAGCGGCCGGCAAACTCATTCCAATGTCCTTAGCATAGCGCGGCCTCGGCTGCGAAGTCGATTTCGCGGAGGCGCAATATTTGGTATTCCTTCCCGGCGGCTAGGCCCGATTTCCCTATTCGTCAATTGTACCGGTGGGCCGATCGCGCGCTCCAGGCTACCCGTGCGGCGGGCCGGATAGCCAAATGGGGGCAGGGCGTTGCCAGAGCGCGCCAAACCGCCTATGGCCCTTTCCAGCATCAAGAGTTGGGGCGACGCCCAACGCCAACCTGCCGATCCGGGCAAGGTGGCACTCCGTGAAGGAGGATGTGGCCGACCGGGCAATCGAACGGATCAAGCCACCAGCGTCATCCCGGAATTGAGGACCGACGCGAAGTGCCGATCAAGATACCCGACGACCTGCCCGCCCGCTCCATCCTGGAGAACGAAGGCGTGGCCGTCATGCGCGAGAGCGACGCGGTGCGGCAGGATATCCGCCCGCTGCGGATCGGACTGCTCAACCTGATGCCCGACAAGGTCAGCACCGAGACGCAGCTCGCCCGCCTGCTCGGCGCGACCCCGCTCCAGATCGAGCTGACCTTGGTGCGGATCAGCGATCACGTCGCCCGCAATACCTCGGCCGAGCATCTCGAAGCCTTCTACCGCCCCTGGCGCGATGTCGAGCATGAGCGGTTCGACGGTTTCATCATCACCGGTGCCCCGGTCGAGCGTCTGGCCTTCGACGAAGTGCGTTACTGGCCCGAACTGCGCCGCATCTTCGACTGGACGCGCACCCACGTCCATAGCTGCCTGACGATCTGCTGGGCGGCGCAGGCCTTTCTTCACCACTTCCACGGCGTGCCGAAGCACGAACTGCCCGCCAAGGCCTTCGGGGTCTATCCCCACCGCAACCTTGCGCCGAACTCGCCGTTCCTGCGCGGGATTTCTGACAGTTTCGCGGTGCCGGTCTCGCGCTGGACCCAGGTGCGCAAGGCGGATCTGCCGGAGAGCGGCAGCCTCAAGGTGCTGGCCGAAAGCGACGAAGCGGGCCTCTGCCTGCTCCACGATCCCGCCGACCGCGCGCTGCTGATGTTCAATCACCTCGAATACGACGTCGATACGCTCGGCAACGAGTACCGCCGCGACGGCGGGCCGGTTCCGGTGAACTACTATCCTGACGACGATCCCTCACAAACGCCGGTCAATGCCTGGCGCAGCCATGGGCACTTGTTCTTCGGCAACTGGATCAACGAGATCTATCAGACCACGCCGTTCGACGCTGCAAGGATCGGTGGCGGACAGCGCCAGGAACGCGCGGCGGAACTCGATCCGGCCTGAGCCTGCGGTTTATTTTTTTCTAAATAATATGAACGCCTTGTAAGTTTCTGTTGGGGAGATCGGCGGAGCGCAGTTCGCGATCCCGCCGATGGGTGGCGGGTCGTCCTATAATGGCACTGCCCCCCTTTGTCCCAAAACAGGACTTTCATGCGCTTCCCCCCTTCCGCCGGGCTTGCCCTGGCGCTGTTGTTCCTGCCTGTTGCCGTCCACGCTGCTGACGATACCCCCGACTTCACGGTCTCGGGCGCCGCAACCATCACCAGCGACTATCGTTTCCGCGGCATTTCGCTGACCGGCAAGGATCCTGCCGTGCAGGCGACGATCAATGTCGGCCATAGCAGCGGCGTCTATGTCGGCACCTGGGCGTCCTCGCTCGACATGGGTGATCGCTATGGCCCCACCGAAGTCGATTTCTACGCCGGTTGGGCCGGGGCACTCGCACCGCGCACGTCGCTCGACGTGATGCTGGCCTATTACAGCTATCCCGGCGGGGAAGGCTCGGGGAAGATCGAATACCTCGAAACGACCACCAAGCTGACCCACGACTTCGGCCCGCTGAGCGCCACGCTGGGCACCGGCTACAGCTGGAACCAGGCCGCGATCGGCGGCGATCACCTCTATCTTTTCGGCGATACCGCCGCGCCGATACCCGGCACGCCGCTGACCCTGCGCGCCCATGGCGGGCGGAGCAAGGGGGCGATCAGCCCCAAGCCAGGCGGCTATTACGACTGGTCGCTGGGGGCTGATGCTGTGCTGGGACCGGTCACGCTCGGGCTGGCCTACATCGACACCAATCTGCGCCGCAATCCCGCCGCCACTGCCGCCGCGCTCCTTTCTGTCACCGCGGCCTTTTGATCTACCTTCCAGGAGCTGGAAAATGAGAGACTTGTTCAGTCGCATGCATATCGCAGGCAAGCTGATGACGGTCGCCGGTCTGGCGATCGCCGTCCTGCTGCTGCTCGGCTTCACCGCCGTCGTCTTTGAAACGGGTTCGGAGGTCGGCAAGCTGTCCGACCAGTCGGCGATCGCTCAGGCAGATGCCGAGGGCAATCAGGTGAAGGCCGATGTGGCCGCATTCGAGGCGACTGCCAGCACGCTGGCCTCTTCGCTGGGCAACATGCATGCCAGCGGCGCGCGCGATCGCGGCGTCGCGACGAACGTGCTCAAGGCGGACCTGCTCAAGACCAAAGTGGCGCTGGGTGCCTGGGTCATGATCGCCCCGAACCAGTGGGACGGCGGCGACGCGGGCAAGGGCGGTCAGCCCGGATCGAGCGGCAACGGCAACTTCACCCCTTACTGGGTCAAGAGCAACGGCGTGCTGACGCAGTCTCCCAACAACGAGAGCGACGCTTACGAGAAGCCCTATTACCGCAGGGCTTTCGAAAACGGCGCGGGCGCCATCGTCGATCCTTATGCCTATGACGTGAACGGTACGACCGTCCTGATGACCTCGATCACCCATGCGGTCCATTCCGGCGACCGCGTGATCGGCGTTACCGGCGTGGACATGGAGCTGGGCAGCCTTTCCGAGCGTCTGTCGAAGCTGAAGCCGTTCGGCACCGGCCGCGTCATGCTGCTGTCCTCGTCCGCCATGTGGGTGGCCAATCCCGATCCTGCCCAGCTCGGCAAGGCTTACGACGATCCCGGCCTCGATGACGTGAAGGCGGCGCTGGCCAGCGGCGAAACCCGCGTGCTGTCCGACATCGACGTCGACGGCGTGCCGACCCGCCGCGTTATCCGCCCCATTGCGCTGCAGGGCCTCAACGCCACCTGGGCGCTCGTGCTCGACGTGCCCGAGGCGACCATCGCCGCGCCCGCGCGCAGCATGGCCTGGCAACTGGTGATCGGCGGTCTTGTCATCGTCGCCGCCGTTCTCGCCAGCCTGTTCTATGCCGCAGGCGGCATCATCGGCCGCCCCATGGCCCGCCTCAGCGGCGCCGTGGACCGTCTCGCCAAGGGCGAGAACTGCACGATCCCCGAACTCGACCGCGAAGACGAGATCGGCACGATGGCCCGCGCCGCCGACGTGTTCCGCCAGGCCGCTGCCGACCGCGCCGAGGCCGACCACCGCGCCGCCGAGGAGCAGAAGATCGTCACCACGGCCGTCGGCGATGGCCTCGACGCGCTGCGCCAGGGCGACCTCACCCGTGAGATCGCCGTGGCCTTCCCGGCCGGTTATGCCGCGCTCAAGGACAACTTCAACGCCGCGCTGGCCGAACTGCGCCGCATGATCGGCGCCGTCGCCAGCAGCGCGGGCGGCATCCAGACCGGCTCGGCGGAAATCGCCCAGGCCTCCGAGGATCTCGCCCGCCGCACCGAAGCCAATGCCGCCAGCCTTGAGGAAACCTCCGCCGCGCTCGTCCAGATCGACCAGCGCCTCAAGGCTTCGGCCACGGCCTCCTCGCAGACGGTGCGCCGTGCCGACGAAGCGCTCTCGACCGTCTCGGGCGGGCGCGCGGTGGCCGGAGAGGCCGTTGCGGCGATGGACCGCGTCAGCCTCAGCGCCAAGGGCATCGACTCGGTGATCGAGGGCGTCGACAAGATCGCCTTCCAGACCCGCGTCCTCGCGATGAACGCCGCCGTCGAGGCGGGCCGGGCAGGCGATGCCGGTCGCGGCTTCGCGGTCGTCGCCGATCTCGTCTCGGCGCTGGCGATGCGCTCGGAAGAGGAAGCCAAGCGCGCCCGCGAGCAGCTCACCGCGACGCAGGCGGACATCGGCACGGCGGTCGATGCCGTCCAGCGCGTCGACGGCGCCTTCGAGAACATCTCTGGCGACATGACCGAAGTGCACACGCTGCTCGGCCAGATGGCCGAGGACAACCAGGCCCAGTCCACCGCGATCACCCAGATCAGCGTGGCGGTCTCGACGATGGACCACTCGACCCAGCAGAACGCGGCGATGGTGGAGGAAACTTCCGCCGCCGCCCGCAACCTGACGACCGAGGCCGCCTCGCTCAACGATCAGGCTGCACGCTTCGATACCGGCGGCCAGAGGCAGACCTTCCGTCTCTCCTCGGTAGCCTGACGGGAAGGCAGTTCCCCGACTGCCTGTCTTGTCCGCGCCTGCGGGTCGTTCGCGACCTGCGGGCGCAATCGCTTGTAGGCCTTGGCTTGCGGTGGCAGAGGCTCTGGCAATCAAAGCGCATGAAAGGGCAGGGCATGACGATCCACGGGGCGATAGAGGCTGGCGGGACCAAGTTCGTCTGCGCCGCCTGGACACCTGCCCGAAAGACCGCATCCTGAATCGCCGGCAAGTGACTGGGACTGATTGTGCCTGAGAAATATCCTTGGACGGCGATCGGAGCTCTTGGCCCCCTCTCTTGTCGCAAACTCATTTCACGCCCAGCATCTCGCTGATTTTGGCTGACAATACCTCGATCTGGAACGGCTTCGTGATCAAAGCCATGTTGGTGCCCAGGAAATCGGCACGAATGGCGGCGTTTTCCGCGTAGCCCGTGACGAACAGAATTGGGAGGTCGGGATGATGGTCGCGGGCGATTTCTGCCAGTTGCCGCCCGTTCATGCCCGGCAGGCCCACATCCGACACCATGAGGTCGAAATGCTGGCCAGATCGAAGCATTTCGCAGGCATGGGTTGGCTCGGCCGCCTCGAACGTCCTGTAGCCGAGTTCCTCCAGGACATCGCAGACCAGGAGCCGAACGGACTCGTCGTCCTCGACCAGCAACACGGACTGGCCATCGCCTTCGCGTATCGTGGCAGACGTCGCCGAAGTCTCGCTGTCGTTCACGACATCGGCTGCGGGCAAGAAGATGCTGACGGTGGTTCCCGTACCAACCGCGGAATGGATCCTGACCTGCCCGTTTGATTGCTTGGCGAAGCCGTAGACCATCGAGAGGCCGAGACCGGTGCCTTGACCGATCGGCTTCGTGGTAAAGAAGGGCTCGAACACTTTCTCCACCATCTTTTCGTCCATGCCGACGCCGGTATCGGAAACCGACACGATGACGTAGCTGCCCGGCCTCACGCCGGGACGTGTCGCGCAGTAGGCGTCATCGAGGTCAGCCGTGCGCGTCTCGATCGTAAGCTTACCGCCGTCCGGCATGGCGTCACGCGCGTTGATTGCCAGATTGACGATCGCGCTCTCAAGCTGGTTCGCGTCGGCTATTCCGGGGGGCAGGCCATCAGCAGGCGCGATCGACAACTCGATCTTTTCAGTCATCGTCCGACGCAAAAATTCTTCGAGAGACAAGACCAGAGCGTTGATGTCGGTGGCACGGCTGTCGAGCGACTGGCGACGGGAGAACGCGAGCAGCCGCGCCGTCAGGCTGGCAGCGCGCTGGGCAGACGTGGCGGCGGCGTCCATGAAGCGATCGATATCGTTGATCCGGCCCGAGGCAATGCGGCGCTTCATGATGTCGATCGCGCCGATCACACCGGTCAGCATGTTGTTGAAGTCGTGGGCGATGCCGCCCGTGAGCTGGCCGACAACTTCCATCTTCTGGGACTGCCGCAACGCGGCTTCCGCGCGCTTGCGTTCGGCGGCCTCGGCCTCGAGCCGATCGAGTGCCCCCTTGAGGTCGGCGGTACGCTCGGCCACTTGCGCTTCGAGAGTGCGGGCCGCATCGACGAGGGCCTCCTGCGCCCGCTTCTGCTCATCGATATCGACGATCACGGAGATCGCACCTGTTACAATGTCGTCCTCGTCCCTGAGAGGAATGCTGCCCACCCTCGTCCAGACATCTGGCCCGTTCGGCGGGTGATAGAGAAACTCCACGCCACCGAAATTCTCACCGCGAAGCGCCCGCATGCCAGGGAAGTCCTTGGGTTCGAGCCGCTTTCCATCGGCGTCCCACGCCTCCCAGCGAGGTTGGATGGTCGGATCGAGGCCCGGGATGGTGCCGTCGATGTCGAAGCGGCGGAATGCCGGGTTGACGAGTTGCGTATCCCCTGCGGGACCGATGAAAGCGACACCGACCGGCAGATTTTCGAGCAAGGTCGAGAGGCGGCGGCGCTCGGCATCGAGTTCGGCAACCTGATCACGAAGCAGGAACTGCTTCTGCCTCGCTTTCATGGCCGAGGCGATCGCGCTCAACAGGGACTCCGAGCTTAAGGGTCGTTCCAGCAGGACGACGTTGGTGGCATTGTCTGGCAGCCGCCGTCTAATCGCCTCGGCGGCGATCCGGCGTCCCGCCTGACGTCCTGCGAGCAGGATGAAAGGTATGTCGGACCAGGCCGGTTGCGCCTCCAGCGCAAGACGCAAGGTCCCCAGCTGTCCGGTCAGCGCTTCTTCGGTGACAAGAATGGCGCCGACATGGTCGTCGAAAGCGGCGGCCAGCTCATCGATGCTCTGGCAGATGAGGATATCATAGCCGTTCTGCGCGAGAAGCTTGGCAACGCTTTGCGCGTCCTGCCCGTATGGGGCGGTGATGAGGACGCGATGTCCTTCAGGTGCGGTCCTATGCACCTTTTCCGCGATCTTCCATGAGAGGAGCCTGCGAGCCGAGATATTCCGGCGTTCCGGTCAGGATGCCTTTGAACTCCGAAAGAGGCTCACCCACCCTCACGCCCTTCGCGTCGATGCGGAACTCGCGAATCTTGTCCTCATGGGGGCCGCTACGATTCTTGACGATGGAAATCGCCTTGCGGAGGCGGCCCTGCGCCTCGAAGAAACGGATCAGGATCACGACGTCGGCGATATAGGACACATCGAGATTGTGCCCGTGCATGTTGCCGAAGAAACCTTGTTGCGGGTTGACCAGCAAGGTCACGACGCCGGCCTGATTGAGGTACGAAAGCAACTCGTGAAGCTGCAAAATCAGCTGCTGCTCCTGCGGCATTGCTGCCAGATAGCCGTTGAGGCTGTCGATGAGGATCAATTTGGCTTTGCCCTCATTGACCTGCTCGCGCACCATGGCCGCGAACTGACCAGGCGCCACTTCGGCGGCGTCGACCTGTCGCAGGACAAGGTAGCCCTCATCAATATATCGTTGAAGATCTATCCCGAACGCCTTCGCTCGTGCCAGCAACGTGCCGACCCGCTCGTCGAATTGATAGATCGCACAATTCTCGCCCCGCCGGCATGCGGCCGCGATATACTGGAGCGCGAGTGATGTTTTGCCCGTGCCGGCCGGTCCCGTGATGAGCGTACTTGTGCCCCGTGCGGGGCCACCGCTCAGCAGCGCATCCAGCGCCTCGATTTCGCTGCCAACCGGCTCGCCGACAAAAGGTTTATGGTGATCGGCTGCGATGAGGCGAGGAAAGACATCGAGACCGCCCTTTCGAATGATGAGGTCGTGGAAACCTGCGACGAAATCGACGCCGCGCAGCTTCTGGACCTGGAGGCGCCGACGCGCGGCACCGAAATCCAGAGTGAGGCGTTCCAGGGTGATGACCCCGTGACAGAGACTGTGCAGGTGGCTGTCCCGCTCGGCCCGTGTACCGGTGAGGTCGTCGATCAGGATCACGGTCGTCTTGAGACCGGTGAAAAACTGTTTGAGCTGGAGAAGGTGACGGCGATAGCGAAGCGGATCCTGAGCAAGCAGACGCATTTCCGAAAGGCTGTCGAAGACGACCCGCTTCGGCTTTATGCGTTCCACTTCCTTCTTGATGAGGTCGATCGTGCCTCCGAGTTCCATCTCCCAGCTATGCAGGATCGACTGCTCGCGTCCGGCGCCCAGTACCTCTTCGGCTGAAGCGAGTTCGAAAAGCGCTACGCCATCGAGGTCCCAGCCGTGCGATCGGGCGACGACCTCAAGCTCCTCGCTGCTTTCCGAGAGAGTGATGTAAAGGACGGGTTCGCCTTGGCGTGCGCCCTCAAGGAGGAACTGAAGCGAAAGGGTTGTCTTGCCCGACCCGGGGCTTCCCTCGATCAGATAGAGGCGATTGGCCGGAAGGCCTCCCCCCAGGATCAGGTCCAATCCCTCATTGCCAGTCGAAATGCGTTCTTCGGGTTCCAACATCGCCCACCTTCGGTCCGTTCCGCGACTTAACGCTTATCGAACGAAAATGTCCCCGATCGCAATCCCGGCCCTGTGCGAAGGGAAGACAGCTTTGGAGTTCGAAATGCAAAAATTTGCGCGATCGCCTTTCGGCGGCTCCGTTTGGAAGTCCCCGCGAGCACGATGCCCAGAACGGTCCGAAGCACTCCCGGCAAGTCTGGCAACGGCGAAGTGCCATGTCCGGGGACGAAGCAGTTCTTGTCGAGGAGATGGGAGAGGTTGAGCTGCAACCGCGCCGGTCCCATGCAGATCCGGGCAACGAAGGTATTGCAAATGACTCGCAATCACGCGAGAGGCTCGCCATGCTTCATCGAACCGGGCCTTGGGCCTGCGAAAGGACCTAAAGCGGATAGGCCATGCGCATTCTCGTTGTCGAAGACGATAGCGCCCTTGCGGCGGAGCTTTCGCGAACGCTGCGGAGCGAGAACCTGGCTGTCGACCTCGCGGTCGATGGGGAGGAAGGCCTGCATCTGGCGACGACCGAGCACTACGACGCAATGGTCCTCGATCTCGGTCTTGCCAAGATGGACGGTATCGCGCTCTTGCGGGATTGCCGGGAGAAGGAAATGACCCTCCCCGTCCTGATCCTCACCGCCCGCGATTCCTGGGCGGACAAGGTAGCCGGTTTTCGCGCTGGCGCGGACGACTACATGACAAAGCCGTTTCTGCCCCAGGAACTGACGATGCGGTTGCGGGCGCTGGTCCGCCGTGCCAACGGCCATGCCGCAACACGGCTTGCCTGCGGGCGGCTGACTTACGATGCCCAACTGGGCCACTTCGAACTGGACGGACTGGCCCTTCGCCTGACGGCTTTCGAATGGCGCGTCCTCTCCGCGCTGATGTTGCGCAAGGGCATCGTGGTCGAACGCCGCGCGTTGTTGGAGCGCGTCTACGAGTACGATGCCGATTCCGATTCCAATTCGCTGGACGTGATCATCGGCAGGCTGCGGCGCAAGATCGGCGCGGAAATGATCGAGACCGTTCGCGGACGCGGCTATCGCCTCGGCCCGGCCTGATCCCGCCCCCCGTTTCCAACGCCGATCAGCGGGGCAGCAACAGCGCGGCGCGCAGACCTCCCAACGCCGATTTTTGCAGAACCAGGGTTCCTCCATGCAATTCGGCGAGTTCCCGGGGCGATCGGCAACCCGAACCCATGTCCATCCCCGCGCTCGTCGAGCCGCAGCCCCGGCAGCAGCACTTGTTTCAGCGCCGTCTCGCCCAGTCCCGGCCCGTCGTCTTCAACGACGATTTCCAGCATCCTGTCTCGCTCGGTCGCGGTAATTTGGACATGGCTGCTCGCCCACTTCGCGGCATTGTCGAGAAGGTTTCCGAGCATTTCGCCGAGGTCCTGTGGGTCGCATCTGACCGGCATGTCCTCTGGAACCATGACATGGAACGCGATGTTGCGGTCCATGTGAATACGCATCAGGGCATTGACGAGATCGGCCACGACCGGCGCCACGACGACGGACAGGCGCCCCGGCGCTCCGGGGGAAGACGCACGTGCGCGGCCGAGGTGATGGCGAATGGCGCGATCGATCTGCTCGACCAGTTCCGCAAGGTCCCCTTCCGGGTCCTTGTGGGCATCGCTCAGCTTGATCTTGAGAGTCGCCAGAGGCGTCTTCAGGCTGTGAGCAAGGTTCGCGACATGCGAACGCGCCCGCGCCAGCGAGGCCTCGTTCTCGTCCAGCAGGTCGTTCGCCTCCCTCACGACGGCGCGCAGTTCGGCAGGCTGGTCGCCGGGAATCCGGGCAATCCGTCCGCCACGCACATCTTCAAGCGATTGCTTGAGCCGCGCCAACGGCTTCAGACCGATCCGCAACTGCAACAGCGACGTCGCCAACAGGACGATGCTCAGCCCCCCAAGGATCAGCAATACGGGACGTACGGCCGCGGTTCGCAGTCTCTCGTAGACTGCGCGGGGCGCCGTTGCGGCAATACGAACCCGCCCTCCCGGCGTATCCCTGTCCAGCACCCTCACATAGAGATCGCCCGAGCGCCCGGTCCGCAGCAGGCTTGGAGGCGCACGGAAATGCCCTTCCCGGCCGCGCGGGCCTTCCTCAAGAAAATCGAGCTTGCCGATGGCTTCCGTGGAGTTCACGACAACCCGAGACGTCTCGATCCGCCAGGACCATCCGCGTCGATACTGGGTGAAGGGGCCGATCTCCACCAGCATGGCCCGATCCACCGAGCCGTCCGGACGGACGCTGCGCGCCAATAGCCCGATCTGGCCGTCAAGGCTCTGGTTGATGCTGCGCTGAACGTAAACATTGAGCACCGCCTCGACGGAAAGGCTCGCGGCGATCAGGGCTGCCACTGTCAGCACCGTGCCGACAAGGAGCAAACGGCCCTTGATGGAAATCCTGGCCAGCGCCGATGCGAGCGCCGCCCGGTATGATGCTATCGACATGAAGCGGTTCCGGAACAGGCCTTGCGGATAGCGCCGGGAACCGACCATTGTCAAAGGCGGCAGCGTCCCCGCACGCGGTGTGAACGGCTTCTTAAACTGAACATGAACGATCCAGTTCACGTTCGGTCTGGAAGCACTTCGCTAGACAAGTTCCATGCGAACGCTGCGTTACAATGTCCGGTCGCAAAGCCTGTCGGGATGTGTCGACGACGTTTCGGGATTTACGCCTGAGGGCGCCTTGCAGCCGCCTCGCACGATCGCCGAAGGGGCGTTGATCTCGCTCGCATCGCTCGCCTTTCGCGAACGTCGCCTCGTCCTGATCCTGAGAGGGCTATGTCACCCGGAAGCGGCAGAGAGCGCCCGAATTGCCGCCGACCTTGCCGCCCCGCTCCATGAGGCATTCGCACGATTGGCCCGCGAGGCGAAATCATGCGGAATTCAGGTCCTCCTGCCGGTGGCGCCCGTTCTCAGTCTCGACGAGAACACGATCCTGCATCGCATCGCCGCCCTGCAACGGCCTTCGATCTCGGGCCACTGGCGCCTCGTCAACGCGCTGCAACAGGCGATGAAAGCCTGTGCGGATGCTTTGGGACAAGACGCCCGGCGCCTGCCCGCACGCGCGATATTGCAGGAGCGTGATACATCGCAGAACCCGTCGCTACGGATCGAGTGCGTGGGCAAGGGCCGCGTGACGCGCAACCTCGACACATATGCCCGGCGGCGCGCGAAACTATGGGACGGTCATGCCGAGCCGCCCCCCGGAACGCTGAAAGCCAAAGCCGTCGAAATCGTCCGGCGCCATCCGGTGGCAACCACCGCGCAGTTTCTCGCGGCAGGAATCACCCATCAATATCTGAGCGCCCTTCATCACGACGGGTTCGTGGAGCGCATCGGACAGGGAGTCTACAGCTTCCCCAGCAGGCTCATGAAAAAGGCAGGCCCATAGAAAAATACAATGTAAATACTGAATACTTAAAATAGACTCGACCACACCGGCAGCAACTGCTGTTGGTGTTTTTGGCATGCACGAATTACTAGATCATAATTTGTTACACTTTATTTCCAGTTGCGATATTTTTTCCTGCCAGAATCGCAATTCATTCTCATTAGCGCCCCTGAATTGATCCATACCAACACGCTTCAGGGGGTTTCATGTCTCTTTCACGCCTGCGATCAGCCCATGCTTCCGCGCCCGCCTACCTCGCCATGAGCCTGGGCCTCGCCGCAAGCCCCGCCCTCGCGCAGGAAGCAAGCCAACCTGCCGCACCGCGACTGGGCGGCGTGACCGTTTCCGACACCGCCATTGATGAGAGCAGCTACAAGGCCGACGCGGCAGACTCGCCCAAGTATACCGCCCCGCTCGTCGACACGCCGCGCTCGATCACGGTCATTCCGGCGCAAGTCATCCGGGACACAGCTTCGGCCTCGCTCACCGAAGCCCTGCGCACCGTTCCCGGCATCACCCTGGGGGCCGGCGAAGGCGGAAACCCGCTCGGCGACCGTCCGTTCATCCGCGGCTTCGACAGCCAGGCCAGCACCTATCTCGACGGCGTGCGCGATGTCGGCGCCCAGAGCCGCGAAGTCTTCGCGGTCGAGCAGATCGAGGTCGTTAAGGGTTCGGACAGCTCGATGGGCGGCCGCGGCAGCGCCCGCGGCAGCCTCAACCTGGTTTCGAAAGTGCCCACCGCAGACCGCTTCATCGCCGCGAGCGGCAGCCTCGGCACCGACGACTACAAGCGCGCCACCATTGACGTGAACCAGCCGCTGAACGACTTCGTCGGCCTGCGCGTCGCCGCCATGTGGCACGATCAGGATGTTGCCGGCCGCGACGCGATCTGGTCGAAGCGCTGGGGCGTCGCGCCTTCAGTCAAGCTGGGGCTGAACGGCCCGACCAGCCTGACGGTCAGCTACTATCACCTCGAAACCGACGAACTGCCGGATTCGGGCATTCCCTATCTATACACCTCCGCCAATGTCCCGGCAGGCGTGACCGAAACCGCCCCGGCGGACCGCTACACCACGATCAGCGGTATCGCAGTCGATCGTCCGCGCGGCGCCTTCTACGGCCTCAAGGACCGCGACTTCCGCAAGACCAACGTCAACAACTTCACGGTCCGCGCCCAGCACGAATTCGACAACGGCATCACCCTGCGCAACACCTCGCGCTACGGCCGCAGCGAGCAGAGCTACGTCTGGACCCAGCCCGACGACCAGCAGGGCAATGTCTACGGCGTCCGCAACGCGACAAGCGGTGTCATCACCGCGCCGGGCGGCCAGGTCTGGCGCCGCGCCAATACCCGCTACAGCTACTCCGAAGGCCTCATCAACCAGACCGACCTGTTCGGCGAAGTCAGCCCCTTCGGCCTCAAGAACAGCTTCGCCGCCAGCTTCGAATGGGCCCGCGAAAAGGCCGCGAACGGCACGTTCGTCTCCAACGCGGCGACCGGCGCCGCGATCGCGACCGCGTCCTCGCAAAGCCCGCGCTGCAATGTCGCCATGCTGGCGCGCTACAACTGCACCTCGGTCGACAACCCCAACCCGAATGACCCCTGGGTGAGCTACGCCAGCGACACCTCTTCGGCTCTCGCCTCGATCCAGCGCAGCCTGCCCAAGACCTGGACGCTCTCGCGCGTCGACAGCTGGGGCGTCTCGCTGTTCGACACGATCACGATCACCGACAACCTGTTGCTCAATCTCGGCGGCCGCTACGATCACTACAAGACCGAAGTAAGCCCCGGCCTCACCGCGACCTCGACGGCGAACCGCACCTGGGTCAGCCGCAGCGACGACTTGTGGAACTATCAGGCGGGCCTCGTCTTCAAGCCGACCGCCGACAGCAGCCTCTACATCTCGACTTCCAGCTCCGCGACACCTCCGGGATCTTACCTGGCGCAAGGCAGCGAGGGCAACGCACTCAACACGACGACACAGGCGCTTACCGACGCGCTCAAGGTCGAGAAGACCAAGTCCTACGAAGTCGGAACCAAGTGGAACCTGCTGGGCGACACGCTGTCGCTGACGCTGGCCGCATTCCAGACCCGCACCAAGAACGCCCGCACCACGGGTGAGAACAACACTGTCGTCTTCGTCGGCGACCGCCGCATTCGCGGCATCGAGTTCGGCTTCAACGGCAACATCACGCCGGAATGGAACGTCTTCGGCGGCTATACCTACATGGATGCCAGGATCGTCGACGGCGGTATCACCACGACGACGGCCGTCGACACAGCGACCGGCCGGAACGTCACGGCTTTCGCCCCCGCTGTCAGCACCGGCACGCGCTTCCCGAACACGCCGAAGCACAGCTTCACCGCCTTCACCAACTACAACGTGACGCCCCGGTTCACCGTCGGCGGCGGCGCGATCTACATGAGCAAGGTCTACGGCGGCATCCAGGAAGTCGGCTCGCGCAAGATCACCAACGGGCAAGTCGTCCTTCCCCCGACCCTGGCGCGCATGGTTCCGAGCTACTGGCGCTTCGACGCCAATGCCTCTTACAAGATCAACGACTTCGCCCAGGTTCAGGTCAACGTGCAGAACGTCTTCAACAAGCTGTACTATGACAAGGCCTATACGGCGCACTATGCCAACCAGGCAGCAGGACGCACAGCGATCCTGACGCTCAACGTCAAGTACTGACAGGTCCGCGGCGGTCGAGAATCGGCTCGCCTTCGAAAGAGGGCGAGCCGTGGATACCGGGCATCGGATGCATCGAATGGCGGGCTGGATGGGCAGCGACGGAGCAGTGCCGCCATTCGGATGCGAAAAAAGCCGTTCCTTTTCTGCAACTGATCATCAGCCGCTTCCTGCTGTCTTGACGTGAAGGGGGGCGCTGGACCCCGGTCCTGCCATTCGGCCGATCCGCGAGCCGTCGTCCGCGACGGGCATGTTTGCGCCGTGAGGGCCTTACTCTGGTATGGGCGCGCAGGCAGGGCGCAGATCCCACAACGGGCGGCCCACAATGAGCGGGATATGTCTCCGCCGTCCGGATCGGGCACCGCGCGATGGTCAGATGGCGGTAGAGATATCCAACCCGAGATAGCCGAACACGGCCCGCTCCACACGCTTCTCAAGACCAGCCATATCCGTCTCTCCGCGCTCTCCGGCAGCATCGTTGATGCCCTTGATGATCGCCAGACAGTCGGCCGCCGTGGTATCCAGTCGATCCGGCAACGGCCCAGGCAGCAGGCGCAGGATGGCGGCAAGGACAGCAGCAAGGCTGCCTTCCGCGTCCGCTTGCTGGTCGCGCAGCGGCAACCTCAGTTCCTCGAAATCGAGCAGGCGGGCAAGCGCCGGACGGCGCATCTGGTGGGCGGCGCAGGCGGCGATGACGGCGCGCATCGCCGCGCGTGGATCGGTGATTTCGATTCCCGCGACGTCATCAAGCAACTGGGTCTTCTCCCGCTGAATCAGCCCCGCGGTCAAGGCATCCTTGCCGGGATAGTACTGATATAACGACCCGACACTGACCCCGGCGAGTTCGGCTACCGAATTGGTATTGTAGCCGTCGAATCCCGTTGTCTCCAGAATGCGAGCAGCCGCCTCCAGGATCGCGCGGACGGTCTCTGCGGACCGCGCCTGTCGCGGCATCTTGCGGGGCTTGATCGGCATATCAGGCAAGGCGCGTGCCTTCTTCGGGAATGCGAGTTGTGAAGATGAGCTTAAGCTCGCATTCTTGCGACGTCCACTGACATGAAAAGGTATCCCAATGCGCAGGCCTGTTACGGAAACGCACGCTTCCTTTGCCAAACTCAATCACATGAGCTTCCCGACCAACGACGTCGCGGCCACATCTTCGTTCTTCGAGACCTATCTCGGTTTTACGCTGTCGACAGTCGTCGAGACCCATTTCGCAATCCTGAAGCGCCCCGGTCTCGACGTCGTGATCGAGCATGCGGCTCCCGATGCCCCCACGATCCGCACGATCGGGGCCGACAAGATCGGCCGCGCTTATGGCGAATGCGTTTCCACCGACCCGTCCGGCGTCCGCTGGCCGATGTCGTTTCACATCGGCCTTGAACTGCCCAGCCATGACGATGTCCGCGCCCTGCACGACAGGTTCGCGGCAGATGGTTTCATCGCGGAAACGCCGGTGTTCCACCATGAACGCGGCTCGCGATTTTTCCTGCGTGCGCCCGGCGGGGTGATGATCGAGTTCAACACCCGCGCCGATGCCGACGTCCGATATCGCGGCACTTTCGACTGATTCTTCGCCGGTCCGAACAGGGCCAATACTGCGTGAAGAACGGATTCGACCGACGATATCCATTCAATACGTGCTGTCCCGGAATCGAGTTTCCTTACCCATCATCCGGATATTTGAACGCTGTTGTCCCAGCAATTCCCGGCAAGCCATCGTAAAACAACTCGGCGTTCAGACGAGAGCGGAGACGGCCTCGATCGGCAACAGGGCCGCACCCAAGGTAATCGGAGACCCACGCAGACCGGAAATTCGGACCGGCGGTCGTCGGTCGTGGACGGTATTGACGAGGTCTCTGCTCTGCAGACGATCGGACAGCCCCTGCAGGATTTCGACCGGGATCGTCCCCGCCAGCACGATCGCGCCGGGATCGAACCAGGAAAACGCAGTGTTGACCACCACCTCCAGCTGCGACGCCGCCCGGTCCATCCATTCGGTTATCGTGGCGCGCTGGCTTTCGGAATGGATGTCGATGTCCGTAATCGAAGACAGCGCGCACCCGCTGGCATTCAGGGTGGAGAGCAGGTCGAGCGGGCTTGGCCTGGGGCGCTCGCCCGGGAACAGGCAGCCGATTTCCCCCGCCACGCCGAACTGGCCGCGCATCAGCCGCCCGTCCACGATCACGCCCGCACCGATGCCGAAACCGAGCAGCAGCACCACCACCGTCGAAAAGTCCTGCAGCAGACCGCCCATGTAGAATTCCGCGATGGCGGCGGCATTGGCGTCGTTCTCGATCCACAGCGACCAGCCCAGTTCCGCGCGGAAGATTTCTCCCAAGGGAGCATCGCGCCATCCGGGCATTTCGTGGACCACGCTCCATCGTTCGCCATCGGGCGACAGCGCCGGGCCGGGAACCGCAACCCCCATGCCCAGCATCCGCTGTCCGAGCAGCCCGTGCCGGTCCACCAGATCGTGCGTGAGCTGCCTTACCCGCCGCGCGAACTGCCGGGGATCGATCGGCTCGGTGGTTTCGCGGTGCGTGGCGATCGGCTTGCCTACGAAATCGACCAGCGCGATATCGAGCAGCCCCTTGTGCGCCGTGGCCCCCACGGCATAGCCGCCCCCGGCCGCAAGGCGCAGCGGAATCGCCGGTCGGCCGCGCCCTGCTACGCCGGTATCGGGCACTTCCTCCACCACGCCGAGCGACAGCATCTCGCGCGAGAACCGCGTCAGCGCCGCGCCGCTCATCTCCAGGCGCGCGGCCAGAACCGTGCGCGGCAGCGGGCCTGCCTTGCGCAGTTCGCGGAGGATCCGGCGCTGGTCCTTGTCGAAGTTGGAAAGGCTCATGAGGCGGCGGCTAGGCTTTATTATTTATTTTCACAACAATAATTAAAAGCGTCACATTCGAGGTTCAGAGGCCCGCCCGTCGCTTCCTCCCGGCGACCCGAAATTCATGAGGGGCCTTCATGCTCAAGACCGTTCTCGCTTCCGGCGCCGCGCTGGTCGCGCTCGCCACCGCCTTCACCCCGGCATACGCGGCCGATGCCGCCGCCGATGCCGCCGCGCCCGCTGCCGCGGACGAAACCAAGGGCGACGACATCATCGTCACCGGCTCGACCCGCGCAGAACGCCGCTTCGATGTGTCCTACGCGGTCAACACGATCTCGCAGGAAGACGTCGAGAAGATCGCCCCGGTCAACTTCGCGGATCTGATCGGCCAGCTTCCCGGCTTCCAGACCGAGATCACCGGCGGCGAAGTGCAGAACATCTACCGCATCCGCGGCCTGCCCAACGACGGCGGCTTCGTCAGCTTCCAGCAGGACGGGCTGCCGCTGTTCCATGAGAACGACGGCGTGTTCTTCCGCGGCGACGCAATCCTCAAGCAGGACCTGATGACCGATCACGTCGAAGTGGTGCGCGGCGGTCCGGCTCCGGTCTACGCCAGCTACTCGGGCGCGATCGTCAACGCGATCACCGTGACCGGCAGCGAGGAAGCGCGCGGCAAGGCACAGGTGACGCTGGGCGATACCGGCCTCTACCGCCTCGACGCCTATCAGGCGGGCAAGCTGGCCAAGGACACATACTACGCTGTCGGCGGCTTCCTGCGCTATCACGACGGCTACCGCGACAATGGCTTCCCCAATGACAAGGGCGGCCAGATCCGCGCCAACATCAAGCACGTGACGGACAACGGCTTCATCAAGCTGAACTTCAACTATGTGAACGATCACAATACGTTCTATCTGCCGATCCCGACGAACAACCCGCTGACCGGGGAATCGCTGAACCGGTACATCGATTACTTCACCGGCACCATGAACTCGCCGGCGTTCCGCAACGTCAACCTCAAGTACCGTGACGGCAACGGCATCGTGCAAAGCCGCAACGGCGACCTGTCCGACGGCCGCCATATGCAGATGGTGAACTTCGGCGCGCATTACGAAGGCGACTTCGATGGCTGGCTGGTAACCGCCGCCGCCGGCTATACCCAGGGCAAGCTGGACTTCTCGGCTTTCTATTCGACGACCAATCCGGCGGACGGCAACGCCTTCGCGGCGGGTTACCTCTCGCGCGCCACAGCCGCCTTCGGCGCGGTGGACCACTTCGGCTACACGCTTGCCGGAACCAACACGGTTTACGATCCCTACGCGGCCTCCGGCCTCGTGATGCAGGGCCAGTACCGCGACATTCACTCGAAGTTCTATTCGGGACAGGCCAACCTGTCGGTCGCGAAGAAGTTCGAGACCGGCATCGGCAGCCACGACATCAAGCTGGGTCTCTACGGCAGCCTCTACGGTGAAGACAGCCGCACGCTCTACCAGAACTACCTGATCGAAGTGGCCGGCAAACCGCGCACCCTCGACCTCGTGGCCTATAACGTCGCCGGCACCGAGATCGGTCGCGTCACCGACAAGGGCGTGCTGAACTATGCCGCCACGCTCAACCAGGGCGACAGCGACGCCAAGATGTTCGCGGTCTATGCCAACGACACCTGGGAAATCGTGCCGGGCCTGCGCATCGACGGCGGCATCCGCCACGAACGCTACAGCTACAAGGGCTGGGCGGCTCTGACCGGGCAGGTCAATCTCGGCGACACGACGACGCTGGCCGACGATGCCACCCGCGGTTTCACCGGCGTGATCCTGAACCAGAAGCTCAAGCCCGACGTCACCAACTGGACGGTCGGCGCGAACTACGACTTCTCCAGCCATATCGGCATCTACGGCCGCGCCTCGCACCTCGAGACGCCGCCCAACGTCCAGACCGTGATGAGCATCAACCCGACGATCATCACGACCGTCGCCGACCAGTTCGAGGCGGGCCTGAAGCTGTCGATGGGCCGCTCGTACCTCTACGTCACCGGCTTCTACACCAACTTCGACCCGCTCAACGCCTCGTTCCTGGCGTTCGACCCGACCACCGGCCGCAACGACGTGAACGTGCCCTTCATCGGCGAAGCCCAGGTCAAGGGCGTGGAATTCGACGGCGCCTGGAGCGTGACACCGTGGTTCACGCTGAACGGCGCGCTGACGGTCAGCGATCCGAAGTACAAGAACTTCCAGAGCAGCACCGGCGCCGATCCGGAGCAGGCCGAGGGCAACCAGATCGTCCGCCAGCCGAAGGTCTACGGCAACATCCGCCCGAGCTTCGACTTCACCACCGGCGACACCGACGTATCGATCTATGGCCGCTACACCTACATGGGCAAGCGCTTCGTCGATCTCTACAACAACACCGCCCTGCCTGCCTACGGCACCGTGGGCGCGGGCGTGACGCTGAAGCACGGCACGTGGCAGCTGCAGGTCGTCGGCGACAACCTGTTCAACGCCCACGGCCTGACCGAAGGCAACACCCGCACCGACTCGCTGAGCGGCCAGGGCAGCGCCGAGGCGATCTACGGCCGCCCGATCTTCGGCCGCAACTTCCGCCTCGTCATCGGCAAGTCCTGGTGAGGATACGAGCGGTGATGCGCAAGGGCCCGGCGCGCATGGCAGCAGTGGCCGCAGCGGCCCTGACCCTCGCCACGGTCTCGGCTCACGCCGAGGCCGCAGCCCCGGCAGCGGTGGGGGATACGGTGGTGGAAGTGCTGTCCCGGCGGCTCTTCCCCTTGCTCGATGCGCTGGGCCGCGATCCTTCGGCGCTGAACGCGCTGCAGGGTCGCCCCGAAGTCGCCGCCATGCTGCGCGCCCGGTTCGACCGGCGCGCGGCATGCGGCACGGATCCTGGTTGCGCAGCACAGGCCATGGTGTGGACCGATGGCGAGACGCAGGTCCTCGCCGCCGCCCTGCCGGCCGAGACTGCAAAGACCGTGGACGATGACGCCGCCGCCCAGGCCGCGCGCGAGATCGGCGGCGTCAATGCCATCATTCGCTCCTATGCGCTGGGGCAGGTCCCTGCCTATCCGCAGATCGACGGGTCCGGTCCGCTCGATCCGCAGGAGGCCCGCTCGCGCGTGCAGGCGGCGCTGTGGCTTTCGCAGACGGTCCGCGCCGGTTCAGTGCAGGCGCTGGATCCCAGCGTGGACTTCGCGCTCACCGTGCTGGACGGCAGCGACCGCACCGATGCGATCGGCTACGAACCCCTGCTCGGCGGCCTCAACACCCCCGCGATGAAGCGCGCCAAGACGCTCGACTGGAAACGCTTCCGCTACAGCGCGATGATCGTCACCGGCGTCGGCCCCGAAGTCGACGGGATGCCCCTCAGCCCCTTCGGCAAATACCACCTGCGCCTCGCCGCACAGCGCTTCGCGGCCGGTGACGTGCCGTTCCTCATCGTCACCGGCGGCCGCGCGCATCCCCGCGCCACCCGCTTCGCCGAGGCCGAGCAGATGCGCAGCGCCCTCATCGAACGCTATGGCGTGCCCGCCGATGCGATCGTGATCGAGCCTTACGCGCGCCATACCACCACCAACCTGCGCAATGCCACGCGCCTGCTGATGGCGATGGGCGCCCCGCTGGAGAAGGACACGCTGATCGTCTGCAATCCGGGTCAGAGCGCCTATATCGAAAGCGCCACCTTCGTCGCCCGCAACCAGCAGGACCTGGGATACATGCCCGGCAAGGTCGGCGCCCGCCTGTCCGCGACGGAGCTGGAATTCCGCCCTTCGTCGCTGTCGGCCCGCGTCGATCCGCGCGATCCGCTGGATCCCTGACCAGTCACATCGGAGCCCTTCCCCCAATGCGCCGCTTCCTTCTCGCCGCCACTGCCGCTCTCGGCCTCCTCACCCCCTCGCTCGCACAGGCCTGGGGCGGCACCGCCCACACCGTCATCGACCGCGCCGCGATCGAGGCGATTCCGGCCGACGGACCTGTCTTCCTGCGCAAGTACGAGGACTATATCGGCGCCTCCTCGCTCCTGCCCGACAGCTGGCGCGGCAATTCAGAGAACTTTTCCAAGATCGAGGAAGACCCCAACCACGGCTGGTTCCGCGAACAGTTCACGTTCCTGAAGCCCATCCCCCGCTCGCGCTACGAATTCGTGATCGCGCTCTACAAGCAGTACGAGAAGATCAAGGACAGCGATCCCGAGACCGCAGCGCGCACCAATGTGCGCTGGACAGGCACGCTGCCATACGCCGCGATCGAGGCCTACGACCGCATCGTCGTATGCATGCGCCGCATCCGCGCCGCCAATGCCGACGGCAAGGACGCCTCGGTAGCCGAGCAGAACTGCGCCTTCGACGTGATCCGCCTTGGTCACTACATCGGCGATGGCGCCAATCCGATGCACGATTCCGTCAGCAGCGACGGCTGGCGCGGCTCCAACCCGCACGGCTACACCACCGACCGCACCGTTCACGGCCGCTTCGAGAGCCAGTTCGTCGACGGCATGAAACTGACCGTGGCGGACATCGCCCCGCGCATCGGCAAGCCCGGTCATACGCAGGGCGACATGTTCGACGCGGTGCTCGCCTATCTCGACACCTCGGGAGACAAGGTGGGCGAAGTGTTCGAACTGGAAAAGCGCAACAAGTTCGCCGATTTCTCGGACGGCAAGGTGCGCGAGATGATCTACGAACGTACCGCTGCGGGCGCGACGATGCTGCGCGACATGCTGTGCCGCGCCTGGGCGGAAAGCGCCTCGCCGCCGGCCGGGGTAGAGCCTTCGCCGATCGACTTCGCCAACCCGAGGTTCAATCCGGAAACCGGCTCTGCGCCAGACTGATCGGATTTTCCGGCACGATACTTCAGCGCGGCACGCACCCGGGCGTGTCGCGCGTGGCCCACCTGGAACTGGCTCAGCAGCACGATGGCGCAAAGCGCGCCCACGAAAGGTACCACCAGCCCCAGGGTCAGCATTCCGGCTTCAACCGCAGCACCCTGATCCCGGCCCGGCACATAGCCCAGCCCCCCCAATACCCAGCCGATCAACACGGTGGAGGCTGCACCGCTCGCCTTCACGGCGACAAGATAGAACGCGAAGAGCCCGGTCTCCAGCCTGCGGCCGTGGCGCAGCGCCACGAAATCCACCGCATTGGCCAGCACGCCCCAGGGCAACATGAATACGCTGGCAAGACCGAAGCCGATGATCCCGGCGCAGCCGGCCAGCAGTTCCGGCCGATGCAGACACAGTGCAAAGAGCGCCAGCCCGAATGCCGCGACGCCGTGGCCCATCGCCAGTAGCCGGGTCTGGTCGAAGCGCCCGGTCAGCCCGGTCCAGCATAACACCCCCGCGAACTGCCCGATCGTCATCGCGATCAGCCAGGTGCTCACCAGATCGGGCCGTTCGACTAGATAGCTCCCTGTATAAAGCATCATCCGGCCGAAGCCGGGCATGGCGAAACCGGTGACCAGCGCGAGCAACCCCATGCCAAGGACCATCGGATCGCGCAGGGGCACGTCTATGCCATCCCCCTGCGCGTCATCGTAATCCCAGTCTCCCTTGCCCGAGGTGAAGGCGCAGGCCGTCATCGTCAGCGTGAACAGCCCCCCGGTTACGAGCCCGGCGGTCGCCAGAGCATCGAAGGCATGGCTGCGTCCTGCCTGCTGCACCAGCGGCGTGAAGATCGTGGCGATGGCCAGAGAACTCGCCGTGCTGAACAGCAGCCGATAGCCCGAGACGCGGCCCCGCGCGCGGCTGTCCCCGGTCATCCGCGCCATCAGCGCGTTGTGCGGCACGTCGATCACCGCATAGGCGCCGCGGAACACCAGCATCGCGCCGGCAAGCAGCCATCCTTCGCGCAGCCCCCATGCCGGCATGGCGTAAAGCATTGCAAAGGCCATGCCGCAAGGCACCGTGCCCGCCGTCACCAGCCAGCGATAGCCCCTGCCACGCCGACGCATGCGGATCACAAGCGTGGCCGACAGCAAGTCGAACACCAGATCACCCAGCATCGCCACCAGCATCAGCGATCCCGCCGCTACGGCCGAAAGCCCCAGCAGGTCGGTCAGGAGAAACAGAATCGTCATGTCGGCACCGGCAAAGACCAGCGCCTTGCCGAAGTTGCCGGACGCATAGGCGAACAGCGCGCCTTCGGCAGCCAGACGATTCACGCGGGAGACTGGCCCGGATGTCTGCGGAGAACGTACTGAGTCTGGCATCCGGATGGGGCGCGAACTACGGTTGAAGGCCTGATGACGGAGGATCACCCCCGCGCGGCGATTACAACCTTAATGCGACATTCTGACGACAGCCACCCGGGCGAGCAGATCGCGTTTGCGCTGCGCCAGGCGGAGGTCGGCACGCCGGTCGCCGAGGTGTGCCGGAAGATGGGCGTTTCTGAGGCGACGTACTACCGCTGGAAGCAGTTATACGGCGGCCTTGATCCATCGGAGCTGCGCAAGATGCGGCAGTTGGAGGAAGAGAACCAGAAGCTCAAGCGGCTTGTGGCCGACCTGTCGCTGGACAAAGCCATGCTCCAGGAGGTTCTGGCAAAAAAAGTATAGCGCCTGTTCGTCTTCGTGAGATCGTCCATTGGGTGCAGGATCGCTATCGGGTGAGCGAGCGGCGTAGCTGCGCGGTTCTCCGCTTCGATCGCAAGACGCACCGCTACAGGTCGATCCGAAGCGACCAGGCGCCGCTCAGGAACAGGATCAAGGAGATCGCGGCAACCCGCGTGCGCTATGGCTATCGCCGTATCCATGTACTGCTTCGGCGCGAAGGCTGGCCGGTCAACGTGAAGCGGGCACATCGCCTTTCCCGACTGGGAGGCCTTAATTTAAGGGCAAAAAGGCCCCGCCGGCACGTCATGGCCGCGCGGCGGGTAGAACGGCCGCTGCCCTCGCACAGGAACGAAGTCTGGGCGATGGACTTCGTGTCCGATGCCCTGTTCAACGGTAAGCGCTTCCGCGCCTTGACCGTCGTTGATGCCTACACCCGTGAGTGCCTGGCGATCCATGTCGATCAGGGGATCAAGGGCGAGCTGGTGGTAGCCGTCATGGATCGCCTGCTGTTCGAGCGCGGCGGCGCACCTGCCAGGATCAGGGTGGACAACGGCCCTGAATTTATCTCTCGGGCGCTCGACCATTGGGCCTACATGAACCGTGTCACGCTGGACTTCAGCAGGCCTGGAAAGCATACCGACAATGCCTTCGTGGAAAGCTTAAACGGACGGCTGCGCGATGAATGCCTCAACACGCACTGGTTCTTGTCTCTGGACGACGCCAGGAGCAAGATCGAGGCGTGGCGGACGGACTTCAACGAGACCCGACCTCACACATCCCTGGGGTTCATGACGCCGGCCGAATTTGCTTCATCGGCCGGGGTTAACCCCGGCCGATGAAGCTCCGGATCTCTCGTTCTGGCCGGTGGCAGAACTGGGACAGGGTCACTATCGGCAATTGCACCAACCAAGAATAGGCTTGGCCATATGATACATTATTTTACAATACACCTACACAAGCATCATTAGAATACGTTATGCGGCATAATATTATTGATAATATATGCAATTTTATCGCCCCATCAACCACGATGTGGCGCCGCATATTCATTTCGTGCATGTAACATCAAACGGTGCATCATATCCCCCTGATCCGGGCAAAAACGGCCCAAACACCACGATAATTGCCTGCTGAATACGCAGTCCCTGCCGCCAGTTCACCCACCATGTGTCGGTGGGCCAGTGGCAAAGCATGATATGGCAGCGATGGCATCAAATGGTGGAGTGCATGATACCTCAGACCTACCGGAGCCAAGAGGGTCGTCAGAAGGTTTGGTTGCGGCAGATTTACGGAATCCTGATACTGTTCGGTCAGGGTCAGAGATCCGCCAGTCTCATTGCTCCAGACATGCGAGACCAATGTTCTGATCTGGTTGACCAGGGCCACCCCGCTGCCAATGGCAATGCAATCTGCCACATTTCCGAGATTTACAGCCTCAGTCACGGTCAAGATGCAAATGGTCAGCGCCCAGCACGAGGTAATGCCTTCGAGAATTTGCCACTCTCCGGCAGCCTGCTTAGACGACAGCCTGCGCCGAAAATTGTGGTTGATTGCCAGCGATGACCATCGAGTCAGAACTCGTTGGCGCAGCCTGCCCGACAACAGGCTAGCCGGCGCCAGCAACGCAAAGCGGGCGAGTAGACCTATCGGCGCGAGCGCTGCCACGGCTATGAAAGCGCCGACCTGCCAGGATTTCATCATCCCGATTTGCAGGTATTCCGGATCAGCGACAGTGCCGTAATTGAGCTTCGAATGATGGACGAGATGTACGTCGTCATACAGGAATGAAGGAACGAGCAGGGGTATCCCAAAGAGCAGATTCCAGGATGTTCTGAAGCCGGGAAGCTTTCCGGGGCGGATGTGCGACAATTCATGAATGAAGCTCAAGCCGCGGTAGAATCCGAAAACGGCGACGAGCGCCAGGCTTGCGCTCCAGATCGAAAACGGTAGCAGAATGACACCGGCAATCGCCCCGTACGAAACCCCGGCCGTAATCGCGAGATCGGTCCAGTAAATGGCCGCTGCCGGCTCGGAAAGTTCTCGCGCGATCCGCGCAGCAGCAATCAACAGGTCCCGATCTTCAGACTGTTGGCCGGTTGCTGCGGCAGCAGGTGCTACAGCGACCGCCTCCCCTCTTTCGAACACCTCATTCTTAAGCATGACGCGCACGCCAACTGTCCACGTAGGCCCGTGCCCTGGCGGCGACTTCCGCAGGTCCATGTCCGGGACGATAGAGCCCCCCGCCAAGACCGAAACCCGACGCCCCGGCTTTGACGTAACCGGCGAAATCTTCGGGCTCGACGCCTCCGGCGGGACACAGGTCGACGTCTTTCCCGACAACGGTACGGAAAGCGGCAACAGTTGCAGGCGGAATGGAAGAGGATGGGAACAGCTTCAGGCCATCTGCCCCCGCATCCAGCGCGCAAACTGCCTCGCTGGGTGTCGCGACACCGGGAAGAGTGGCCAAACCTGCCGCCACCGGGGCTTCAATCAACGCGGGGTCGGCATGCGGCGTGACCATGAGCCGCCCACCCGCATCGACGAGACGGTCGAGTTGCTCGCGCCGCCGAACCGTACCGGCACCGACAATGACGTCATGCGGCAGCAACCGTACAAGCCTGGCGATGCTTTCGAATGCATCGGGATACGTCAGCGGAACTTCGATGAGCCGAAACCCGCTTGCCACCAAAACCTCGCCTATCGGCTCGACCTCGTCTGCCTGGATGCCCCGCAGGATTGCCACAAGTGGTAAGTGCTGCATGGCCTTTGCGAATGCGCTCTTCATGCTGCCAGCCTCCCCTCGCTATGCCAGCCGATTCTGGCACGGATCTCGACCAGCGCATCTACGAGACGGTCGATGTGTTTCTTCCCGTGGAATGGTGTCGGCGTGATACGGAGCCGCTCCTCGCCGATCGGTACGGTTGGGTAGTTGATCGGCTGAACGTAGATGCCGTATTCCTCGAGGAGCAGTTCGCTGATCCGCCGGCAGCGATGCGCCTCTCCCACCATCAGCGGCACGATGTGCGTGGCCGTATCGGCGCCCACCGGCAATCCCACGGCCTTTAGTGCTGTCTTCAACCGGTCCACGTTTTCCTGCTGCAAGCGCCGTTCTTCATCACTGGTGCGCAGGTGGCGGACCGCTGCGAGGGCACCGGCCGCAAGATGCGGGCAAAGCGACGTCGTGAAAATGAAGCTCTCTGCAAAGCTGCGAATGACGTCGATCAGCAGCGCAGGGCCGGACACATAGCCACCAATCACGCCAAAGGCCTTGGCGAGCGTTCCCTCGATCAGCGTCAACCGGTCTGCCAGGCCTTCTCGCTCGGCGATGCCCCCTCCGTGGGGACCGTACATCCCCACAGCATGGACCTCATCCAGATAAGTCAATGCATCGTAGCGATCGGCCAGGTCACAAATCGCCTCAATCGGAGCGATGTCGCCGTCCATCGAGTAGACACTCTCGAAGGCGATGATTTTCGGACGTTCCGGATCAACCGATTGCAAAAGTTCCTCGAGGTGAGCGACATCATTGTGGCGAAAGATCTTGCGATCGGCCCCCGAACGACGAATCCCCTCAATCATCGAGTTATGATTGAGGGCGTCCGAGAAAATCACACAGTTCGGGAGCAGACGTCCAAGCGTTCCCAGCGCGGCGAGATTGGAAATCCAGCCGGATGTGAAAAGGAGAGAAGCCTCTTTCCCATGCAGAGCCGCAAGTTCCCGCTCAAGTTCAACATGTTCGGTGACCGTGCCCGAGATGTTGCGGGTGCCGCCCGCCCCAGCGCCGGCACGTTCAATTGTTTCATGCATTGCAGCCAGGACGTCCGGATGCTGCCCCATCCCCAGGTAATCGTTGCTACACCAGACCGTGACGTCGCGGACAGCGCCGTCTGGCCGGTGCCAACGTGCCGTAGGGAAAGATCCGGCGACGCGCTCAAGTTGAGCGAAAGTGCGATAGCGACCATCGAGGCGCGTTTTGGCAAGCAGATCTTCGAAGAAAGATTGAGAATTCATTGGTTTCGCTCCAAGCGAATGAAATCAAGATTTGAGCCACCAGCGGATGACACCGGCAACGAGGCCGAGCGCCAAGACGCTGAGAAGCCAGATGAGGGCAAGCCAGGCGACGCGCTGCCACAGCGGCTCGAGCGGTGCGCGGGCCATCAGTGATATCCTTCGGTCGCAGCCTTTCCGCGGAACACGTAATAGGCCCATGCGGTGTAGTTGATGATGAGAGGCAGGATGAATACCGTGCCAACGAGCATGAATATCTGGCTACCTGCGGGTGCTGCGGTATCCCAGATCGTTAGCGCCTGGGGCACGACATAGGGGAACATGCTGATCCCGAGACCGACAAAACCAAGCGCGAAAAGCAGCAAGGTCAGCAAAAAGGGGAGGCGTTCCCTTCCCCTTCGAAGGCTCCAGAAGAAAAGACCGCTGACCACCAAGGTCGCCAGCGGGACCTGCGCGGTAAACAGCACGCCGGGCATGCGGAACCAGCGCTGCCAGTAATCGATCGCGAGAAACGGCGTGGCTATGCTCACGGCAGCCATTCCCGCAAGTGTCAGGACACCAAGACGAAATGCCCACTTGCGTGCACGTTCCTGAAGGCTGCCATGGGACTTGCCAATCAGCCAGCTGGCACCAAGAAGGGCATAGCTCGCCAGAAGGGAAAGCCCGGTCAGCATGCTGAAGGGAGTTAGCCAGTCAAGCGTCCCGCCTGCATAGGCCCTGCCGTCGACATGTATGCCCTGCAGTACCGCCCCGAGCATGATGCCCTGTGCCAGCGTCGCCACGATCGATCCGAGTGAAAAGGCAAGATCCCAGAAGGCCCGGTGGCCCGGATCGCGCCAGCGGAACTCGAAAGCGACACCTCTAAAAATCAGTCCAAGAACCATGGCGATGACCAGCGGGTAGGTCGCGGGCAAGATTATTGCATAAGCGAGCGGAAATGCCGCCATCAGCCCTCCGCCGCCGAGCACGAGCCAGGTCTCGTTGCCATCCCATACGGGCGCGATCGAATTCATGGCCTGGTCGCGTTCATCGCCGACTTCGAGCGTCGGGAAAAGGATGCCGATGCCGAGGTCGAAACCATCCATCACCACGTACGCGAAAATGGCAAAGGCGAGAATGAACGCCCAGACTGTCGCGAGATCGAGACTGTAGGACATAGGGGTCAATCCTTTGCGAAGGCCGGCGCGGGCGTGATGCCCGCTGCGCGTTGTGGCGTAGCTGCAGGCTCAGTTTCGTGAGGTGCCGGCGCCTTGGCCATCAGGCGGAGCAGGTAGTAGGTGCCCGACCCAAAGACGATGAAGTAGACGATCACGAACGTGAGAAGCGAAGTTGCCACGGCCGACGCCTCGAGGGGCGAATGGGACTTTGCCGTCAGAAGATAGCCGTAAACGGTGTAGGGTTGCCGCCCAACTTCGGTGGTCACCCATCCAGCGATCACTGCCACGAAACCGGACGGTCCCATTGCAACAGCAAGTCGGTGAAGCAGTGGCCAGGAATAGAGCCTGCCCTTTACCCGTCCCACCAGACTGAACAGACCAAGCCCCAGCATCGCCATTCCCAACCCGACCATGATCCGGAAGGTCCAGAAAACAACGGCGACGGGCGGTTCGAGTTCATCAGGAACTGCATCAAGGCCGCCGAGAGGCGCGTCGGCATCATGCTTCAGAATGAGCGACGACAATTTGGGGATTTCCAGAGCATAGTCGATACGCTTTGCCGCGGGATCGGGAATGCCGAACAGAATGAGCGGCGCACCATGCGGATGGCTCTCGTAATGCCCTTCCATCGCCATGATCTTCACGGGTTGGTGCTCGAGAGTATTGAGACCATGAGCGTCGCCAACGAAGATCTGGATGGGTGCCGCGATCGCGACCATGCCCATCGCCATGGAGAACATCTTGCGCGCACCGGGGTTCGTGCGGTCACGTAACAAATGCCAGGCGCCGACTGCGCCGACGACCAGCGACGTCGTCAGATAGGCTGCAAGGACAACGTGGGCGAGGCGATAGGGAAAACTCGGATTGAAGATGATCGGCAGCCAGGACCCCGCCGGCACGAACTGACCTTGCGCATTGATGGCAAAGCCGGTTGGCGTCTGCATCCAGCTATTGGTGCTGATAATCCAGGTCGCCGAAATGAAGGTTCCAAGAGCAACCATGCACGTCGCGAAGAAGTGGAGCCTGGGTCCGACCTTGTTGATCCCAAACAGCATCACACCAAGGAACCCGGCTTCAAGGAAGAACGCCGTCAGCACCTCATATGCCATCAAAGGCCCTACGATCGGCCCCGCCTTGTCGGAGAATACCGACCAATTCGTGCCAAACTGGTATGACATGACGATGCCCGAAACGACGCCCATGCCGAATGCCACGGCAAAGATCTTCAGCCAGTACCGATAGAGATTGGCATATACCCCCCGACCGGTTTTCAGCCAGAGCCCCTCCAGCACCATCAGGAAGCTTGCCAACCCGATCGAGAATGACGGGAAGATGAAGTGGAACGATACAGTAAATGCAAACTGCAATCGTGCCAGAATGAGGGCTTCGTCTCCCATGACTGGGATCCTTTTCTCTTGTGGGCCCGCCGCCTTCAAGGCTCAGACGGCCACGCTAAAATCGCAACACGAGGTCCCTGCTACAAACTATACCAGTAGAGAATTTCTCGTAACGTCCGGCTGAAGCACTGCAGCAAGCAAGGAAAGTCCCCTGCGCAACTGATCCTGCGACATCGACCCTCCGATGGAGACGCGAAGCGCCCGATGATTCTGTGAGCGATCCGCAGCGAAGGCTTCTCCCGCCGTCGCACTGACGCCCTGCTGGCGCAGCGCATCGCTGATCTGGCTGGGGATGGCATCGTCGCCGAGCTCGAGCCAGAGATGGTAGCCATCCTCGTGAGCGGCAAAGCTGCCTTGTGGAAGACATGCACGCGCAATCGCCTGTCGCGATCGCGCTTCGTTTCGCACATCATCGATCAAGTCGAAGAACACGCCGGTCTCCACCCACTCAGCCACCACTGCTGCATTGAGCGGAGACGCCATGATCGTAGTCTCGTGCAGATCCGCGCCGAGGCGCCACGCACTTGCCGCATCCGGAACACGCATCCATGCGACACGCAGTCCAGGAGTGATCAGCTTCGAAACGCTCGCGATATGCCACGTCAGGTCGGGAACGAAAGCCGCGAACGGCGTCGCGGGGCGCGTTGCCAGAAGCCCATAGGCATCGTCCTCGATGATCGACACCTTATGCGACGTGACCACACCAGCCAGCGCTTCACGCCGCGCGGCGCCCATCGTAACGGTCGTCGGGTTATCGTTGCTTGGAACCAGATAGACCGCCCTGACAGCGGAACGCTGACAGGCGGCATCAAGCGCCTCCGGCAGCATGCCCTCATCATCGCCTTCAACCACGCGGAGCTGAATTCCGAAGCGCCGCGCGAGAGACAGAATTCCAGGATAGACATAACGGCCGACTGCCAGAACGTCTCCGCGCTTCAGTTCGGCGCTGAAAATGGCGTGGAGTGCGTGCTGCCCCCCAGCTGTAACGAGCAGGTTTTCATTGCCGAAGGGAATATTCCTCGAACGCAGGATCTCCTCTCCCGCCTGGCGCGCCCGCGCCATACCGGTTGAAACCTGGTAGTGAAAAGGAGCGCCGCAATCGCGAGCAAGAACATTCTCGGCCGCTCGGATGAATTCGGATGGAAGCTTACCCGCCACTCCTTCCGGCGGTGTATTCATGCCTCCACTGCGGTCCGCACTCAAATCGAAACTCGCCGACTGGTTAGGCGATTTGCGCACGAAACTTCCGCGGCGACCATCGCCTTCGATGAGCCCCTGCCGCTGAGCCTCCCGATACGCCCGAGTGACAGTCGTAAGATCAATGCCCAGCCGGGCGGCGAGCAGACGTTGCGATGGTAAGCGTGCACCGCGCCGCACTTTGCCTGACGCGATGTCGTTCGACAGAGCTCCGGCGATCGCGAGATACTTCGGTCCCGATCCCGGCTCGATCTGTGGGGTCCAGTCTTGCATTGTTGAACGCCTAAACCGCCGATCCTAAGGATTCAGACACGACCATCAGTCGCGGTGGAAGAAATGAGGTCGGCCCGCCAGAACGTTTCGCGCCATCTCTCCGGAATCGTGTTGGGCGAGCGAACCGCCGGGAAGACTGTCATCCCAGAAGTCCGGTGCCGCGTACTCGAGAAGCGCAGCCCGGAAGCGATCGAGCACATCCAATTGTTCCTTGAGCAGACCTAAGGCAACCTGCACTTCCGGAAAATCGTCCCCCTCGCCATCAGTGACGATGCGCGAGAGATCGTCCCGGTTTACAGACTCGAAGTATTTTGCGACAGAAGCGCGCACTCGCTCCATTTGACCCGGCGATGCCGCAGTTAGCGTTAGCGTCGCCATCGCTCAGTCCGCCTTCTCGGCAGCGCTTCGGTTGAGCTGCTCCCAGAGCTTTTCGGTTCCGGCCTCCTGCGCCCGATTCACGTATTGCGAGGCTACAAGCCATCCCTTGATGTATTGGAGGGGCCAGAGGCAACCGATCGCAAGCAGCGGTACAGACGTGACGAGGTGAACCCAAAAAGGCGGTTCGAATGCGACCTGGAGCCAGACCACAAAGAACGTCAGCGGGAACGCGACAATGCAAAGCGAAAAGAACGCCGGCCCGTCGTCGGGCGCCGCAAAGCTGTAATCCAGATGGCAGTGAGGGCATGCATCATTTAGCTTGAGCCATTTGCGGAACATGCTTCCCTGCCCGCACTTCGGGCACAAGCCCTTGAGTCCGGACCGGAAGATCCAGCGCCACTTTCCACCAGCTTCAGTCTGTTGATCGGTCATTTCAATCGCCCTGCAATCAGTTGCGCGACTCAATGTCAGATCATATGCACAATGTATGCATACATTGTCAAATCAATTCCAACTGCCAGGGTGATTGATAGCAATCCCCCATACAGTCACCTCATCCAAAGCGGTCCCTCAGCCGACCAGGAGTTCCTCCAACTTTGCAAGAAGCTGCGCCACCTCGCCTTCGGATCCCACTGATATCCTGAGATAACTGTCGATCCTGGGAGCATTGAAATGCCGAACATAGATCCCGGACGCGCGCAGTCTTGCGGCCAAGTCTTCAGCCTCGTGTTCTGTATGCCGACAAAATAGGAAATTGGCGGACGAAGGCAGAGATTCAAAACCAAGCCGCTCGAGCCCGCGGCGCAAATGATCGCGAACGGAGATCACCTTTCGGCAACTGGCAGTGAAGTAGTCTTCATCTGCAATGGACGCCTCTCCGGCGGCCTGCGCAATGCTGTCGAGAGGGTAGGAATTGAAGCTGTCTTTAACTCTCTGCAACCCCTCGACGAGATCCCGGTGACCGAGCGCGTAGCCGATCCGCAAACCCGCAAGTCCGCGGGACTTCGACATCGTCCGCACGACCAGAAGATTAGGACAATCTGCAATCAGCGGAATGGCGGTGACGCCCCCAAAATCGACGTAGGCTTCATCGATAATGACGACCGCCTCGTTCTGCGCCGCCATGAGCGCTGAAATACCGGCAAAATCCAGTGCGATCCCCGTCGGCGCATTAGGATTGGCCAAGACCAGACCAGCGCATTCTCGGCGATAGTCCTCGACGTTCACTTGCAGCCCTTCATCCAGTGGGATTTGAAGCCCAGAAAGGCCGAAAAGGCTGCAATACGACTGATAAAAGCCATATGTGATGTCCGGCATAAGCACTGCTTCACCGCGATTGAAAAACGCTGCAAACGCGTGCGCCAGCACCTCATCCGAGCCATTTCCAACAAAGACCTGATCGACTTCCAAGCCGTGATACTCGGCAATAGATCGACAGAGATTTCTCGAATTCGGATCGGGATAGCGCCGCAAGCCATCCAAGGCAGCCTGCTGAATGGCGCGAATAACCATAGGCGAAGGCCCATAGGGCGACTCATTTGTGTTCAGCTTGACGATGCCGCTGCCCTGCGGCTGCTCACCAGGCTCGTAAGGTCGAAGTTCACGGACTGGCTTGCTCCAATAAGGGCTCATGGTTCCTGCACTCCGAGAAATAGGGGCGGACATTGTATGGATGCGCCACTACTCCGAAAAATGCCATTCGCAAGCGATTTTGCATATGCTGGCGACCACACGCAGGTGAATTCCACTGGACAGACGTTGCGTTTCCAGCACTTGCCTTGCAATCAATGACACCTACACGGCCAAATAATGCATGGATTGAATCCATTCATTACGCCGGCGAGTCGATGCACTCGGAGTGCGACACCCTGAAGGATGGAACGTTGCCAGAGCCTTTACTCCCCCCAAATCCGCGGTGGTCCCGATGGTCAGCAAGCGCTGCAGCACGCGCATTGAAGTTGTTGCGACCACTCATTGCCGTTGCCGGCGTAACCCTGCTTTCCGGTTGATCGTCCTGGGATCTTCTGGATCCTAAAGGCAGTATCGGCGTTCAGGAACGCGACCTGATCCTGCTCGCCACCGGGCTGATGTTGCTGGTGGTGATCCCCGTCATCATTCTGACACTGGTCTTCGCCTGGCGATATAGAGAGAACGGCGGGCGCAGCGATTACGCGCCAACCTGGTCACACTCGACCCGGATCGAGGTTGTCATCTGGAGTATCCCCTGCATCATCATCGCGTTTCTGGCGGTGCTGATCTGGGATACCACCCACAAACTCGATCCTTACAGCCCCCTTGTTTCGAACGTGAAGCCCATCGAGGTCGATGTCGTTGCGCTCGATTGGAAGTGGCTGTTCATCTACCCCGAATACGGCGTGGCAACCGTCAACTATCTGCCGGTTCCGGCCGGAACTCCGATCAATTTCCGCCTGACTTCTCAGGCGACGATGAATTCGTTCTTCATCCCCCGCCTCGGTAGCCAGATCTACGCGATGGCTGGCATGCAGACGAAGCTGCACCTGATCGCCGACGTTCCCGGCACTTACGCAGGGCGCTCGGCCGCCTATAGCGGCGCCGGTTTCTCCGACATGAATTTCGACACCGTCGCTATGCCGGCAGCGGAATTCGAGGCCTGGGCCCAGAAGGCAAAGGGCAACGGAAATATGCTCGACGAAGGCGCATATGCGCGCCTGAGCCTTCCCGGCACCCAGAAGGCGCCGCTGGTCTACTCCGACGTTACTCCCGGCCTCTTCGACCGCGTGGTCGACCAGTACATGGGCGGCAAGATGTCCAGGGACGAACAGGCCCGGTTGCTTTGCGGCCCCAAGTCGGTCGCGATGAACACGCAGAGGAAACCCTAATGTTAGGAAAACTGTCCCTCGATGCCATCCCATGGGATGAGCCGATCATCATGGGCACAGGCATCATGGTGGCCCTTGGCGGCTGCGCCCTGCTTGCCGTCATCACCCGTTACCGCCTGTGGGGTTACATCTGGCGGGAATGGATCACGACCGTCGATCACAAGAAGGTCGGGGTGATGTATTTCGGCCTTGGCCTCATCATGCTGCTGCGTGGCTTCGCCGATGCCTTGATGATGCGCACCCAGCAGGCCATCGCCGCCAACGGCGCCGCCGGCTACCTGCCGCCTCACCATTACGACCAGATCTTCACGGCGCACGGCGTCATTATGATCTTCTTCGTGGCGACTCCCTTTATCCTGGGCCTGATGAACGTCATCGTACCGCTCCAGCTTGGCGCACGCGACGTGGCTTTCCCGTTCGTCAATTCGCTGGGGTTCTGGCTTTCGGCCTTTGGTGCAGCGCTCGTCATGGTGTCGATGTGGGTAGGCGACTTTGCCGCTACCGGCTGGGTGGCCTACCCACCTCTGTCCGAACTGGGGTACAGTCCCACTACGGGCGTCGACTATTACATATGGTCTCTGCAGATATCCGGGCTCGGCACCACGCTGGCGGGCGTCAATTTCGTCGTGACAATCCTGCGCATGCGTGCGCCGGGCATGGACATGATGAAAATGCCGGTATTCTGCTGGACCTCGCTTATCACCAACATCCTCATCGTCGCGATCTTCCCGGTTCTCACCGCCACACTGGCGATGCTCTCGGTCGATCGGCTCTTCGACATGCATTTCTTCACCAACGAAGGTGGCGGCAATGCAATGATGTACGTCAACCTGATCTGGATCTGGGGCCACCCCGAAGTCTACGTCCTGATCCTGCCCGCCTTCGGCGTCTACTCGGAAGTCATCGCGACTTTCTCAGGCAAGCCGCTGTTCGGCTACAAGTCGATGGTCTACGCCACTTCCTCGATCGGCGTACTTTCGTTCTTCGTATGGCTGCACCACTTCTTCACGATGGGGTCGGGTGCAAACGTCAATGCCTTCTTCGGCATCATGACCTCAATCATCTCGATCCCGACCGGGGTGAAGCTCTTCAACTGGCTGTTCACGATGTATCGCGGACGGATCCGCTTTCACTCATCGACACTGTGGACGATCGGCTTCATGGTCACTTTCGCGGTCGGCGGCATGACCGGAGTTCTCCTGGCCGTTCCGGGCGCGGACTTCGTGCTGCATAACTCGCTGTTCCTCGTTGCCCACTTCCACAATGTCATCATCGGCGGTGTGGTTTACGGCTGCCTTGCCGGCATGACGTTCTGGTTCCCGAAAGTCTTCGGGTTCAGGCTCAACGAGTTCTGGGGCAAGGTTTCGTTCTGGTGCTGGCTCGTCGGTTACTGGATGGCCTTCACGCCGATGTACCTGCTGGGACTGATGGGCATGACCCGCCGCCTCAACCACTATGACGGGGTTGATTGGCAGCCCTATCTTCAGGTTGCGCTGGTCGGTGCCTGCATCGTCGGCCTCGGTATTCTGGCGATCATCATCCAGCTCGTGGTTTCGATCCGCGACCGCGAGAAGAACCGCGACGTCACCGGCGATCCCTGGAACGCCCGCAGCCTCGAATGGTCGATCGCCTCACCGGCGCCCTTCTACAACTTCGCTCATGTGCCGCAGATCACCTCGCTCGAACAACACTGGGAGGACAAGCAACTCGGCAAGGCCTGGAACCAGCCAGAGGCATACGAGGACATCCACATGCCCCGCAACACTGCGGCAGGCTTCCTGATCGGCGCATTCGGGTTCGTCATGAGCTTCGCGGTGATCTGGCACATCTGGTGGCTGGCTGCACTGGGCCTGATCGGCATGATCGGCAGCTTCATCGCCCGAAGCTACGACCGCGACATCCACTACTACGTGCCAGCCGATGAAGTGGCTCGGATCGAGGCCGAACGTCACGCCCTCCTGACAAAGGCAGCCTGACCCATGAACATGTCCATTCAAATGCAGGACCTTGGGGTAGATCATCTCCCCTCGGTCGACCATGCAGAGCACCACGAGCACGACGCCGGCAAGCGCACGGTCCTCGGCTTCTGGATTTACCTGATGAGCGACTGCCTCATCTTTGCATCGCTCTTCGCAACGTTCGCAGTCCTTGTCGGCAATACGGCTGGGGGGCAGACCGGAAAGGAATTGTTCGATCTGCCTTGTGTCGCGGGCGAGACGCTGCTCCTGCTGTTGAGCAGCTTCACTTTCGGCATCGCCCACATCGCCATGCAACGGCAACAGCGCGGTTCCACAGTCGGTTGGCTGATCGCGACTTTCGTGATCGGTCTCGGCTTCATCGCCATGGAAGTTCACGAGTTCGCGGGCCTCATCGCTGAAGGCGCGGGACCTAGCCGCAGTGCCTTCCTCTCGGCCTATTTCACGCTGGTCGGCACGCACGGACTGCATGTCACGGCGGGCCTGATCTGGCTGACGGTTATGATCCACCAAACCCTGCGCTTCGGCCTCGATGGCATGGTTCTGCGCCGCCTCGCCTGCCTCAGCCTGTTCTGGCACTTCCTCGATCTGGTGTGGATCTGCGTCTTCACCTTCGTGTACCTGCGGGAGGCAATCTGATGGCGAACGCTGATAGCAATCACGCGAGCATCGGAGCAGTTGTAGCCGGCTTCGGTCTCTCTCTCGTGCTCACGGCTCTGTCGTTCGCATCAGTCATGTCCGGCCTGGTTCCCCGCGACCAGCAACTGACCGCCATTGTCGTCCTCGCCGTATTGCAGCTCCTTGCGCAACTGGTGTTTTTCCTTCACCTCGGAACGGCGCCGGAGCAGCGAAATACGACAGTGATTTTCATCCTCACGACGCTACTGATCGCAACCGTCGTCTCAGGCTCACTGTGGGTCATGCACAATGCGAACGCCAACATGACGCCGATGCAGATGTCCGTGGAGATGGCCAAGTCCCGCGAATAGCCAGCCAGCCATCACATATGCAACAAGGGGCAGCCACATTGGCTGCCCCTTGTTGCATATACATCTGATCAGCAATGCATTGGATGGATTACGAACATGCACGTGGGAATAGTGAGTGAAGGGGACAAACAGTCCCTCCTCACCAAATCTCCGCAAACATCAGGTCACGTTGCAATTGCCTCGCCGCGAGCCACCCAGCCCGCACTCTGCCAGAGGCTGGCTGCCGACCCCTCTTCCGGAGCCAACATCGAGAAGCCGCAAGCCTTGAACACGCTGTGCTCGGCGGGCAAGATCGGACCAGACGCGCAGATCTGCCCCTTGTATGCGTGACACTCCCGAAGAACGCTTGCCAGCAAAAGCGCACGCTCATCCCTCGAGGTGGAAAATACGATCACGACGAGGTCGAGATCACCAAGCCAAGGTGCGATATCCTCGGACGAAATGCTTCCATCCACAACCAGACCAAGCGGCGCTGCCGTAGACCGAACTGATTTCTGAAGGCTATCCCAACCGATTATCGTTCCGGCACCTCGGCTGCTGGTTGCACCGGGAATCCAGCTGCCCGGCATCGGCCGGCCTTCGATATCCAATACTGCCATACATTCTCCTGCGCCGGATCGGCCTATTGAATCCGCGAGCTCGCCCGACATAACGCCAGCAATCAATCCATACATTCGGAGAAGCCTCAGTGGATCCAAACGAGCCGATCCATGCCGATGGCAGCATTCGTGGGATAACTCATCCCTTTATTGAGCAGTAAAGATCGGATATTACGCCATTTTTTGAGGGAATCAGCCATTGGCAAACTTCCAACGTAATAGACATCGCCATCGAGACGATTTTCTGGCAAGTGAGACATGTATCTGCCGCTCCTCGCGCTAACGGTATCGGACGCGCGAAATATGGCAGTTCCTGAAAAATTGCAACATACAATATCCATATATATGGACAATCCGGAAGCAAATGTTAGGCGGAAAGATCATGAGTGAATGGGTTCCGAACGTCGTCCGAGGCAGCGGCCCGCTCTATCTGGCAATCGCTGATGCGCTTGAGACAGATATCGCCTCCGGCGTTCTTCGGGATGGCTTCCGCCTCCCTGCTCAGCGCGCATTGGCAGGAATTCTCAAGATCGATTTCACGACGGTCAGTCGCGCCTATTCCGAAGCCCAGCGGCGCGGCCTGGTGGAAGGGAAAGTCGGCCAGGGAACCTACGTCAAGGGCAAGCCTCAGGATTCCGTCGAAGCCTCGAAGCCTCGAACCTCCGGAATTGTGGACATGGCAATGAACTTGCCTCCTCGTTTTAACGATCAAATCCTCGAATCGAAGATGTGGGCCGCAGTTGCAGGTCTTGAGAAATCCGGCGGAATAGACCTCATTCTGCGCTACCAGGAAGTTGGCGGAACAGTCGAGGATCGCGCTGCCGGGGCTGGCTGGCTTTCCGATCGCCTGCCCGACCTGACTCCCGACCGTGTTATCCTCGTGCCGGGCGCACAGGCAGCGCTTCTGGCGATTACAACCATGCTGCTTTCACAAGATAGCGTCATCGCGGTCGAACGGTTCACGTATCCTGGGCTCAAGGCGATCGCCACTCACATGAGCCGGCAGCTCGCGCCAGTTGAAATGGACGATTTCGGGATCATTCCGGATTCCTTTGCCGAAGTCTGCCGTAAGCAAGCCCCAACTTTGCTTTACTGCACTCCTACCCTGCAAAACCCGACAACTGCAACGCTCCCTCTCGATCGTAGACACGCGATCATCGAAATTGCCCGCGAGCATAACGTCATTATTCTTGAGGATGACGCTTATGGCAAACTGTCCAACGACCCTTTGCCGCCCATCGCCGCACTTGCTCCCGACATTACTTTTCACGTGGCGGGCCTTTCTAAATGCCTCTCGCCAGCGCTGCGCATTGCCTACGTCGTACCACCGAGCCCACGTGCCACCTCGCGCCTGATTTCTACCACTCGTGCAATGACATCGATCGCATCCCCCGTTGGCGCTGCGATCGCCACTTCTTGGATTACGCAAGGTCTTGCAAACGAGGCATTACAAGCAATTCGAGCTGAAACCGAGGCGCGCCGAACGATCGCCGAGGAGCTACTGGCTCCCCTTGGACTCCGGTCTGCTATGAATGCATTCCACAGTTGGCTGCCCTTGCCGCATGGTTGGACAAGAGGCGAATTTTCGACCCGGCTGCGAAATGTCGGCATTGGGGTGGTGACCAGTGACGCTTTTGCCGCGTCAACACCAATTGAGGCGGTCCGCCTCGGATTTGGGCCACCTGCTGACCACGCGCAATTTCGTGTCAGCATCAAGGCAATTGCCGATATTGTCGGAGAAAGCCCGGATTTAACATCTCTCGTTGTGTAGATTTCTACGCTAGAGATGCACTTATAAGCGCGAGTTCACGTGCATTGAACGCATTTGCTTAAAGAAGACGCGGCGCAGTCCTTCCCGCAGCCGACATGTCTTGAGGGCATTCAGACTAGGCAACGAAGCGCGCTACGTCGTGAATATAGTTGCGCGTCGTCTCAATGGAGAAGTGCCGCGGTTCTAAGTTCTCGATCAGACGCGGGCGTAGAAAATAGAACCATGGCACTCTCGCCCCAGGCCCGTCCGCAGTCGTTCTGGTGCGCCCGCCATTTCTCACGATAATAGCTATCGCAACGGCCACCATTCCGGTTCGGGCGAGTATCGTCCCTCGGTCAACGTGAACGATCTTGTCGGCGGCAATTCGTCCTACACGATCTGGTACAACCGCCAGACCCTCCAATGCATCCAGATAGGCGTGGCGGACGGCCGCGTCGCGAACATCGCGGGCATCCAGACTGCACCCAAGTACCGCTAGGACAGCAGAGTAGGCACGCGCGGCTTTAGAAGCGGCGGTGCTCCTGCCCGTCGATCAGGTCGCAGGTTCCGCGAAAGGCGTAAGATGCGGTCCCCTGCACGCCGATCTGACCGCTGCGGCGGTTGATCGTGACCAGCGGCTTGTTGAGACCATTGAGACGGTACTTGGCCCGGATCACGTCCGGCCCCATCTCCACATCATAAAGATCCCACCAGCCATCATTGCCCCGGCTGTTGATGGGGGGAACCAGCTTCTTCGGCAGCCGGATGCGCCCGCCTCTGTCCCAGAACTGAAGCATCAGCGAGGCATCGAACTGCTGTCCGGTCATCTCGGTGCGATTGCCATAATCATAGCGATTGGTCCGCGCGTTCCATGACCAGCCATAGGTCGTCGACACGCCACCGCGTTGACCATCTCCAAAGCACACGAGCCCCAGATCGACGTTCTGATCGTTCACCTGAAAGCGATCGCGGTCCTCGACATAGCTTGGCGACTGGCGCTGCCCTGTGCTTGACCGAGCATACCCGATGTCAGGATGATAGCCGCGATCACGATCGGCTTCGCGCGCATCCGAACGGGTATGACCGGCACTGTGGCCGCAATCTGTGGGGAGCGTATCGGTAATGGAATCGTAGCGCCCGTTCATCGTCGCGACGGTTACGCACTGGCGCTTGTCGCCATTCCACCAAGTGGTGTAGCTGCGGTCATCGCCTTTTTGCGCGTTCACAAGGTCATAGCCACGCGCTTTCATCTGGGTTTCAGCGCCAGGAGCACGTGCACCCACAAGGTCGGAGAGTCCTGACGGGGCCTGAGCCAATGCAGCCTGTCCTGCCAGTACAAAGGCAAGCCCACCTACAGCGGTGATGTGGAATTTCACGAGCAGATTTCCTTTCCCGATCGAACTGCATAAACTCGATTCTGAATTAATATCTATCCGATTTGGCGGGCAATTTCATGAAGCAATTGCTCCCAGATCATTCAATTAGATCAGAAGATGGAAGGCTCTACACCCGGCAAAACAGGGCCATAACACTCAACCCTTTGTGGTCGCTCAGCAGCCAGTTTTTCGTTCCCAGGTGTGGACAGACCTCTGTGGATGGCTCCCGCGTTGCAAGAGAAAAGTGATGTTCTGACGTTCCATCGGGTGCAGTGCCTGTCCGGCCTGTTGGCGCAGTCGGTTTAGACCGCGGCCCTGATGGGGTCCACGAACAAGGTCCGATCGGCTTTGCAGGCCATTGCGCTTAGGACCGTCCTTGGATTGTCCTTGTTCCCGGTCCGAGCGGTTCGGCCATCACATCCTTTGCGCTCACAACTTTGTGAGCTGATGTCCTCAGCTAAGCTCTTGGTCTATGCCGCCGGCAGCATGGGCACATGTCCGCGTTCGAAGACGCCGCCGCACGCCATGACCGCCCATGCGATCCGCGCCATCTTGTTCGCGATGGCGACCGAGGCGACCCGCGCGGGCTTTCTGGCGAGCAGAGCGACAAAGCGCGGATCGACTGTGTCAGGTCTTCGTTTGGCGTATCGGACCAACGCGATTGCCGCTACAACCAGAAGGGCGCGCAAATATCGGTCACCCATCTTTGTAATGCGCCCCAGACGCTCCTTGCCGCCACTCGAACTCTGCCGTGGGATCAAACCCAGCCGGGCGGCGAATTGGCGTCCTGTCGTCGCTCCGCTGCAGAGCGGCGAGCCGCGGGTCAAGCTTGTGCAATTGGGTGTGAAGCTGGAGCAGTTGCCCTGCCAGCATAGCGACGACATTCGCGGCTTCGGCCGGTAAGTCGAGCTTGGATGCCCCGTCGACGATCTCGCGCGCGATCTGCAGTGCCCTCCTGATCCCGACCGGGATGGCGATGCCCAGTTCGGCGAGTACGCTGCGCATCATGTTGACCAGCTGGGGTGCGCTGTTTGACAAAAGGTTGCGCACGCGGTGCAGCGACAGCGCCGCTTGTAGTTCGCGCGACTTGATCGGCACGAACCGCATCGTCTGACGTGTGACCGCTTCGCAGATCGCTTCGGCATCCGCAGCATCGTTCTTGCCACGCTTCACATACGGCTTCACGTAAGCCGCCGGCATCAGCCGCATCTCATGACCCAACCTCGTCATCTCGCGCGCCCAATGATGCGATGTTCCGCACGCCTCGGCACCGACTAGGCACGGCGGCAGCTTCTCGAAGAAAGGCAACATCTGCGAACGCCGCAACGCCTTGCGAATTACAACCTCTCCGGTTGCGCTGATACCGTGAATCTGAAAAACTTTCTTGGCCGAATCGAGGTCGATTGTGCTAATCTCCATGGCGGGTGGCTCCTCTGCTCGGGTGCAAACCCATCTTGGCACTTAGATGCCGTGAGCAGGAGCCATCCACCTCATCCGCTTTCCCTTTCTGGACGCCCAACTCGGGGCCGTTAGGCGAATGTCCGGATTGGACCCGGGTGACGGGGATAGCTGACGCTAGCATGGAGTCGGCAGTTGACCAAACTAGGCTATTCACTTCGTTCGGCCGAGTGACCAGTCCTGACAGAAGCGGTCAAGACGGTGCGAGCCGCCCCGCTGCGAAGTCGCGCGCGAGCGCGATAAAGGCTTGGAAGGCCGCGGAAGAATTGCGCCGATTGGAATAATAGAGGCACAGCGGCGCAAGCGGCGGCGTCCAGTCTTCGAGAATGCGCACGAGCCGACCCG
>Ga0209050_1000175_pt1 | contig 146845 bp, 137 predicted proteins | sample Araplavi_mTSA_r2_FD_184276 | JGI IMG/M metagenome (GOLD analysis project Ga0209050, IMG submission 184276) | Arabidopsis root microbial communities from North Carolina, USA - plate scrape MF_Cvi_mTSA_r2 (SPAdes) (version 2) | ecosystem: Host-associated > Plants > Roots > Endosphere | place... | reverse complement strand
GCAGCCAAGGCTGACGAAGCCGACTTTGGGGTTCAGCTGGGACATGGATCGCGGGACTCTGGGGGCCTGGGCCCACGCCGGAATGGCGCGGGGACCTGGGGCCGGAAACGGCGGCAAGTATACCGGCCTTGGGGCCTGGGCCCTGAATGCATTGGCCGGAACGGCAACGTCAACCGCCAGCCCCGGCATATCCGCGACGTTCCGCTAACCCGGGCCGGACCGATAATGAATGCCGCAATCAATCAGGAGTCTGGCAATGGGTGAGTGGGTCACGCTTGATACGCATCACGGTCCGGTCCGGGCCTGGCAGGCCACGCCGGCCGGCAAGCCGCGCGGCGGGCTGGTGGTCATCCAGGAGATCTTCGGCGCCAACGCCCACATCCGCGATGTCGCCGAGGGCTTTGCCGCGCAGGGGTACACGGTGCTGGCGCCTTCATTTTTCGATCTGATCGACGGTACCGAGGTCGATCCCGACACCCTGCCCTATGACGCCGAGGGGGTCAAACAGGGGCTGGAGCACGTCAATACGCTGGGCGTGGAGAAGGCGCTGGAGGTGGTCCGGGCCGCCGCATCGCGGCTGGCGCCGGCGGGCAAAGTCGGCACCGTCGGCTACTGCTGGGGCGGCAGCATCGCCCTGCTGTCCGCCCTGCGCCTTGGCCTGCCTTCGGTCAGCTACTACGGCGCACGCAACGTGCAGTTCCTGGACGAAACGCCCAAGGCGCCGGTGATGTTCCACTTTGGCGCCCAGGACAAGAGCATTCCGCCCGAGGCCGTCCAGGCTCACCGCGAGAAGCTGCCCAGGATGGACACCTTCGTCTACTCCGCCGACCACGCCTTTAACCGCAACGGCGGACATGCGTATGATCCGGACAGCGCCGAGCTGGCGCTGAAACGCACCCTTGCCTTCTTTGCGGAGCATCTTGGATGAGCGATTTCGAACTGGATTCACGCCTGGCCGCCAACAGTGTGCTGGTGGACAACGGCCCGTTGTCGCAAGTGCGGTTGATGAACGATGAGCGGTTCCCCTGGCTGGTGCTGGTACCGCGCGTGAGCGGCATTACCGAATGGCTGGAGCTGGACGGCAACCAGCAGGACCAGCTGCGCACCGAATTGAACCGATGCTGCAAGGCGCTCAAGGGCACCGATGGCGTGGAGAAGATCAACTTCGCCACGCTGGGCAACATCGTGCCGCAGCTGCACTTCCACGTGGTTGGCCGGCACGTCGGCGATCCGGCGTGGCCGGCGCCGGTGTGGGGCCATGGCCAGGCCCACCCCTTCGACGAGCCCGTGCTGAAGGAGCGTGTCGCGATGTGGAAGGAACGGCTAGGATATTCGCCCCAGCCCTAAGCGGACCCTGCCCCTGATGCGCTCCAACCTCGTCGCTGCCATCGTCCTGATCCTCGTCGGCCTGTTCCTGCTGGCCAGCAACCTGGGCTGGACCAACATGAACATGGGTCGCCTGATCCTTACCTGGTGGCCGGTCCTTCTGGTGGCGGTGGGTATCGGCCTGTTGTTCGGGCGCAAGTAACGCCGGGTTTCTGCCCGGTGACGCCAGGCAAAGAAAAAGCGCGGAGCGATCCGCGCTTTTTCGTTTGTCCGCCAGAAGCAGCCGACCAACGGTCGGCTCTACAGGTGACGCGCTGTGTCAGGTGCGTGGCAGGGTGACGCCGGTCTGGCCCTGGTACTTGCCGCCACGGTCCTTGTAGGAGGTTTCGCAGATGTCGTCGCTGTCTGCCTGGAAGAACAGCATCTGGGCCACGCCCTCGTTGGCGTAGATGCGCGCCGGCAGCGGGGTGGTGTTGCTGAATTCCAGGGTGACGTGGCCTTCCCATTCCGGTTCCAGCGGCGTCACATTGACGATGATCCCGCAGCGCGCGTAGGTGCTCTTGCCCAGGCACACCACGAGCGTGTCGCGCGGAATGCGGAAGTATTCCACGGTGCGGGCCAGCGCGAAGCTGTTCGGCGGAATGATGCACTCGTCGCCAACGATGTCCACGAAGCTGCCCGGGTCGAAATGCTTCGGATCGACAATGGTGGAGTTGATGTTGGTGAACACCTTGAACTCGCGCGAGCACCGCACGTCGTAACCATAGCTGGAGGTGCCGTAGCTGACGATGCGCTGGCCGTTGGCCTGCTTGACCTGGCCGGCTTCGAACGGCTCGATCATGCCGTGCTGTTCGGACATGCGGCGGATCCAGCGGTCACTCTTGATGCTCATGGGGGGTCCTGGGTGCGGTATCGGGCGATTTTAAACAGATTCAGAGCAGCGACGAGAGGATCGGGATGCTCGCACGCGGGCGCTTGCCCACTTCCTCCACCAGCCGTTCGGCGGCGCGCAGGTACGCCTGGGCGGCCGGCGAGTCCGGTGCGGCCGCGGTGATCGGGGTACCGGCATCGCCCTGTTCGCGGATGCCGATATCCAGCGGCAGCGAACCCAGCAGCGGCACGCCGTACTGGGCGGCCATGCGCTCGCCACCGCCGTCGCCGAACAGGTGCTCGACCTGGCCGCAGTTGCTGCAGGTATGCACGGCCATGTTCTCGACGATGCCCAGTACCGGCACGTCCACCTTCTCGAACATCTTCAGCGCCTTCTTCGCATCCAGCGTGGCGATGTCCTGCGGCGTGGTCACGATCACCGCACCGGCCAGCGGAATTTTCTGGGTCAGGGTCAGCTGGATGTCGCCGGTGCCCGGCGGCAGATCGATCAGCAGGTAATCCAGGTCGTCCCACAGGGTGTCGTTGAAGAACTGGGTCATGGCCGAGGTCGCCATCGGGCCGCGCCAGATCATCGGGGTTTCATCCTCGATCAGGTAGCCGATCGACATGGTTTCAACCCCGAACGCGCGCAACGGCTCGATCGACTTGTTGTCCGGACTTTCCGGACGCCCGCTCAGGCCCAGCATCATCGGCACGCTGGGCCCGTAGATGTCGGCGTCCAGCAGGCCCACGCGCGCACCCAGGCGGGCCAGCGCGACGGCCAGGTTCACCGCCGTCGTGGATTTACCCACGCCCCCCTTGCCCGACCCCACCGCGATCACGTTGCGGACCCGGGGGTGGAGGCTCAGGCCCTTCTGGACCTGGCTGGCATGGGGACGTCGAGACGGGCTGGCACTCACTGCGATAACTCCGGAAAACCCTACGGGACAGCCCGCCACTATACAGGGGGCCCGGGTGGCCACCCGGCGTGGATCCTTGCCACATTCGAGACGGTGTCATCCGTCTCCGCACGGGTTTGTCCTGCGCTGTCCCTACGCTGCCCCACCAGTCCGATTACGACATCGAAGCGGACAACAACGGACTCGGGGGTCGTGTCCGGCCAAAAAATGAACCGTGCATCCATCACAGTATGGAAGGATTGGTTTCATTTAAAACCAATTAAAAGATCTTTTATTTCAAGTGGTTGCGTCTCAATTGAGAACGAAAGACCGACTTTGCCTAACTTGCGTTTATGACTTCCTGATGAACAGTTGACAGGCCTCGTTAAGCCCGTGTTAACCTCAAGTCATCAGCTCGTGAAGCTGGTGTGCAGGGGGGCATTCACTGCCAAGACCTGATCCGAAGTCACACGGAGACGCCTGCTGTCCCAAGTCACCGGTGTTTGACGCAATCGATCGTTCCAAGGGGATCCACACATGATGAATCGCAAGTCGCTCAGCCGGAATCCGCTGAGCTTCGCCCTGGCCACCGCGCTGGTGCTGGGTGTTTCGGCCTCGGCATGGGCGCAGGACACCACCACCTCGACCCAGACGGCCGACGACGCTGCCAAGGCAAAGGCCACCAACCTCGACACCGTCACCGTCACCGGCTCGCGCATCAGCCGCGACGTGTTCAACTCGGTCTCGCCGGTTCAGGTCATCACCCGCGAAGAAACCACCCTGGCCGGCTTCCAGTCGACCGCCGGCGTGCTGCAGAGCACCGCCGTGACCGCCGGTGCCGCGCAGATCAACAATGCGTACGGCGGCTACGTCACCAACGGCGGCCCGGGCGCCAACACGGTGGGCCTGCGTGGCCTGGGTCCGACCCGCACCCTGATCCTGATGAACGGTCGCCGCATCGCGCCGGCCGGCTCGCGCGGTTCGGTCGGTGCCACCGACCTGAACGTGCTGCCGGACGCCATCGTCGACCGCGTTGAAGTGCTGAAGGACGGCGCCTCGTCGATCTACGGCTCCGACGCCGTGGCCGGCGTCATCAACATCATCACCAAGAACAAGATCGACGGCGTGACCTTCGAAGCGCGCCAGACCGCTACCGACGGCGGCGGCGGCGAAGAGCGTCGTTACGCCATCGTGGCCGGCACCACCGGCTCGCGCGGCCACATCTCCGGTTCGTACGAGTACTACAACCGCGATGAGCTGACCCTCGCCGACCGCGAGTGGACCCGCTGCAACACCGACTACCGTCGTCTGCCCACCGGCGGCTACTGGGGTGGCGCCGACACCATCGACCCGCTGACCGGCCAGCCCAAGTGCTACCCGATCACCGGCACCGGCTCCAATGGCGTCACCATCAACACCATCGGTACCCAGAACCTGACCGGCGTTGCCGCCGCAGGCGCACGTGGCACCACCTTCAACCGCTGGCGCCCGAACTCGGCCGTCAGCACCGGCCTGGTCGGTTTTGAAGGCGTTGGCGGTGGCCAGACCACCAACAGCAACATCCGCGACACCTTCGACCCGCGTACGCTGAACCGTTCGCTGATCTCCGGTGCCGAAACGCACACCGGCTACCTGCAGGGCGGCCTGGACCTGGGCGTGATGGGCGATGCCGAAGCCTACTTCGAACTGCTCGGCAGCCGCCGTGAGTCGGAGCAGACCGGTTACCGCCAGCTCTCGCTGGATTACCTGCGCGGCAGCCCGCTTATCCCGGCCAACCTGGCTTCGTCGAACTTCGGCGGCGGCGTCGGCGTGCGCGCCTTCATCGGCTTCGGCAACGACAAGAGCTCGCAGAAGGTCGACTTCTTCAAGGGCACCGCCGGCGTCCGTGGCCATGTCACCGACACCTGGGACTACGACTTCTTCCTGAGCCATGCGCGTTCGGACGCCGACTACACCCAGCAGTCGTTCCTGACCGACCGCCTCGGCAAGAGCCTGAACGTGGTCGCCGATGGCGCCGGCGGCTTCCGCTGCGTGGACACCTCCGACGGCTGCGTGGCCGCACCCCGCCTGACCAGCGCCGTGATCGGTGGCGAACTGCCGCGCGCCTGGACGGACTACGTGTTCCGCCCGGTCACCGGCAACACGCTGTATACCGAAACCACCGCCAACGTGTCCTTCAGCGGCCCGCTGTTCTCGTTGCCGCACGGTGACGTGCAGGCCGCGATCGGTGCGGAATACCGCCGCTCCAAGATCGACGACACCCCGGCGGTCGACTCGATCAACAACAACCTGTACAACCTGACCTCGTCCACCCCGACCCGCGGCAAGGACGCGGTGAAGGAAGTGTTCGGCGAATTGGAGATTCCGGTGCTGTCCGGCGTCACCGGTGCCGAGGAGCTGACCTTCAACGCGTCGGCCCGCTGGACCGACTATGACTCCTACGGTTCGGACCAGACCTACAAGATTGGTGGCCTGTGGACCCCGGTCAGCTGGGTGTCGTTCCGCGCCTCCTATGGCACCTCGTACCGCGCCCCGGCGCTGTTCGAACAGTTCCTGGGCGCCACCAGCGGCTTCCTGAGCAACCAGATCGATCCCTGCAACAGCTGGGGCAACGACCCGGGTACCCCGCTGGCGCGCAACTGCGCCTCCGAAGGCCTGGCCCCGGACTTCATCGCCACCCAGTCGGTCGCGGTCATCCAGGCCGGTGGCGCGGAAAGCGGCCTGAAGGCGGAAACCTCGAAGAACTTCACCGGGGGCATCGTGCTGCAGCCGGAATTCCCGACCTCGGTCGGCGACTTCTCGCTGGCGGTGGACTACTTCGACATCAAGGTCGAGAACGGCGTCTCGCGCGCCGGTGGCGCCAACATCCTGGACCTCTGCTACAACAGCCCGGACTTCCGCGCTGGTGGCGGGTTCTGCCGCCTGGTCGACGCGCGCAACCCGGTCAACAACGCGCTGACCGTGCATGACAGCTACGTCAACCTGGCCAACGACAACGTCCGCGGCCTGGACTTCACCCTGCGCTACACCCGTGACCTCGGCCCGGGCAGCCTGCGTGCCACCGCCCAGGTCACCCGCTTCCTCGAACAGTCCAACAAGCTGTTCCAGGACGACGAGCTGATCGACTACAACGGCATGCTCAACACCCCGGACATGACCGGTACGCTGGACGTTGTCTACACCTGGAACAAGTGGAAGTTCCGCTACGGCATGGAGTGGATCAACGCCATGCAGAGCTACGACTACTATGAACTGGACCCGGCAACGTCGGTCTACAAGTTCGACGTGGCCAGCTATTTCCTGCACTCGCTGTCGACCGAGTACAAGGGTGACAAGTGGTCGGTGATCGCCGGCGTGCGCAACCTGCGCAACGAAGAGCCGCCGGTGATTTCGTCGGGCGCGTACAACCGGGTCGGCAACGCCCCGCTGTACAGCGGCTACGACTATGTCGGCCGCACCTACTTCGTGAACATCAGCAAGAGCTTCTGATAGTTGGACTGAACCGCCGCCCGGCTCCGGGCGGCGGTTTTTTTATGCCCTACCGATCGACCCAGGAAGGAGTGTTGTAATGAGCCTGAAATCCCTTGCCTTCGCGGCGCTGGCGATGGCGACAGCCGCCGCGCTGCCGGCGCATGCGAAACCGGCCGTGCCAAGCATCGAACAACTGGCCGCGTTCCCCGAGGTCTCCAGCCTGTCCCTGTCACCCGACGGCAAGCAGATTGCCGGGTTGCAGGCGCGTGGCGAAGAACGCGTCATCCTGGTATGGAACACCCATGACCTGAGCGCCGCACCCACCGTGATCGGCTCCGGTCGCATGAAGTTCCAGGGCGTCAGCTTCATCAAGAACGGTCTGCTGGCAGTCACCCTGTGGCAGCCGTTCGACCTGCGCACCGACCGCCTCAACAAGACCTTCATCAGCAAGTTCTTCATCACCGATACCGAGGGCAAGCAGTGGAAGGAGCCGATCAACCCGCCCCGCGCCACCAGCCGCAATGAGGAGCTGGAGCAGGCCCTGTCCAATTCCACCGTGCTCGATACCCTGCCCAACGACCCTGACCACATCCTGGTGGTGAACGGTTCGGGCAGCAATTCGGGCGACGTATACAAGGTCAACCTGCGGACATTCACGTCCCAGCGCATCCAGAAAACCGAAGAGCGCGTGGCCGGCTACGTGACCGACCTCAACAGCGAACTGCGCGCCCGCCTGCGCCAGGACCTGGACGGCACCGGCGCCTACATCGCCACCGAGTTCCGCAATCCGGCCACGAACGCCTGGGAAGAGCATTTCCGTTCGCACGTGAAGGACCGCGACATCACCCAGGTGGTGGGCTTCGCCGACGACCCCAACATTGCCTTCATCCAGAGCAACATCGGCCGCGACAAGACCGTCATCTACGAATACGACATCGGTGCGCGCAAGCAGAAAGAAGTGCTGTTCGAGCACAAGTTCTTCAATGCCGGCACGGTGGTGCTGAACCGCTACCGGAACGTGGAGGGCGTGCCGTTCGGGGCGCTGCTCGGCGTGGGCTACAGCGGACCGCGCTCCAACGAGATCGAGTGGACCGACCCCACCTTCAAGTCGCTGGAACAGGGGCTGCGCCAGGCACTCAAGATCACCTCCAGCGAAGTGACGCTGGTCGACCCGGCCACCGGCCAGCGCGCCACCACCCGCCTGGACACCGACAAGTCGATCCGACTGCTCGACTACAGTGCCGACCTGAAGACCTTCCTGGTCTCGGTGTCCGGTCCCGCCAACGCACCGGTGTATTACCTGTTCAACAATGGGCAGCTGACCCTGCTGGCCAGTTCGTACCCGAAGATCGATCCTGCGGCACTGGGCACCACCCGCCTGGTCTACTACAAGGCGCGCGATGGACTGGACATCCCCGCGTTCCTGACCACCCCCAACACCGAACTGTGCGGTGCCGGCCCGTGGAAGGCGGTCGTGCATCCGCACGGCGGCCCGTGGGGGCGCGACGGCATGGACTTCGACGGCTCGATGTGGGTGCCGCTGATGGCCTCGCGCTGCATGGCGGTACTGCGCCCGCAGTTCCGTGGTTCGGCCGACTGGAGCCGGAAGCTGTGGATGGCCGGCGACGCCGAGTGGGGCCAGAAGATGCAGGACGACAAGGATGATGGCGCCACGTGGATGATCGATCAGAAGATCGCCCAGCCCGGCCATATCGCCATGTTCGGTTTCTCCTATGGCGGCTACTCGGCCTTTGCCGCGTCGGTGCGTCCCAACGGGTTGTACAAGTGCGCCATTGCCGGCGCCGGCGTGTCGGACATCAAGAAAATCTGGTTGCGGTTCTACACCAACCCGTTCTTCCGCCAGGCGCAGGCCAAGACCGTGGACGGCCTCAACCCGCTGGACAAGGCGGGCGAGATGAAGATCCCGCTGATGGTCTATCACGGCGACCGCGACCGCACCGTACCGATCGAACAGTCCGAATGGTTCGTCGCCAAGGCGAAGCATTCCGGCCAGCCGGTGGAGTACCACGAGATCGCCGACTACGCGCACGGCCCGGCCTGGACGCGCGCCATCATGGGCGACCAGCTGCGGCTGATCGACGATTACCTGGGCAAGGGGTGTGGCGGCGGCGGGCTCTGACCCGTCACCGGCAAGGCGCCCGACCCATGGTCGGGCGCTACCGTGCTGATCTCGGCCACCTTCGGGTGGCCTTTTTTTACCTGGCAGGGGCTTGCTTGTCAGCCGCGCAGGATCGCCTGGGCCGCGTTGTGCCCCGGCGCACCGGTCACGCCACCGCCCGGGTGCGTCCCTGCCCCGCATAGATAAAGGCCTGGCAATGCCCCCCGATAGTCCGCCTGGCCCAGCATAGGCCTGGCACTGAACAATTGGTTGAGGCTCAGTGCGCCGTGGAAGATATCGCCGCCGATCAACCCGAAGGTACGCTCCAGGTCAAGCGGACTAAGCACCTGGCGGCCGAGCACCAGCGCGGCAAATCCGGGGGCATGCCGCTCCACCGTGGCAATCATCAGGTCGGCCACCTCCTCGCGGTGGTCGTCCCAGCTGCGGCCACCGGAGAGCACCGGCGCCACGTGCTGGCAGAACAGGCTCGCCACATGCTGCCCCGGGGGCGCGAGAGAGTCATCCAGCGTGCTCGGTATGAGCATTTCCACGATCGGCTCGCGCGACCAGCCGTATTCGCGCGCATCGTGATAAGCGCGCTCCATGTAGGCCAGGCTGGGCGCGATGATGATGCCGGCGGTGAGGTGGTCGCCCGGCCCGGGCAGCACGCTGAACGACGGCAGCGCCGACAACGCGACGTTCATCCGGAACGTGCCCGAACCGCAGCGCCAGTTGGCCATGCGCTCGCGCGTGGCCGCCGGCACCTGCTCCGGGGCCAGCAACTGTTCGTAGAGCAGCTTCGGGTTGACGTTGGCCACCACCGCGCGGGCGCGGATCACCTCGCCCTGCGCGGTTTCCACCCCGACCGCGCGGCCCTGCTCGACCAGCACCCGGCGCACCGGGCTGTCGGTGCGGATCTGCGCGCCGGCGGCCACCGCCGAGCGCGCCATCGCCTGGGTGATCGCGCCCATCCCGCCAATCGCGTGGCCCCAGGCGCCCTTGACCCCGTTGCTCTCGCCAAACGCGTGGTGCAACAGCACGTACGCGCTTCCCGGCGCATCCGGGCTGGCGTAATTGCCCACGATGCCATCGAAGCCAAACAATGCCTTGATCGGTTCGCTGGTGAACCAGCGGTCCAGATACTCCTCAGCGGAGATGGTGAACAGATCCAGCAGTTCCTGGCGCAACGCCGGCGGCAGTCCGTGCAGGCGCCGGCCAAGTTGCCCCGCCTGCCACAACGCAGGCAGCTGGGTCAGCCAGTGGCCCTCGCCCACATTGGGCGGCGCCTGCAGGGCCAGGTCGCGCAGCACGTCGGCAAACGCCTCCAGCCGTTGCTCGAACAACGGCAGTCGCTCGGCGTCGCGTGCGGAAAAACGCGCCACCTCCGACCGGGTGAGGCCGGCACCCGCGAGCAGATGATCGCCCTCCAGCGGCAGGAAGTTGTTGATCCGCCGTGGCACCACGCGCAGGCCGTGCTCGGCCAGCGCCAGCTCCTGGATGATGCGCGGCTGCAGCAGCGACACCGTATAAGAGGCGACCGAATTGCGGAATCCGGGATGGAATTCCTCGGTGACCGCCGCCCCACCCACCACCGGGCGCCGCTCCAGTACCAGCATTCGGCGCCCGGCGCGGGCCAGGTAGGCCGCGCAGACCAGGCCGTTGTGCCCGCCGCCGATGATGACCGCGTCCCACGCACGCGTCGTTGAAGTGCCCATGCAGGCTGTATACACCGGCACCGGGCGGCTTGTCCCGATCTGGCGGCAGGCGTTCCGGGGGCTGGCGTTGCGGTGCACAGGGCGCCTGCGCTGCACCGGCTTGCCTTCGGCCATGACCTTCGACACCCTTGCAGGCCGGGCCAGCGGCGTATCGTCTGGCCCACGGTCCCCCTTGGGGACCCATCCTGAAAGATTCTTCGGCCCGGAGGCCAAACCTGTGATCTCTCGCACTCCCAAGATTGTTCTGCTGACCCTGGCCGTCTCGGCCGCGCTGGTCGGCTGCGGCAAGAACGAAACCCCGGCTACGGACAGCGCGGCCTCCACCGCCACCCCGACCGCCGCTGCCCCGGCCGCCACCGAGTTCAAGCTCGACGAAACCAAGCTGCCGGCCTACAACGCCTTCCACCCGTCCGACCTGGACAAGAGCCTGGACGCCTGCACCGCGTTCGGCGACTACGTGAACAGCAAGTGGCTGGCCGCCAATGAAATCCCGGGCGACCGCACCAGCTGGGGCGCCTTCACCATCCTGGACGAGCGCTCGGTTGCCGTGCAGCACCAGCTGGCCGAACAGGTCGCTGCGGTGAAGAACCCGACCGGCATCGAGAAGATCGTCGGCGACTTCTGGGCCACCGGCATGGACGAGGCCAAGATCAACGCGCAGGGCATCGAGCCGATCAAGGCCGACCTGGCCGCCATCGACGGCCTGCAGGACAAGGATGCCATCGCCAACTACCTGCGCAGCAGCGCTGCCAAGGGTGAGAACGTGCTGTTCGGTTTCGGTCCCGAGGCCGACTTCAAGAACTCCAGCATGAACATCGCCTACGCCAGCCAGGGCGGCCTGGGTCTGCCGGACACCACCTACTACACCGACGCCAAGAACGCCGACAAGCTCAAGGCCTACCAGGCCCACGTGGCCAAGGTGCTGGAGCTGTCCGGCGTCGCCGCCGCGGATGCTGCCAAGCAGGCGGCCGACGTGGTCAAGTTCGAAACCCGCCTGGCCAAGGCGTCCAAGTCCAGCGAACAGCTCTCGCGCGATGTCTCGCTCTACTACAACCCGGTGAGCGTGGCCGACGCCGACAAGCTGACCCCGAATTTCAGCTGGTCCAAGTTCTTCGAAGCGCAGGGCATCGCCGCGCCGGAGAAGTTCTCGCTGGCCATCCCCACCTTCCACCAGGAAGTGAGCAAGGCGCTGGGCGACACCGATCCGTCGGTGTGGCGTTCGTACCTGCGTTTCCGCACCGTCGACGCCGCCTCGCCGTACCTGGCTGACGCCTTCGCGCAGGAGAACTTCGAGTTCTACGGCAAGACCCTGAACGGTCAGAAGGAAATGAAGCCGCGCTGGAAGCGCGTGCTGGGCACCATCGAGAACGATGCGGGCGAAGCGTTCGGCCAGCTGTACGTCAAGGTCGCCTTCTCGCCGGAATCCAAGGCCAAGATGGAAGAGCTGGTCAAGAACCTGGCGGCCTCCCTCAAGGAGCGCATCCAGGGACTGACCTGGATGAGCGATGAAACCAAGGCCAAGGCCATCGCCAAGTGGGAAACCTTCACCCCGAAGATCGGCTACCCGGACAAGTGGCGCGACTGGAGCGGCCTGAGCACGGCGCGCGACAGCTATTTCGGCAACGTGCGCGCGGCCAATGAATTCAACTACAAGTGGGCGCTGGGCAAGATCGGCAAGCCGGTGGACAAGACCGAGTGGGGCATGACCCCGCTGACGGTCAATGCCTACTACAACCCGCTGCAGAACGAGATCGTGTTCCCGGCCGCCATCCTGCAGCCGCCGTTCTTCGACCCGAAGGCCGACGATGCGCTGAACTACGGTGGTATCGGTGCGGTGATCGGCCACGAAATGACCCACGGCTACGACGACCAGGGCAGCCGCTTCGGGCCGACCGGCAACTTCGAGAACTGGTGGACCGACGCTGACACCAAGAACTTCAGCGGCCTCACCGGCAAGCTGGTCAATCAGTTCGACGGGTACAAGGTGGGCGACCAGGCCGTCAACGGCAAGCTGACCCTGGGCGAGAACATCGCCGACCTGGGCGGCCTGGCCACGGCGTACGACGCCCTGCAGAAGGCGAGCGCCGGCAAGGAAGATCCGAAGGTCGACGGCCTCAGCCGCGACCAGCGCTTCTTCTTCAACTGGGCCACCGTGTGGCGCACCAAGTACACCCCGGAAAACGCCAAGGTCCGCCTGGCCACCGATCCGCATGCCCCGGCCGCGTTCCGTGCCATGGGCGCGCCGTCGAACCTGCCCGCCTTCGCGGCCGCGTTCGAGTGCAAGCCCGGTGCGCCGATGGTCCGCGCCGGCGACAAGCAGGTGGTGATCTGGTAAGCGATCGCGCCCTGGCGTGACCGAGCAAGGCCCGGGATTTTCCCGGGCCTTTTTGTTTGATCGGTTGCCGGCCAACGGCCGGAGCTGCCGTCGGCGTCGGTGAATGCCGCGTTTTCATGTGGGCTTGCTATAGTTCCGCGGTCTTCAATCCTTCCGGATTCGCTTCGCATGCCCAACCTCCGTCCGCTTGCCATTGCCCTGGGTCTGGGCCTGGCCACCCTGGTCGTCACCGACGCCTCCGCCGCTCCGAAGAAGAAGGCCGCCGCCCGCGCGCCGGCCGTGAGCGCACAGTGCAGCGACTTCTACGACGCCACCAACGCCGGCTGGCTGAAGGCCAACCCGGTGCCGCAGGCCGGTGCCACCACCGCCCTGGGCCAGCTGGCCGAACGTACCCGCGTGCAGCAGCGTGAGCTGCTCGACAGCGCGATGAAGGCGCCGCAGGGCAACGTGCAGAAACTGCTGGGCGACTTCTGGGCCAGTGGCCTGGACGAAGCCGCGGTGGAAGCAGACGGCTCGCAGCCGATCGCGCCGCTGCTGACCCGCATCAACGCCATCAAGAAGGCCAAGGACGTGCCGGCCTCGATCGCCGCACTGCACCAGGTCGGTATTCCGGTGGCCTTCAACTTCGCCCCGGACGTGGACCTGAAGGCGCTGGACCGCCACATCGGCTACTTCATGCAGGGCGGCATGGGCCTGCCGGACCCGGCGTTCTATACCCGTACCGACGCTGACACGGTGGCCCTGATGGGCCGCTACCGCGCCTACGTCAAGCAGATCCTGGCGCTGACCGGCACCAAGGCCGCCGACCTGGACGCCGAGTCGCAGGCGGTGATCGCGCTTGAAACCGAGCTGGCACGCAATGCGCAGTCGCTGGCCGGCATCAACAACCCGTTCAACAACTATGCCCCGATCTCCACCAAGGAGCTCACCAGCCGCTACCGCAACCTGCAGCTGGACGCGTTCCTGAAGGCGCAGGGGGTCAACGACGACCTGGTGTCGCTGTCCGATCCGGCGCTGTTCAAGCAGCTCGACAGCATGGTCACCCGGATCAAGCCCGACCAGTGGAAGGCGTACCTGCGCTGGCGCGTGGGCGACGCGATGGCGCCGTACCTGTCCAAGGCTTACCGCGACGCCGAGTTCGAATTCCGCGGCCGCGTGATCCGTGGCGAAACCATCGCCCCGCCGCGCTGGGAGCAGGTGCTGAATGCGATCAACGTCGCCGCCGGCCCGATGCTGGGCCGCGAATACGCCGCCCGCCATCTGTCGGCCGAGGACCGCCGCCAGGCGGCGCTGATCGTCGACAAGATCCGCGAAACGCAGATCGAGACGGTCAAGGCCAGCACCTGGATGAGTCCGGAAGCCAAGAGCGAAGCGCAGGCCAAGCTGGCCGCGCTGAAGATCGAGATCGGCACGCCGCTGCGCGACCTGGACTACAGCGTGCAGCCGATGGGCCGGGGCAGCTTCGGCAGCAACATGCTGATCGCCTCCACCTGGCGCCACCGCGAGGAGATGAAGCGGATCGGCAAGGGCAACGCCGACCGTCGTTGGGACGTGCTGCCGCAGCAGCCGGCACTGGCCTATGACATCGCGCAGAACCGCCTGATCGTCACTGCGGCCGTGCTGCAGGGCCCGGTCTTCAACGCCAAGGCCGACACCGCCGACAAGTACGGCAGCTTCGGCGCGCTGGTGGCCCATGAGCTGACCCGGGCGATCGACGCCAAGGGCTCGCTGGTGGATGCCAAGGGTGAACTGCGCAGCTGGTGGACCCCGGCGGACAAGTCGGCCTGGACCCTGCTCGGCAACCGCGTGGCCGCGCAGTTCAGCGGCTATGAGTTCCCCGGCGTGAAGGGCGCCAAGGTCAACGGCGAACTCACGCGTGAAGAGAACCTGGCCGACCTGGCCGGCGTGGAACTGGCCTGGAAGGCCTACCAGGCCGCAGAACCCGCCGCCAAGCCGGCGACCCAGCAGGGCTTCTTCCGCGCCTGGGCCACCCTGTGGCCGCAGCAGCTGTCGCCGAACGAAGCCGCGCAGCGGCTGACCTCGGACACCTCCGCTCCGGGCAAGTGGCGCACCAACGGTGCGCTGTCGAACCTGCCCGCCTTCGGCGCTACCTACAGCTGCAAGCCGGGCCAGCCGATGCAGCGGGTGGACGCCGACCAGATCACGGTCTGGCGCTGATCCATCCGGGGTGAAGCCGGGCCCCGCCCGGCCGCCCCATGAAAAATGCCGCGATCCTGATCTCGGCATTTTTTTTTGCGTCGCGTGCGTGCTACACGCTGCGCAGGTGATTGGGCCGCTTCGGGCCACCGGGTGGGCGCCGCTTGAAGGGCGGTTGGCCGCGCCAGTAGCGGATCAGCACCCAGCCGAACAACATGCCGCCCAGGTGGGCGAAGTGGGCCACGCCCGGCTGCCAGCCGGTGGCGCCCAGCACCAGTTCCATCAGGCCGAAGACAATCACGAAGGTACGGGCCTTCATCGGAATCGGCGGGAACAGCAGCATCACGCGCTGGTTGGGGAACAGCATGCCGTAGGCCAGCAGCAGGCCGAACACGCCGCCGGAGGCACCCAGTACCGTGGCCGGGTCGGTCAGCATGGCGCCCACCACCAGCTGGCATACGCCGGCACCGGCCACGCACACCAGGTAGTAGATCAGGAAGCGCTTTTCGCCCCAGGTCTGCTCCAGCGGCGCACCGAACATGAAGAGCGCCAGCATGTTGAAGAACAGGTGGCTGAAACTGCCATGCAGGAAGCCGTAGGTCAGCAGCTGCCACGGCTGGAAGTTGCCGCCCGGCGAGAACGGGTCGAAGCCGCCGCCGCGCAGCGGTTGCAGCATGAACGGCTCGAACGTGCCGTTGCCGAGCAGGAACGGCTGCTGCAGCAGGAACAGCACGATGTTGGCAATCAACAGTGCCTTGGTGACAGTGGGCAATCGCGGAAACATGGGGGCATCCTTTGGAACCGCGACCATCATAGCCGCGCCCGGGGCGCGGTGTAGTAGTGCCGACTGCCAGTCGGCAACCGCTTAGCCCTTCCCCGGAACCGGCCCCCACACCGCTGCATCCAGATCCTCGCTGCCGCGCGGCATGTGCTTGACCCGCCCCCGCTCCATCTGCACCCCCTCGGCACGCAACCGCTGGCTCTGCTCGCGCCAGCCACGCGACCCTTCCGGCATGGCGATGCGCCCGTTCGAGCGCAGCACCCGGTGCCACGGCAGGTCCGGGTCCTCGTTCATGCCCAGCACCCGCGCGGTCAGCCGGGCACGCCCGGGCAGGCCTGCCTTGGCGGCCACCTGGCCATAGCCCATCACCTGCCCGCGCGGGATCGCACGGATCACCGCCAGGATGCGCTCGCGCGCATGGGCGGCGGTGCCGTCGTCAGGATCTGCCAAGGCTCCTTTGGTTTGTCGAGCAGCCATAGACGCATCACGATGGTGGATACCGGCCCGAGCATACCTACCTGCGCGGCCGGCGACGAGCCGATGCGCTTGATTCCGGTCAGCGCATCAACACGACTTCTTCCGCGCTCGTCGGGTGAATGGCTACGGTGTCGTCCAGCTGGGCCTTGGTAACGCCCATTTTCACCGCGACGGCGAAGCCCTGCAGGATTTCGTCCGCGCTTTCGCCGAGCAGGTGCACGCCGACGACGCGTTCGTCTTCGCCCACGCAGACCAGTTTGAACAGGCTGCGCTGGGAACCGTCCGCCAGCGCCTGCAGCATCGGGCGGAAGCTGCTGCAATATACGCGCACGTCGCCGTGGCGCTGGCGCGCTTCTTCTTCGCTCAGTCCCACCGCGCCCAGCGCGGGGTGCGAGAACACCACGCTGGCGATGGTGTCGTAGTCCATTTTTGCCTGCGGCCGGCCGCCGAACAGGCGGTCCATCAGTTTGCGCGCCGCTGCTATGGCAACCGGCGTCAGCCCGACCTTGCCGGCAATGTCGCCCACCGCGTGGACGCTCGGCACGGCGGTGGTCTGCCAGTCGTCGACCTCGACCTCACCTTTGTCGCCCACGGCGATCCCCAGCGCTTCCAGCCCGAGCCCGGCACTGTTGCCGCGCCGGCCCGTGGCAAAGAACACCTGGTCGAAACGCGGCTCGGCGGGGCCGTCGTGACCGTATGCAACGATGTCGGCACCGTCGCGGCGCAGTTCGCGCAGCCGATAGTTGAAATGCAGCTGCACCCCCTGGTGGCGCAGGTTCTCGGCCAGCTGCGCGGTCAGTTCGGCGTCGAAGCGCTCCAGCAGACGGTCGCCGCGGACCAGCAGGGTGACCCGGCTGCCCAGCGCCTGCAGCAGGCCGGCCAGTTCCACCGCGATATAGCCGCCGCCGACAATCGCCACGCGCTCGGGCGCGCCGCACAGGTTGAAGAAATCATCGGATACCGAGCCCAGTTCGGCCCCGGGAACATCCGGCCGCTGCGGGTGTGCGCCGGTGGCAAGCAGCAGGTGTTCGCCGGTGATCCGTACCCCATCGCTGCATTCCACCGTATGCGCGTCGAGCAGCCGCCCCCTGAGGGGCACGCGCACCACGCCGGTGTCGTTGAGGCGCTTGAGGTAACTGGCGTGGATGTTGGCGATGTAGGCCTGGCGATGCACCACCAGTTCCTTCCAGTCCAGCGCCGGCCGTTGCGGCACATCGAACCCCATCGCCGCAGCCAGGCCGATGCGCCCGGACAGATCGGCCGCCAGCCACATCGCCTTCTTCGGCACGCAACCGACGTTGACGCAGGTGCCACCGAGTTCCCCCGGTTCCAGCATGGCCACGCGCTTGCCGTGCTGCGCGGCGCGGAAGGCGGCGGCCAGTCCCCCCGAGCCGCCGCCCAGAACGATCAGATCGTAGTCATAGTGCGTTGTCATGGACGCAAGCATGCCACGCCCGCTTGCGAGTCATGCGTGAGGAAACGACCGGGACCGTCTCACCGCCGCAACGGCGGCCAGCGTCCGTAGCTCATCGCGCGCCAGACCCATTCCAGCGGACCGAAGCGGAAGCGGCGCAGCCACACGTGGCTGAGCAGTACCTGCAGCGCAAACAATGCCAGTGCGAACGGCACCTGCCACGCACGCGGCAGCGTCTCGAATGCGCCCAGCCCATACCCATAGAACAGCCACGTGCAGACCAGCGACTGCAGGATGTACTGGGTCAGCGCCATGCGCCCCATCGGCGCCAGAACCCGCAGGCGTTCGCGCCAGTGCACGATCCAGGCCAGGTAACCCAGACACATCAACAGGCTCGCCACCGAGGACAGCGCGTAGGCCGCGCCCGAGGCCGGCGAGAAGGTGCCCGGCGCCACATACGGCACCCAGGATGCGCTGGCCAACATCAGCAGCAGGCCCAGTGGCAATGCGCCCAGACGCAGGCGCCGGTACATGCGTTCGAAGCGCACCGGTTCGGCCAGCGCACCGCTGCGCGCGAACCAGCTGCCCAGCAGGAACATGCCCAGTACTTCCGGACCGATGATCAGCGCGCCGGACAACGCGGTGCCCAGGTCGCTGGCGCGCTGCGCCACGGCCTGGCCGAAACTGCCGTGTCCATAGGCTTGACGCTGCAGCTCAACGGTCTGCTGGCCCTGCGCCATGGCATTGCCCAGGCCGCCACCGTCGCCCTGCACCTGGGTGGCCAGGCCCACCATGGCACCCAGCAGCAGCATCATCAGCGCCGCGCACAGGTAGGTCGCCACGCCCATCGCCGGCAGCCAGCGTTGCGGTGCTTCGCGGGTGGCCAGCAACGGCAGCGACACCAGCGCGTAGATCACCAGAATGTCGCCGGACCAGACCAGCAGCGCATGGCACAGGCCGATCAACAGCAGGCCGGCGCTTCGACGCAGGTAAAACGAAGTGAAGTCGCGCCGCGCCGCTTCGGCACGCTGCGCCATGAGCGCAAAGCCGGCGCCGAACAACAGCGAGAACAGGGTGAAGAACTTGCCCTGCACCAGCACGTACACGGCAGCGTCGACCCCGTAGTCCAGTCCGGTCCAGTGCGGGTCGATGCCGGTGAAGGCCAGGTCCAGCGGCCCGCTCAACGCTTCCATGTTCATCAACAGGATGCCGAGCAGCGCGACACCGCGCAGGATGTCGATGACCTCGATGCGGTCGCTGCCAGCCACGGGCTGCAGCAGAGGAGTGACAGGCTTCACGGGCGGCTTGGGGCCCCGGCGACGCCACGCGCTGCGTGGCGTCGGGGAATCCGCACTCAGTGGTGGTGACCACCGTCGCCGTGCACGTGGCCGTGCTCCAGCTCTTCAGCGGCCGCTTCGCGGACGTCGACGATTTCCACCGAGAAGTGCAGGTCCTTGCCGGCCATCGGGTGGTTCAGGTCGACGTCGACCACGCTCATGCCCACCTTCTGCACGGTAACCGCGCGCGGGCCGAAGTTGGTCTGCAGCACCACCTGCGACCCCGCAACCAGCTTCTCATTGCCGAAATGCTTCTTCGGCACGCGCTGGGTCAGGCCCTCGCGGCGCTCGCCGTAGGCATCGGCGGCCTTGACGTCGACCTCGAACGTGGCGCCGGCTTCCTTGTCCATCATGGCGTTTTCCAGGCCGGGAATGATGTTGCCGTGGCCGATCAGGATCGCCAGCGGCTCACGGTCCTTCGAGCTCTCGATCGGCTCCTGGCCCTGCTCGGCGACGGTGTAATGGAAACGGACGACGCGGTCTTTTTCGATCTTCATGCGGGAACTCTTGTGCTGGGGCTGCCAGGGCAGACGGTTGGGACGGGTTGTCGCCCGCCGGATACGCCGCCATCATGACGGCCTTCTGAGGCCGCGCATTATCCGGACATCATGCACAAGACGCCAGTTCCGCGCCTGATCCCGCCGCTTGCCCGGCTTGCCGCTCTGCTCTGCCTGGCCCTGTTGGCCGCCTGCGGCGGCGGCAAGGCACCCCGTCCCAGCGCGCCGCCGGCCTCGACCCAGGTATGGCCCACCGTGGTGCCGAACGACCCGCAGGCCGCCAACGCAGTGCTGATGCGCGCGATCGGGCTGGTGGGCACGCCCTACCGCTACGGCGGCAACACGCCGGAGTCGGGCTTCGACTGCAGTGGGCTGGTGGCCTATGTGTACCGGGAGATGCTCGATCTGAAGCTGCCACGGACCTCGCGCGATCTGGCCGCGGTGCAGGGCCCGAAAATCGATCCGCAGCGGCTGGCGCCCGGCGACCTGGTGTTTTTCGGCGACCGCGGCAACGTGTTCCATGTCGGCATCTATGTGGGCGAAGGGCGTTTCGTGCATGCACCGAGCACGGGCGGAACGGTCCGCCTGGACTCCCTGGGCGGGAGCTACTGGAAGCAGCACTACACAGGCGCTAAACGTGTACTTCACTGATATGAATGGGGGAAAGATATAAAAATGTGATGTGCATCACGTTCGCGTAAACGAAACTTTAACGAAATTTGTACCAAATCACAGCTCTTACACGGCATCATCACCCATCGTTTTTATTCAGTGACCGCCGCGTGACGACAGCCGACCTGACGTGCCAAGGCCAGACCGCCACTTTCCGGCGCACTGCCCGCCCCGCTCTTCTCGCCTTCGCCCTCTGCCTGGCCAGTGTTCCGGCCTGGGCGCAGACCGCACCGACGACCGCCGTCGATGCAGCGTCGGTTGCCACCGCCGCTGTCGTGGAAGCACCCGCCGTCGCCAAGCCGAAGGCTGAGGCGCCGGCCCGCAGCAAGGCCGATGCCGCTGCCAGCGCCACCCTCGCCGCCCTGCTTCCGCACCTGGCGGCCAACGACACCATTCCCCTGATGGACCGCTCGGCGATGTTCGCCGGCGATCTGAGCCGCCTGCTGGCCAACTACGATGCCAGCACGGGCGCCAACGGCGCCGTGGTCGGCGACGCGGCCGACAATGGCAAGGTGCAGTCGCTGCTGCGCCGTGCGATGACCCTGCTGGGCACGCCGTACCGCTGGGGCGGCACGTCGCCGGACAGCGGCTTCGACTGCAGCGGTCTGGTCGGGTACGTGTTCAAGACGGCGCTGGGTATCGAGCTGCCGCGCGTGTCCCGGGAAATGGCCCACGACGGCGAAGCCGAGCTGATCAACGACCGCAGCGCCCTGGCCGCCGGGGACCTGGTGTTCTTCGGCCGTAAGGGCCGGGTCGACCACGTGGGCATCTACGTGGGCGAAGGCCGCTTCCTGCACGCGCCGAGCACCGGCAAGGACGTCCGCGTGGACAGCCTGGTGTCGGGGTATTGGGGTGGCAAGTTCATGCAGGCCCGCCGGGTCGAGCTCTGAGCCCGCCCCGCTGACCCACCGCCGTGAAGGCCGCTGCCCCGCAGCGGCCTTTTTCGTTTGGGGCCGGGCGATGGCCGCTGTGGGTGGCAATCGGCGTTGTCCCTACTGTCGTTCGAGCAATTCGCTTTGCCTGCGACCAGTCCCGGCCATTGTCGGCGGGGGCTGCTGATCCCGGCGTGGGGCGGCTCGCCGGGATCGCGCCGACCTGCAGACACCGCCCGGGAACTATTCTCAAAGGTGACGCATGGCGGCAGTCCCTGATTTTCCGGCCCGGTGTGTGATCTGGTTTGGGCACCCGCACGCGGCAGAGCGCGCCGCACTGGCAGCAGAGGGTTGGCAGGTACGCGGGGTCGCGGGCGACCAGTGCGCGGCGATCGGCATGCGCAGCAACGACCAGGTGGTCGGGCTGCTGGACCTGCGCGGTGCACTGCCCGAGAACTTCGACCATCTGCAGGCGCTGTTGGCACAGCACCGGCACATGCGGCTGCTGGCGATCCTGCCCGCCGGACCGTTGCCGGCCCATCCGCCGCTGCAGGCGCTGCTGGCGTGCTGCGTTGAGACCTGTACGGCACCGCTGGACGTGGTCGGGTTGGTGCAGCGGCTGCAGCAGTTGGCCGGTGGTGATACGACGCACCCGCCGTCGGGGGCGAAGGCGCTGGTGGGCGACAGTGCGGTGCTGCAGGTGGCACGGGCGGCGTTGCGCAAGTTCGCGCCGGTGGAGCTGCCGGTGCTGATCACCGGGGAAACGGGTACGGGCAAGGAGCTGGCGGCGCAGGCGCTGCATGCGCTGTCGCCACGCCATGCGCGGCCGTTCCTGGCGGTGAATTGCGGGGCGATCCCGGCGGCATTGGTGCAGTCGGAGCTGTTCGGGCACGAACGCGGGGCGTTCACGGGTGCGGCGACGCGGCGGCTGGGCCTGTTCGAGACGGCGAGCGGCGGGACGGTGTTCCTGGATGAAATCGGAGATCTCCCGCTGGACGCGCAGACGAATCTGCTGCGGGTGCTGCAGGAGGGGACGATCGAGCGGGTGGGCAGCAACCATCCGTTGTCGGTGGATGTGAGGGTGGTGGCGGCCACGCACGTGGATCTGGAGCAGGCGGTGGAGCGCGGGCAGTTCCGCCGCGATCTGTTCTACCGCCTCAATGTGCTGCGGCTGCCGATGCCGCCGCTGCGTGAGCGTGGCACGGACATTCTGTTGCTGGCGGAGCATTTCCTGGCGAGTTTCCGCAATCGCCATGTGACGCGGGCGCGGGGGTTCAGTACGGAGGCGGCGCGGGCGCTGCAGCGCTTCAACTGGCCGGGCAATGTGCGGGAGCTGTTGAACCGGGTGCAGCGAGCGGCGATCGTGAGCGAGGCCGAGCTGATCAGCGTGGCCGATCTGGAGCTGCTGCCGCCGCAGGTGGAGATGCCGCAGCGGCTGCTGCACGATGCACGCCAGGCGGCCGAGCGCGACGCGCTGCTGCAGGCGCTGCGCGAAAACGCGTTCAACATCACGGCTTGTGCGCGGACGATGCAGGTATCCCGGGTGACCGTCTATCGGCTCTGTCGCAAGCATCAGCTGGCGTTGCCTGAGTTGCGTTGAGTCAGGACGCGAAAGTCAAAAGCTCTTGTCTGCGGGTGTCCATCGTTTGGGCCGGCGGGGGTGGATTCACAGCATGTACGGCACTTTGAACGCCAGGGTGAAGTCCGGGGAATCTGGCGTGAGTCCGATACCCAGCAGGCTCACCAGTGTGGTCTTCTGGTTCAGCGCGTAGGTGATGCCGAGGTTCAATGTGGCAGCGTTCGCGTCGCTGCCGACGATCTTGACCCACTGCCCGCCTTTGAAGCGGGTGGAGGCGCGGGCGCTGAGCTTGTCGCTGAAGGAAATGCTCAGGCTGGTGCGTTCGTTGAAGGCGAAGGCGACGCCGGCGCCGAAGTAATACGAGCCGCCCAGTTTGACGTCGCCGGGGTTGATGGTGTCTGGGTTGGCGTCGAGGTCGTCGAAGCTGCGTTCGAACGAATGGATGTAGCCGAGGTTGGCGAACAGGATCGCCGGGTCGGCGGTCTTGACGGCGGACAGGCCAACGTTTGCCTGCCACACGCCGTTGCCGGTGGGCTGCTCGGCGGGCACGGCAAACCGGATGAAATCGTCGTCGTCGCGCTGGAGCACTTTCCAGTCCAGTCCGTAGGGCTCGCGGCCAGTGGGTGCGGTTGCGCCTACGGTGAGCACGGTCTCGGGCCAACGGCCGTGTTCGGAGAACAGTTTGTAGTTGCCGCTCAGGCTGACATCGCCGATGCCGTTGCCGGTGGTTTCCTCCTGGGCGATGGCCGCGGCTGCGCCGCCGGCGCCGCCTTTCTGGAACACGGTCTTGCGGGCCAGGTAGGGCACGTCCAGGTTGAGTGCCAGGCGGGGGGTGAGGCCCCAGCGGGCGGCCAGGTTGTAGGTGAGGGTGTCGGACTCGACGTTTTCGATGGCGATGTTGCCCAGGAAGATGGCGTCGAGGGCGAGGAAGCCGTTGAGGGTCAGCTGTTTGCGGTCGTAGCGGGCGTAGGTGAGGCTGTTTTCCAGGGTGAAGCGACGAGTGAACAGGGTCGAGGTCTGCTGTTTGACGTCGTCTACGCTGCGTCGTGAGGCCTGCTTGGCCTCCTGCGCTTCGGCAGCGGTGCTGGCGTAGCCATCGCCGGCGGGCGGTGCGGCGGGCGTGCCGGCCGGCAGCGGCTCTGGGGCGGCTGCAGCGACGGCCGCCAGTGGCGCGGTTTTGCCGGCAAGGCGGGCCTGCATGGCCTGCACCTGCATGTCCAGCTCGCGCAGGCGGCGTACTTCCTGTGCGTAGTTGGCCTTGAGCGTTTCCAGTTGCTGGACCAGTGCCCTGACGTCGGCTTCGTCGGTCGGGCTGACCGGTGTGGCCGGCACCGCGGGAGCGGCCGGTGCGCTTTGCGCGTGTACGCCGGCTGCGGCTGTCATTGCCAGCGCCGCCAGCGCCAGCGGTGTTCCCGGTATCGTGGTGTGCATATCCCTGCCCTGCGGTTCTGTGTCGTTCCCCCCACCCGGCCGGAATTACTGGCCCGGTCCCCTGCCCACACCGCGGACCAGCGACATTGCCTGGGCCACGTTCTGGTTGAGCGACCCGCTGCTGGCAAGGGTCTGCCGTACCAGGTCGATCTGCATGCGGTTGCGCACCGATTGCCCGTCGCTGCTGATCGCAATGCTCTGGCCGACGCTGCCGTTGCGGATCCACTGCTGGACCTGGCCGACGCCCTGGATGTCCAGTTTCACGTTCGCGCTGTTGCCGTCCTGCTGCGCCACGGCGCTGACGCCGCCCTGCTGCGCGCTGGCTTGGGGTGCGCTCTGTTCGGGGGTGGCAGGCGCAGTGCCTTCGCGCACGTTCAACTGGGTGGAATTGCTGGCGACGTTGTTGTCGCCGGCCACCTGCACGCTCTGGGTCAGCCCGGCCACGTTCTGCAGACCGGCGCTGTCGACGCTGCGACCGGGCGTCACCGGCAGCGGTGCGTCGGCGGCGGTGACGGTGACGCTGGGGGTGAAACTCACTTTCGGTGTCGAACCGCCGTGGCTGAAGTTCATGCCCAGGGTGAGCGCGCTCTGTGCCGACTGGTTGCCCGCCTGCCACTGCGTCACCATGGTCACGCCGAACCACGCCACGGCGTTCCCATTGACGGTGTAGCGACCGCGCATCAGGTTGAGTTCCGGATCGGGGATTTCGCTCAATCCCTTGCCGGGGCGGCCCTGCGCTGCGTCGGGTGCGTCGGCCGCGAGGGCCGGGGCTGCGCCCAGCAGGGCGAGCAGCAGTGCAGCGGGCGTCCATGGTGCGATGTTCATGAGACCTCCTAGAACAGATCGGCGTGGGTGAAACCGAAATCCACCAGCTCAGCGTCGGTGATCGGTCCCTGCCGTGCGTACAGCGAACGCGCGCTTGGGCGTTCGCCGGGCTGCAGCAACACCGTGTTGCGGTCGAAATCGCTACCGATCACGACGAACACGGCGCGCGACGGCCATGATTCGAGAAATTCGCTGATGGGGACGCTGCGGTTGCCCAGGATCGGGTCGGCCACGTCCACCAGATCGCCGCGGACCTGCTTGAGGACCACGAAATGGCGGAAGCCGCGTACATCCATCAACACCAGTCCAGGCACGCGCAGCGAGCGCAGGCGCTCTTCGTTGACGCGGTAGCCGCGTCCGCGCATGCCCATGGATTCCACATAACGCTTGATGTCCAGCAGTGAGAAACCGCGCTGGTGGACGAGTTGCGGGTCCGATACCCCCATCATGCCTTCGATCACCGTGCCCTCGTCCGCGTCCAGGTGGTAGGCATAACGCAGGATCGTCGCCAGTGCGGCCGCGCCACAGCTGTAGTCGGTCTTCTGCCGCACCACATTGCGGAAGCGTCGCTCCTGCATGCTCTCCACGCGCTGGGTGAACACCGCGCCGTTGGGCAGCACGCCGCTGAAGGCAACGTCACCGGCGCGCGTGGCGCCCGCCGGAAGCAGCAGGAGCAGCAACGCGCAACACAGGGCTCGGGTCGACCACATCGGCAGGGCTCCGGAGAAAAGGAAGGAGCCCCTGCCCCAAAGGGGGAGGATGGGACAGGGGCTCCCGGGGGAACCCGGCCATTGGCGGATGGCCGGGCTTGTTGCGCTCAACGCGTGTTGCTTGCGAAAGCGGACAGACTTACTCGCCGCCACCGCCGCCCGGGGTGCCGCCACCGGTAGACGGCTGGGCCACGGCCAGGGCCAGGCTGTTGGCCTGCAGGTTGCCGGTGCCGGCAGCGACGTTCACGCCGATGTTGCCGCTGGCGCCGCGGAACGCGTCACCGGACAGCGAGGCGTTGTTCTCCGCACGTTCGACCACCCAACGGGTGGTGGCCACCGAGCCGCTCAGGCTGGCCTGGAGGTCGGCATAGCCCACTTCACCGTAGGCCAGCACGCCGCGCTCATCCGTATCGAAGGCAAGGCCACCTGCGCCCTCGTTGTACGGATTGTCGGTCGCACCCTGCGCATCGGCATCCAGATCGATGTGGCCGGTCTGGTTGCCACCGGTATGCGAGGAGCCGCTCCAGGTATCCGGGTAGAAGTTTTCCTTCTGGTAGGCGTTGCCACGGCCGGCATAGCCGCCGATGCCGATCGCCGCCGTGCCGCCACGGACCGTGCCGCGCAGGGTGACCTGGGTGGTGTCACGCATGGCCTTGACGTAGCCTTCGTTGGACACGCTGTTGCCCGTGGACACCTGGTTGGAGCTGATGCTCGCGGTGGCCATGCGGGCGGTGGAAACCGATGCAGCCAGGGCGTTCTTCTGCTCGTTGTTGTTGCCGGCAGCGCTGTTGACGCCGATGTTGCCGGTGGCGCCGCGGAACGCGTTGCCGCTCAGGCTGGAGTTGTTGACCACGCCGTCGTTGTAGGTGTGGTTGTCGGCGCCGTACTGGTTCACGTACACCTGGGCATCGGACATGCCGAAGGTGAACGATGCATCGGCAGCAGACAGCGACGCCGCATTGTCCTGGGCATTGTTGTCGCCTGCGGCGGTGTTGAAGCCGAGGTTGCCCGAGGCATCCTGCGCCACGTTCTCGCTGATCGACGAATTGTTTTCCAGCAGCTCGTTGTCGCCATGGTTATCGGTGACCGACTGGCGGTTGTCGATGATCGCGATCGCCGCCGAATCGACTTCCAGGTCACCGGACACGGTCGGCCGGCCGCGGAACTGGATGTCCGCACCCACCTGCAGGTCCGATTCCAGGTTCACGTCGACGCCGTGGTTGTTCTTTTCCTTGCGCTCGTCGGCTTGGATGTTGCTGTTCTTCTGCACGTTCTCGTTGACGCTCACGTTGCGCGTGTGGTTCACGTCGCTGGTGTCGCTGTAGCTCTTGGTGGTGGTCCTGGTGCTGGTGTCGCTGCTGGTGTTGGTGGTGCTGTTGTTGCGCACGCGGGTACGCGAATCCCAGTCGTTGCGGATGTTGGTGTCGATGTTGGTATCGATATCGGTGTTGATGTCGGTGTCAACGTCGGTATCGATATCGGTGTTGATGTTGGTGTCAACGTCGGTATTGAGGTTGGTGTTGGCGTTGGTGTTGAGGTTGGTGCGCGTCTCCCACACATTGTGGATGTGGTTGATGAACGCGCTCGCGTTCTGGTTGTCCTGTGCCGAGGCGGATGCGGTAGCCGCAACAGCGATGGCCAGCGCCAGTACCGTCTTGTTCATGGTGTTCATGGTGCCCTCTCTCTTCACGGTCAATCGGGTGGATGGAACTGCTCACGGGGTGGACTGCACCGACATGCCCAGGTAATTGGCGGTGGTGTTGCCAGAGCCCGCGATTTGATTGAGTTGCAGAACGCCGTCGAATCCCTGCAGCGCGGTGTCCTCCACGGCGACGCTGCGGGTTCCGGCGGAACCACCGCGAACTGCGGTGCCCTGCCCCCCTGCTGACGCGAGTGCCCCCGACGCGGCCAAGGCCTCGTCGTTCGTCTCGCGTATGCCCTGTTGCGCCAGCGTGGCCGTGACGACGTTGAGCGTCGCGTTGGCGGTGCCGCTGGCCTGGTTGATCATCGCGACGCCGGTGGCGCCGCTGAGTGCCTGCCCGCCGATGCTGGCGCGGGCGTCGAGCACGCCGTCGGCGCGCACACGGTTGTTGGCGTGTTGCTGGCGCGCGTCGATCGCAACCTGCGCGTTGTCGCCGCTGGCAATGCCGAGCAGGTTGGCCTGCAGGTTGAGGTCGCCGGCGGCCATGTTGACCACCATTGCGCCGTCAGCGCCGCTCAACGCGCGGCCATCCAGGCGGCTGTGGTTGAGGTAGGAGAGCATGCTGGCGTAGTCGTCGGCACCCTGCGCGGACAGCGGAAGCGGCAGCACGGCGAACAGGCCCAGCGACAACAGGATGAAGGCGCGTTTCATTTGCCGGTCCCGCCTGCAGGCTGGCCCAGCGGGAACTGGGCAAGCGCCCCGCGCACCTGGTCGCCGATACCGCGTGTGGCATTTCCCACCGCGCCCATCGGGCCGCCGATGCTGCGCCCCAGCGTGTTGCCCGAAAGCACGCCGCTGGTCGTGGCGCGGCCCAGCGTGTTGTTGACGGTGCCGGTGGTGACACGCTCGACCGTGGTCTGCTGATGCGGGGACATGCCGGCGTTGGAGCCGAGCGAGGCGTAATCGTCGTCGCTCAATTCATCCATGCCGCTTGAGGTGCCCAAGGCCCCGTCCACTTCGCGGCGCGGCGACGGATCGGCAATCAGCGCCACGCCCGGAGGCGCAGGCCGGTAGGCCGGCCGCGCCGATACATCGCGAAGCAGCACCATCTCCCCAGGTTGCGCCTTGACGCCCTGGCGTGCGCCCGAGGCCTGCACCGCTGCCGGTGCCAGCAGCACGGCCATCAGCAACCATCCGGTGGCGCTGCCCATGCTGCGTACGCGATTGCTGTCCATTGCGACCTCCCGTCAGATGCGGAGGGATGCAGCAGCTATCGTGCCAACTCGCAGAAGGCCATATTCCGGGCATTTGCGCAGGGTTGTCGCAGTGCGCCTGCAACGGCGGTGTTACACCGACGTCAACGTTCACAGCGCCTGAACACGGCGCACGTCTGCGGCAAGCCTTGATAACGCTGGCGTAACGCGAGGGTGTATCAGCACGGTTACACCACGCGATACACCTGTCACAGCGCGCAGTCAGCAAAAAAAAAACGGGCCGGCATTGCCGGCCCGTTGCACTACGGCGACCGCGCCGCGGTCAGCGCGGCGCCGGCTCGTCGCCCTCGTCCACGCCCAGGTTGGTGGACGGATTGTCGTAGACAGCGCGGTCGAGCAGGCCGGTTTCCTTGGCCACCAGCACCGGCACCAGCATCTGCCCGGTCACGTTGGTCATGGTGCGCATCATGTCCAGGATCCGGTCGATCGCGTACAGATAGCCGATGGTTTCCAGCGGCAGGTTGGCCGCGCTCAACACCACGGTGGCCATCACCACGGCGGTGCCCGGCACGCCGGCGGTACCGAAGCTGCCCAGCACCGAGGCGATCAGCACCACCACGTACTGTTCCGGGGTCAGTGGCACGCCGGTGTACTGTGCGATGAACACCGCGCACAGCGCCGGGTAGATGGCCCCGCACCCATCCATCTTGATGCTGGCCCCCAGCGGCACCGCGAACGAGGCATAGTCCTTGTTCACGCCCAGGTTGTGGGTGATCGAGCGCAGTGCGGCCGGCATTGCCGCGAAACTGGACGAACTGACGAAGGCCACCTGCATGCCCGGCGCCGCGCCGCGGAAGAACTTCAGCGGGTTCAGGCCATGCGCCAGCAGCAGGCCACCGTAGACCACCACGATATGCAGCGCGCATGCCACGTACAGCGCCAGCACGAAGTTGCCCAGTGGCAGCAGCTTTTCGAACCCGTAGCTGCCGACCAGGCCGGCGATCAGGCCGAAGGTCCCCAGCGGGGTCATCTCCAGCACGAAGCGGGTGACCTGGATCATGATGTCGCTGAGCTGGCCGGTAAGCTTGCGCGCCTCGGCGACCTTGTCGCCGAGCTTGACCATCGCAAAGCCGAGCAGGCCGGCGAAGAAGATCACCGGCAGGATCGAACCGCGGCCCGCGGCCAGCACCGTTTCACCGGCCGCATTGACCCGCGTGCCGATCCCGGTGAGGGCGTAGAACACGTTGGACGGCACCACGTCCATCAGCACCTTGACCACGCTGGGCACGTCGCGCGGGGCGTAGCCGTGGTCCATGCTCAGGCTCAGGTTGCCGGTGCCCGGCTGCATGAGGGTGCCCACCAGCAGGCCGATGCCCACCGCCAGGGCGGCGGTGATGATGAACCACAGGAAGGTGCGCCCGCCCAGGGCAGCAACCGATTTCTGGCCATGCAGCGAGGAAATGGCGTTGATCACCGCGAAGAAGACCAGCGGGACCGCGATCATCTTGATCAGGGTGACGTACAGGTCGCCCAGTGGGCCGAACCATACCTCGGCTGCGGGACCGAGCAGCCAACCGGCCAGCGCGCCCAGCACGAAGCCGCCGAGTACGCGCTGCCAGAACGGGATCCGCAGCCAGGCCGACACCAGCGTCATGAGCATTCCAGGGAAGTGTGACAGCTGAGCACCTTAGCCCAATGCGCGGGGCCGGACGAGGCGTACACGGAAAATCAGCGTGTCATCGGCGTGCCTTGCGGCGTTCTGCATAATGAATGCCCGTTTCACATCCGAGATACGCGCGTCCATGTCCCGTTTCACGCCGCTTGTGGCAACCATTGCCACCACCCTGCTGCTCGGCGCCTGCGCCACCTCCGCCCCCGCCGCACGCACCGGCTCCGTTCAGGTTGACGTGCCGGTTGTAGCCCACCCGGCCGGGGAGACCCCTCAGTGGTGGTACCGCAGCGGCGCCGCCCGGGCGGCGGGCAGCGGCGCGATGGAGGGACGGGCGAAGAACGTGATCCTGTTCCTGGGTGATGGCATGAGCCTGACCACGGTGGCGGCGGCGCGCATCTTCGAAGGCCAGCGCAACGGCACGCCCGGCGAGGAGAATCTGCTGTCGTGGGAGCGCTTCCCGGCCACCGCCTTCAGCAAGACCTACAACACCGATTCGCAGACGCCTGATTCGGCCGGCACCATGACCGCCATCACCACCGGCGTGAAGACCCACATGGGGGCCATCGGGGTCAGCGCGGGCAGCCGCAGCGACTGCGCCGACAGCCTGGGCAAAGGCCTGCTGACCTGGCTGCAGCTGGCCGACAGTGCCGGCATGGCCACCGGCGTGGTCTCCACCGCCCGCCTGACCCACGCCACGCCCGCCGCGACCTATGCCCACTCCCCTGATCGCAACTGGGAAAGCGATGCCGACCTGCCGGACGCGGCCAAGGCGGCCGGCTGCACCGATATCGCGCAGCAGCTGCTGGGCACGGCGCGCTACGGGCGCGGCCCCCTGGTGGCACTGGGGGGCGGGCGCGCCCAGTTCACCACCGTGGAACAGACCGATCCGGAGTACGACGACAAGGTCGGGCTGCGCCTGGACGGGCGCAGCCTGGTCAACGAATGGAAGCAGGCCCATCCGCAGGGTGCCTATGTCTGGAATGCCCGCCAGCTGCAGGCGGCAGCCAACGCCCCGGCGATCCTGGGCCTGTTCGAGCCGGACCACATGCGTTACGAGGTGGAGCGCAGCGAAGATCCGTCCGGCGAGCCCAGCCTCGCCGAGCTGACCAAAGCGGCCATCGCCAACCTGTCGCGTCACCCGGAGGGCTACGTACTGATGGTGGAAGGCGCGCGCATCGACCACGCCAACCACAGCGGCAATGCCTACCGTGCGCTGAGCGACACCGTGGCGCTGTCCGATGCGGTGCGCGCGGCCGCAGAGGCCACCTCAGACCAGGACACCCTGATCATCGTCACCGCCGACCATTCGCACACGCTGAACTTCGTGGGTTACCCGGCGCGTGGCAATCCGATCCTGGGCAAGGTGAAGGACAAGGGCGGCGAAGACGGCACCGGCGGACTGGACCTGGCCCGTGACGGCACCGGCCTGCCCTACACCACGCTCAGCTACGCCAACGGGCCGGGCTTCACCGGCGCCAGCAACCAGCAGCCGGCCGGCCCGAAGACCTACCCGCACGCGCCGAGCAGCTTCGACCCGGTGAAGGGCCGTCCAGACCTGACCGATGTGGACACCGAGCACCGCGATTACATGCAGGAAGCGCTGGTGCCGATGAAGAGCGAAAGCCACGGCGGCGAAGACGTCGGCATCTGGGCGCGTGGACCGGGCAGCCGGGCGGTGCGCGGCACGCTGGAACAGAACACGATCTACCACATGATCGTGCAGGCCACCCCGCGCCTGCGTGAGCGCCTGTGCCAGGCCGGGACCTGCGACGCCAGCGGCGTGCCGGTGGAACTGCCGGCGCCGAAGGCTTTCGAGCGCAAGGCGGATTGACCCACGGAGCCGGGCAACGCCCGGCTCTACCGTGTGCGGCGACCCTGGCGCCGGGTTCTGCCCGGCCGGCCGCGACCGCAATAATTCCGATGGCAGCCAAAAGCGCCAACGCCGATACTGCACACGTGGCCGACCTCACCGCTCCCATCCGTCCCCTGCCCGCCGTTCCCGACCTGCCCGCCCCGGTGCTGGTGGGCTTCAGTGGCGGGCTGGACTCGACCGTGCTGCTGCACTGGCTGTCGCAATCTCCGGTACAGCGCGCAGCGGGATTGCACGCGTTGCACGTGCACCACGGCCTGCAGGCCGATGCGGACCGCTGGGCGGCACACTGCCAGGCGGTGTGCACGGCGTGGTCGATTCCCTTGCAGGTGGTCCATGTAACCGTGCCCCGCGATACCGGCGAAGGGCTGGAAGCCGCCGCGCGGCATGTCCGCCGGGACGTCTTCGCGCGGGCCCTGCGCGAGGGCGAGCACCTCGCGCTGGCGCATCACCGCGATGACCAGGCCGAAACCTTTCTGCTGCGTGCGCTGCGCGGTTCGGGCGTGGACGGGCTGGCGGCGATCCGCGCGCATGCGCCGTTCGCGGCCGGGTCGATCTGGCGCCCGCTGCTGCAGTTGCCGCGCAGCGATCTGCTGGCCCATGCCCAAGCGCATGCGCTGCGCTGGATCGAGGACCCCAGCAACGCCAGCGATGCACTGGACCGCAATTTCCTGCGCCTGCACGTGCTGCCGCTGCTGCAGCAGCGGTGGCCGCAGGCCAATGCGGCATTCGCGCGCAGTGCCGAGCTGAGCGCCCAGGCCCAGCGCCTGCTCGATGCATCGGACCAGGACACGCTGCGCCGCTGCACGGTGTCGCCCGGCGTGCTGGACTGCGCGCGCCTGCAGCGTCAACCGCGCGAACGCCGTGCGCGGCTGCTTCGTCATTGGGTCCGCAGCGCCGGGCAGCCGCCCTTGCCTGCCGCCGGCGTGCAGGCGATCGAGCAGGAGCTGCTGCCCGCGGCGAACGATGCCGATGCGCAGTTCGCCTGGCAGGGGGTGCGCATCCGCCGTTGGCGCGGGCACCTGTACCTGCTGCCGATGGCGCTGGCGCTGCCGTTGGACTGGAGCGTGCACTGGGACGGCTCGAGCCCGCTGGCGCTGCCCGACGGTGGCGAACTGGCCCTGCTGGGCTGCCGGCGGCTGGCCGAGCCGGTGCAGGTCAGTGCGCGTCGCGGCGGTGAGCGTATCCAGCTGCCCGGCCGCAGCCACACCCATGCGTTGAAGGATCTGCTGCAGCAGCGCGGTCTGCCGCCGTGGCAGCGGCGGCAGCTGCCGCTGCTGTATTCAGGCCAGACGCTGCTGGCCGCGGGCGACCGGGTGATCGCCGCGCCGCTGCAGCAGTGGCTGGATGAACACAACGCCCGCCTGCACTGGACTGCGGGCGCGGCCTGAATTGACCCCCCGGTGTTGGCGCATCACACTTGCGGCATGGCCAAGAAATCTCCCACTGACGCCTCCCCGGTCGCCCACTTCGAGCATTCGCTGGAAGAACTGGAGCAGCTGGTGGAGAAAATGGAAACCGGCGACATGAGCCTGGAACAGTCGCTCAGCGCCTACGAGCGCGGGGTCGGTCTGTACCGCCAGTGCCAGCAGGCGCTGGAGCAGGCCGAGCTGCGCGTGCGCCTGCTCAGCGATCCGGCGCGGCCGGAAACGGCCGAGCCGTTCGACCCGCCCAGCCATGACGGTTGAGTCCACGTTCGCGCGTTGGCGCGACCGCATCGAAAGCCAGCTCGACGCCAGCCTGCCCTCTCCCGACGACGCTCCGCAGCGCCTGCACCAGGCGATGCGCTACGCGGTGCTGGGCGGTGGCAAGCGCATGCGGCCGCTGCTGGTATACGCCAGCGGACAGATCTTCGGCGCCGACGAACACGCACTGGATGCGCCGGCGATGGCGGTGGAGCTGATCCACGCGTACTCGCTGGTGCACGATGACCTGCCGGCGATGGACGACGATGCGATGCGGCGCGGGCGCCCGACCACGCACATTGCGTTCGACGAAGCGACCGCGATCCTGGCCGGGGACGCGCTGCAGACCCGTGCCTTCGGCCTGTTGGCCGATGCTGCGTTGCCGGCACTGCTGCGCGTGCACTGCCTGCAGGCGCTTACCCACGCTTCCGGTGCGGCAGGCATGTGCGGTGGCCAGGCGCTGGATATCGACGCCACCGGGCACGCTCAGCCGCTGGCGGACCTGCAGCGCATGCACGCTTTGAAGACGGGCGCGCTGATCCGCGCGGCAGTGCGGATGGGCGCGCTGTGCGGTGAGGCACCGCAGGCGGAGCTGCAGCAGCTGGATGATTTCGCCACGGCGCTGGGCCTGGCCTTCCAGGTCCGCGATGACATCCTGGACGTGGAAGCCAGTTCCGAGCAGCTGGGCAAGACCGCGGGCAAGGACCAGGCGCAATCCAAATCGACCTTCCCGGCATTGCTGGGCATGGCCGGTGCGAAGGCCGAACTTGCTGCGCTGACCGAGCGCATGCACGACAGCCTTGCCGGGTACGACGAACGAGCCGATGCGTTGCGAGCGCTTGGTCGGTTGGCGGTGGAGCGAAATCACTAAGGTCCAGAGCCTTGGCTGCGAATGTATCTGCGCAGGGCCGGCGGGGGTGGGTTTGCGGGACACGCCGTGAATCCCCCTCCGGGGCCCGGCCCAGCCGCCAGCGGCTGTGCGTTCAGTCGCACGCGAGGCAGTGCCTCGCAAGCAGTGCGCCTTCACCCCTGGAGGCTTGTAGAAAACATCCATGTTTTCTACAGTCCCGCAAACCCACACCCACCGACCCTCTGACAGTTGGTTGGTGCGCACAGGCAGTCAAATGCGGTAGGTGTTGACCGATTTCCGGTTAAGTCGGTCAACAAAAAACGCCCGGCATTGCCGGGCGTTTTTGCATTCTTGGGGAACAGGAATTACTTGATCAGGCGCAGCGTGAACGGATAACGGTAAGCCTCGCCGTTGTTGGCCTTCACTGCCGCGATGATGCAGAACACGATGTTGAGCAGGCCGACCAGCGGGGCGAGCAGGCCGCCGATGATGACGATCATCAGGATGAAGCAGACGATCATCGCCAGGGTGATGGTGATCTGGAAGTTCAGCGCTTCCTTGGCCTGGTCGGTGACGAAGCCCTTGCTGGCGTCGTCCTTGCTGATCAGCCAGATGATGAGCGGGCCGATGAACCAGGTGAAGATGCCCAGCAGGTGGGCGGCAAGCGCCATGGTGCGCTGGTCGCTGGGAACCGGGCCGACGCTCGGCGGCGGCGGCGGGGCGGTGACATTGTCGAATTCGCTCACGTGAAACTCCTTATCCAGTGTGTGGGTGGTGCATGGCAGGCTCCCCGCCTGCCCAGGCAGCGCGAACAGGATACGTCAATCGACGCCGTCAATCGTTGCCGGCGACGGTCATCCGACCGACCAGGATCGAGCCCACCTGCACGTGCGAGCGACGGTCGATGTCGCTGCCCACCGCTTCGATTGCCGCGAACATGTCCTTGAGGTTGCCGGCGATGGTGATGCCGTCGACCGGGTACTGGATTTCGCCGTTCTCGACCCGGAAGCCACCGGCACCGCGGGAGTAGTCGCCGGTGACCCCGTTGACGCCCTGCCCCATCAGTTCGGTCACCAGCAGGCCCTCGCCCATCTGGCGCGCCATGGAGGCCAGATCGCCGGCATTGGGCCGCACCAGCAGGTTGTGCACGCCACCGGCGTTGCCCGTGGTCTGCAGGCCCAGCTTACGCGCGGAATAGCTGCCCAGCACATAGCGCTGCAGTACCCCGGCCTCGATCAGCGAGGAGTCGCGGGTGGCAACGCCGTCGCCATCGAACGCGGTGGAGCGCAACCCGCGCCGCAGCAGGGGCCGCTCGTCGATCGCGAACCAGTCCGCGAACAGCTGGGTGCCCACGCTGTCCAGCAGGAAACTGGCCCGGCGGTAGAGCGCGCCGCCGGACACTGCGCCGAGCAGGTGGCCGATCAGTGAACGCGCCACTTCGGGCGCATACAGCACCGGCATCTGTGCGGTCGCCATGGAGCGCGGCTGCAGGCGCGCTACCGTGCGCTCGGCCGCGCGGCGGCCGATCGCCGCGGCGTCTTCCAGGTCTTCGCGCGCGAGCGCGCTGCTGTACCAGCCGTCGCGCTGCATGCCGTCGCCCTGCCCGGCGATCAGTGCGCAGCCCACCGAATGGTGGCTGCTGCGGTCGCGGCCGATGAACCCGTGCGAATTGGCGTACACCGACAGGCTGGTCGCGGTGGCCGCCGAGGCGCCGTCGGAATTGCTGATGCGCGGATCGGCGGCGCGCCCGGCGGCCTCGCAGGCCAGCGCCAGGTCGACGGCCTGGTCGGCCTGCAGCGCCCACGGGTGCCAGCTGTCCAGGTCCGGGAACTCGCGCGCCATCAGGGCCGGGTCGGCCAGCCCGGCTGCCTCGTCGTCTTCGGTGTGGCGGGCAATGGCGCAGGCCTGCGCCACGGTGGATTCCAGGCTGGCCGGCTGCAGGTCGGCGGTGCTGGCGCTGCCCTTGCGCTGGCCGAAGTACACGGTCACGGCGATGCCGCGATCGCGGGTCGATTCCACCGTTTCGACCTCGCCCAGGCGCACGTTCACATCCAGCCCGCGCTCCTCGCTGCAGCTGACTTCGGCCTGGCTGGCGCCGAGCGCGCGGGCCCGGGCCAGCAGCTGCTGGGAGATGTCGGCCAGCTGTTCCAGCCGCTGCAGGCTGTCGTCGGCGGCATGGGCTTCAGGGGAGATCACGTTCAATGCTTTATCCTGTACGGGTGAGTGCCTGGCGCGACGCCGGGCACAGTTCTGGATGTGGAAATAAGACGATGCGCGGACGCGACGAAGAAACCGGTGAATTCCTTGATATCAGCCGCAGCCAGAACCGGCGCGACGCGCTGGATGTCCTGGCCCTGGGCGAAAAGCTGGTCTCGCTGACCCCGGCCCAGCTGGCCCGCGTGCCGGTGCCGGAAGACCTGCTGCCGCACATCGCCGAAGCCAAGCGGATTACCGCGCATATCGCCCACAAGCGCCAGCTGGCGTTCCTGGCCAAGCACATGCGCCGGGAAGACGACGCCACCCTGGATGCGATCCGCGATGCGCTGGACGTCAACAGCGAAACCTCGCGCCGCGAAGTGGCTGCGCTGCACCGGGTCGAGGACTGGCGCGAGCGCCTGCTCAAGGACGGCGACAAGGCGCTGGGCGCCCTGCTTGAGGAATACCCCGACGCTGACCGCCAGCAGCTGCGCACGCTGGTGCGCAATGCCCAGGCCGAGCGTGCCAAGAACAAGCCGCCGCGTGCCTTCCGCGAAATCTACCAGGTGCTGCGCGCCCTGCTGTTGCCGGCCGCGCTGGGCCTGGATACGGTCAACGCGACCGCTGCCGCCGACGAAGACGGCGACGACGACAGCAACGAAGACTGAGCCCGGCGCGCGCATCCGGCGATCAGGCCTGGGTGCCGCCCACGGTGATGCCGTCGATCAGCAGCGACGGCTGGCCCACGCCCACCGGCACGCTCTGGCCATCCTTGCCGCACACGCCCACGCCTTCGTCCAGGGCCAGGTCGTTGCCGATCATGCGCACCTTCTGCATGGTTTCCGGGCCGTTGCCGATCAGGGTGGCGCCCTTCACCGGCGCGGTGACCTTTCCGTCTTCGATCAGGTAGGCCTCGGTGGCCGAGAACACGTACTTGCCGCTGGTGATGTCGACCTGGCCGCCCCCGAAGTTGACCGCGTAGATACCCTTCTTCACCGAGCGGATCATTTCTTCCGGGTCGTGCTGGCCGGCGCGCATGTAGGTGTTGGTCATGCGCGGCATGGTCATGTGCGCGAAGGACTCACGCCGACCATTGCCGGTCGGCGCCACGCCCATCAGGCGGGCGTTGAGCGAGTCCTGCATGTAGCCGACCAGGATGCCGTCCTCGATCAGGGTGGTGCACTGGGTCGGGTGGCCTTCGTCATCGATGTTGAGCGAACCGCGGCGCCCGTCCAGGGTGCCGTCGTCAACGATGGTCACGCCCGGCGCGGCCACGCGCTCGCCGACGCGTCCGGCGTAGACGCTGGTGCCCTTGCGGTTGAAGTCGCCTTCCAGGCCGTGGCCGACCGCCTCGTGCAGCAGCACGCCGGGCCAGCCCGGGCCGAGCACCACGGTCATCACCCCGGCCGGGGCCGGAATCGCCTCCAGGTTCACCAGCGCCTGGCGCAGCGCTTCGCGGGCGAAGGCCTCCGGGCGGCCGTCGGCGAACAGTTCCTCGTAGCTGTACCGGCCGCCGCCGCCGGCGTAGCCGGATTCGCGGCGCCCCTGCTGCTCCACGATCACCTGCACGTTCAGGCGCACCAGCGGGCGGATGTCGCCGGCCAGCACGCCGTCGCTGCGCGCGATCAGGATGGTGTCCACGCCACCGGACAGGCTGACCATCACCTGCTGCACGCGCGGGTCGGCCGCGCGCAGGTATCGGTCCAGCCGCTTGAGCACCTCCACCTTGGCTTCGTTGCCGATGCCGTCGATGGGGTCCAGCGCCGGATACAGCGCGCGGCTGTTGCCGCGTACCAGCGACTGCGCCGGTTGCGCGCCGCCATCGCGGGAGATCGCCCGCGCCGAGCGCGCCGCGGTCAGCAGCGCATCGCGGTGGATGTCATCGGAATAGGAGAACCCGGTCTTTTCGCCGGCGATGGCGCGCACGCCCACGCCCTGCTCGATGGAGTGGGCGCCGTCCTTGACGATGCCGTCTTCCACGCTCCAGCTTTCGCGGCGGGCGTGCTGGAAATAGAGGTCGCCAAAATCGATGCCCGGCCCCAGCAGGGTGCCGAAGGTGCGTTCCAGTCCGCCCGCGTCGAGCCCGGCGGGGAGCAGCAGGCGGTCTTGGGCAAGGGTGAGTGCGTTGTCGGTCATGGTCTTGATCTATGGGCGCCGGCCGTCATCGCAAGCCGGACGCAGGGAAAAGGAGTTCAACGCGCCACAGGCGCCGCTGCGGCCGGTGGCGGGGCCTGGTCACGGTCGATCACTTCGACCTTCGGCTCGGCCCACGGCCCGGTAACGCGATAGGTCTTGGCGCCGATCTCGCCCAGCGGCTTGGACAGCACCGCATTGGCCGCCGCCCCCACCGCTGCGCCCACCGGCCCGCCGGCCACCGCACCAACCACGGTGAGCAGGTTGCCGGCGCGGGGATTGACGTCGATGGTCTGGTCGAAATGCTGGCGGCGCAGGTCGGTGCGGCCACGGATGCTGATGTTGGCGGCCGGGCCTTCGATCAGCACCTTGTCGGTGGTCGCCATGCCATCGGCAAACGCCAGCGTGCCGCCGACCTGGTTGAAGGCGAAGCCCTTGGAGAAGAAATCGCGGAAATCGAACATCAGCCGGCGCGGCAGCTGGGTCACGCTGAGCAGGCCCAGCACGCGCCCGGCACCGGGTTCCAGTTCGAGCAGCTGGCCGTTGCGTGCCTGGACCTCCATCCGGCCCTGCAGCGCGCCCAGCTGGAAGTCCGACGGACCGCCCTGCCATCCGGCGTCCAGGGTGATCTGGCCCTGGCCCCCGCGCAGCTGGCCGCCGTAGTCCAGGTTCTGCATCAGCCCGCCCAGGTCCTCGCTGTCGACCTTGACCTCGACATGCGTACTGGCGGCCGCGCCCATGCCCAGCCAACGGCCCTGGATGTCGATCGCCTGGTGGGGGGCACGGAACTGCAGCTTGTCCACGCTCAGACCATTCCCGAACGGGCGCGTGCGCAGCACGGCCTGGCCCAGCCGCGCCTTGCCGAACTGCAGGTCGGCCACATCCAGCGACAGCGGCGGAATCTTCGCCGGATTGGTGTCATTGGCGCTGGCCTGCACCCGCGCCGGCAGCGTGGACTCGGGCGGCAGCAGGATCGGCGCGCCGTCGCCGGGGGCCTTCAGCGGGGACGGCGGCGACTGCCAATGCACACGGTCGAGCGTGCCCACGATGGGCACGCCATCGGCGCTGGGCACGCTCAGATCGCCGGCCAGCGACGGGCCGTCCAGGCGCACGTCCACGCCGCTACCTGTCGGCCGCAGCTGCAGGCGGGTCTGCGGGAACACCCCGCCGGCCAGCAGCAGCTGACCGACCTGCACATCGACATGGCGCAGCGGCATCGGATCGGCGCCGGGGGTGCCGCCCGGCGAACGGGCCAGCGCGATCCAGTCGAGCGCATCCAGCGAACCGCTGCGGCCATTGACCACCAGCCCGCTGGCCGGCGGGTCGCGGTCGACCTTGTCGCTGCCCAGGGTGACCTGCACGCCGGTCTGGTTGTTATGGGTGCTGGCGGCCAGCGCCAGACGTTGCCCGAACGCCACGTCCACACGCCCTGCGCCCATCGGCAGCTGCGCGGCAACCGTGGTGGCCAGCGGTGTTTCGGCGGGCTTGTCCAGCGGCGCCGGCAGGTCCAGGCGCGTACCGACCAGATCCGAATGCAGCCGCAGCATGGTGGGCGCTTCGATCCTGCTGCCCGGCGCCACCCTGGGCAGGGTGACCCCGATGGTCCAGCGCGAGGTGCCCTGGATGTAGGGCTTGAGCCAGGCCAGCTCCGGCGCGCGGTCGAGCAGCAGGCCGGCGTCCATCGCCGCCCCCAGTTCCGCTTCGAAGGCCTGCTGCGGGTCGCGCACGTAGCCACCGGCACGCAGGCTCAGCTGGCCGTCCTGGCCAAGGTGACGCACCGCCAGGGCCTCGGCACCGAAGCCGTCCTGGCCGTATTTCGCCTGGCCGCGCATCGCCTCGAAGGTCAGGTCGAAACGCTTGTCCGACAACGTGGCCCCGTCCAGATCGACCGTGCCCTGCAGGTGGCCGCCGCCTTCACCGTGGTGCAGCGGCTGCAGCAGGTCGAAGGTGACCGCGGCCGGCCCCTTGGCGCTGAGGTTGTCCAGCGAATCGGCGTAGGTCTTGTGCAACGGACTCTGCCGGAGCATGGCCAGCAGGGCGCCGGCATCACTGCGGCTGGCTGCCTTCACGTACAGCTGCGACGCGCCGAAATCGGCGATGCCCGCATCGAAATGGTCTACCGCCACGCCGGCCAGGTCGCCGCGGCCATGCAGTTCGAAACCCGGGCCGATGAAGGCGATATCGCCGTCGACCTTGTCCATGGCCGGCCAGTCGTGCTGGAAACGGATGGTGCCGTTGTCGATATGCCCGCTGGCCTCGAAGCGGCCGTTCTGCCGGTTGAAGGGCCAGTCTTCCAGGTCGCCGGTGACCAGCCCGATGCCGCCGCGGACGTAACCGCCGACCAGCGCCGCGTCCAGCCAGTCGGTGGCGCCCTTGCTCATCTTGGAATGGATCCAGAAGCGCTTGGCCGCGGTCATCGGTACGTCGTCCAGCTTGGCCGCCAGCTGCAGCCACGGGCGGGTGCCGTTGCCCTGGAACCACACCGCGCCGCGCACATCGGCGGCGTAATCGGTGCCCTGCACGCGCAGTGCAGGCGTGCCGATCCGCCAGCCACCGGCTTCATCGCGCCAGCCGACCATGCTGCCGGCCAGGCGCACGTCATGGCGCACGCCGAAGCCGGTCGGCCAGTCGAAGTGCATCACCTGCGATGGCTGCAGGTCCAGCCGGAAGCCGTCGGCGTCGCCTTCGATATGCCCGCCGAGGCCGCTCAGGCCCGGCGCATGGCCGGCGGCGGCAAACCGGATTTCGTCCAGCTCGCCTTCGAACTGCAGCGGGCCGTCACGCTCGCCGGCCACCCGCACGCGGCGCATCCGCACCTGGGGCGCGGCATCGCGGAGCCAGGTGCGCAGTCCCGGCTCGATCCGGTCGGTCAATGCGAGGCCGCGCAGCAGTGCAGTCGCGTCGAGATTGTCCCCGGCCAGCGCCATATGCTGGCCACCGGCGACCAGCAGGCCATCCAGGTGTTCGGTACGTCCTTCCATGCCGATCCGCAGGCGCGGTGCGTCGGCCCGCCAGCCACCCTGCACCCAGCGCCAGCGTGCCCGCAGCTGCAGCGTGTCCAGGGTGAGCATCGGGCGCTGGCCACCGGCCAGGGCGGCGCCGCGCAGCTGCACGCCCTGCAGGTCGGCATCGCTGGTGAGCATCACCACACGGTGGTCGCGCAGGTCTACCCACGCATTGAAGGTGCCGGTGCCACGCTGCAGGGACACGCCACCGAACTGCAGCAGCGCGGCCCAGGGGCGGAAGTCGGCCGGGTCGGCCGCCAGCCAGGCCTGACCGTCGCCCTTGGCGCGGTCGAAATCCAGTACGGCGGTCAGCGGCGCCGACGCTACATCGGCCCAGGCGCGCGCGCCTACCGACAGCCGCTCGCCATTCACACGCAGCCGCAGGTCGATGCGCGGCAGCTCGGCCTGCACCTTCAACGACGGCGCCTCCACCCGCAACCGGCCCCCGATCACCTGCAGCTCGCCCAGCCTGCGCAGGGTGTCCAGCGGATCGCCGCCTGCCTTCGGCTGCGGCAGCCCCTGCACCGACCAGCGGCCGTCCTCGGCCCGCTGCAGCACCAGGGCCAGCCCGCGCAGGCGCAGTTCGGTGAGCGAGTGCCCCGGCAGCAGCCCCGAATACAGCGACACCAGCACCTCCGCTTCGCCGATCCGCAGCCCGTCCCCCGCGCCAATGCGCAGCCCCTGCAGGGCCAGCAGCGGCCCACGCCGGGTCCAGCGGGTCTGCAACCGGTCGAACGCCACCGGTTGCCCGGCACGCGCGCTCAGCCAGCCGGCGACCTTGTCCGGATGACGCTCGACCAGCGGCAGCAGCTGACTGATGCTGCCCACCAGCAGCGCAACACAGACCAGTACGATCGCCATGGCATAGACGGCATGGCGGCGAATCCTTCGCAGTCGCAGGCGCAGCGGCGCGCTCATCGGTACCCGGCTGCGCCGGCGCATGGCGCCGCGGGATGGATCAGGTCACAGCAGGACAACATCGAACTGCTCCTGCAGGTACTGCTCGTCGGCCTGGAAACGGATCGACTTGCCCAGGAATTCCTCCAGCTCGGCCACCGCGGCCGACTCTTCGTCGGTGATGCGGGCCACGACCTTGGACGAAGCGATCACCAGCAGGCGCGCGGCATCGAACTGGCGCACCGCGCGGGTGATCTCGCGGAAGATTTCATAGGTGACCGTTTCGGCGGTCTTGATCGACCCGCGCCCGCTGCATTCCGGGCACGGCTCGGACAGCTGCCGCTCCAGACTTTCCACGGTGCGCTTGCGGGTCATCTCGACCAGCCCCAGCGGCGAGAATTCGTACACGGTGGTCTTGGCGTGGTCGCGGGCCAGCGCCTTTTCCAGCGTGCGCAGCACCTGGCGGCGGTGTTCGGCGTCATCCATGTCGATGAAATCGATGATGATGATCCCGCCCAGGTTGCGCAGCCGCAGCTGGCGCGCCACCGACTGGGCGGCCTCGAGGTTGGTGCGGAACACCGTTTCCTCCAGGTTGCGCTGGCCCAGGAACGAACCGGTGTTCACGTCGATGGTGGTCATCGCCTCGGTCTGGTCGATCACCAGGTAGCCACCGGACTTGAGCGGCACCTGCTTGTCCAGCGCGCGGCCGATCTCGTCCTCCACCCCGAACATGTCGAAGATCGGCCGGTCGCCGCTGTACAGCTCCAGCTTCTCGGCCAGCACCGGCATGTACTTGGCCACGAACGCCTGCAGCTGGGTGAAGGTTTCCTTGGAGTCCACCTTGACCTTGTCCACGTCCTTGCGGATCAGGTCGCGCACCGACCGCAGCGGCAGGCTGAGGTCTTCGTAGATCACGCTGCACGGGGCGGCCTCGCGGCCACGCCGCTCGACCACGTTCCATACCCGCGACAGGTAGGCGATGTCCTCGGCGATGGCCTCGGCCGGCTGGCCTTCGGCATTGGTGCGCACGATGTAGCCATAGCCGCCGTGCTGGGCGGACAGTTCGGTCACCAGCGTCTTCAGGCGCGCGCGTTCGGCTTCGTCTTCGATCCGCGCCGATACCCCCACGACCTTGGACTGCGGCAGCAGCACCATGTAGCGCGAGGGAATGCTGATCTGCGTGGTGAGCCGCGCGCCCTTGGTCCCGATCGGGTCCTTCACCACCTGCACCACGATGTCCTGCCCGTCGCGCAGCAGTTCCACGATCGGCACCGATGACGGCGGCGGCAGCGTGGTGCCTTCGGTGTCGGCGCTGGCAACCGGGGCCGGGCGCACCACGTCGTTGGCGTGCAGGAATGCGGCGCGTTCCAGACCGACCTCGACGAAGGCCGCCTGCATGCCGGGCATGACCCGCTGCACCTTGCCCTTGTAGATGTTGCCGACCACCCCGCGCCGCCAGCCGCGTTCGATGTGCAGTTCCTGCAGCATGCCGTTTTCGATGACGGCAACGCGGGTTTCGCGTGGGGTGACATTGACCAGGATTTCTTCAGACACGGGCGACTCCCTTCGATTCGAACGCCTGCAGCAACTGCTCGGTCTGTTGCAGGGGCAATCCCATCACACCCGAATAGCTTCCCGCCAGGTGGCGGATGTAACGCTCTGCCCCGCCCTGGATGGCATAGGCGCCGGCCTTGCCCATCGGCTCGCCGCTGGCGACGTAGGCGGCGATGGCGGCCTCGTCCAGCGCAATGAAGCTGACCTCGGACACCACCTGCACCACCTGCTCGTGGCCGGCGGCGACCAGCGCCACCACGGTCATCACCTGATGGGTGCGGCCGCCCAGCCGGCGCAGCATGGCGGCGGCATCGGCGGCATCGGCCGGTTTGCCGAATACCTCCCCGTCCAGCACCACCTCGGTGTCGGCCCCCAGCACCATGGCTTGGGGGTCATCGGCCACTTGCGTCAACCCTGCGCGGGCCTTGTCGGTGGCCACGCGCTGCACGTAGTCGAGCGCGGGTTCGCCGGCGGCCCGGATTTCGGGCACGTCAAGGTCGAGCACGCGGAACGGTCGGTCCAGGCGTGAAAGCAATTGGGTTCGTCGGGGCGAACGGGAGGCAAGATAAAGCATCGCGGAAGCATAACCTGCGGGCCCTGTCTGAATCGCGAGCAACAGCACCCGATTGCCTGCAACCCCGCCTGATCTCACCGGACGTTCATCGCACCGACACCAACCTCAACGCCTTCACAAGGAGATGCATATGCGCCGTACCACCCTGTCCCCGCTGCTCCTCGCCCTGTCGCTTGCCCTGGGAACCTCGATGACCGCCCATGCCCAGACCTCGCCCGCCATCGCCGTACCGGCCGACGGCACCCTGCTCAACATTTCGGCCAACGCCGAGGCGCGGCGCGTACCTGATGTGGCCACGCTGTCGGCCGGTGTGGTGACCCAGGCCACCGACGGCAACACCGCCATGCGCCAGAACGCAGAGCAGATGGTGAAGGTGCTGGCGGCGGTCAAGGCGGCCGGCATCGCCGAGCGCGATGTGCAGACCAGCGGGGTCAACCTCAGCCCGCAGTACCGCTATGCGGAGAACGAGGCCCCGAAGATCACCGGCTACCAGGCCAGCAATACGGTCAGCCTGAAGGTGCGCGACATCGCCAGGCTGGGCAAGGTGCTGGACGCGCTGGCCGCACAGGGCGCCAACCAGATCAACGGCCCGCAGTTCGAGATCGACCAGCCCGAACCGGTCTATGACGAAGCCCGCCTGGCCGCCCTGAAGAAGGCACAGGCCCGCGCCGAGACCTATGCCAAATCGCTGGGCCTGCGCGTACGCCGCATCGTCAGCATTTCCGAAAGCGGTGGCGGCAACTTCCGCCCGGTGATGATGCGCGCGGCCGCCGCGCCGATGGCCGCCGACGTGTCCACGCCGGTCTCGCCCGGCGAGTCCACCGTGTCGGTCAACCTGGACGTGGTGTTCGACCTGGGCCGCTGATTGCCCGCACGCACGGCGGTGCCTGCCGGCGTCGCCGTGCCTTCCTGACCGGCAGCCAAACACCCACCGTGGCCCTGACTTCCGGGCCACGCCCGGCTGCGGTAATCCTGTCATTGCGCGGCCCCGTCATCGGGTTCAGACCCGGTCCGCCGCGCCCGTACGTTGATGTTCCCGCACGCACATCTGGCAAGGAGAGTGGCGCATGGTCCGTACGCATCCCCGACTGGTTCCGCTGCACATCGACATCCCGCGCGTGCTTGGCTGGAGCACCGCGCTGGCCCTCCACCTGCTGGCACTGATGCTGCTGCTGATTCCGGCCGCCTACGTCGCCGCGCCACTGCCGCGCCACCAGATGATCGTGGACACCTTCACCCTGCCGGTGACCCCGCCCGAACCGCCGCCGCCGCTGCCGCCCACCGAACCGGTCCCGGTCCGGGCGCCCACCACCACACCGCGCGTGGCACCGCTGCCACCGCCGACGGCCACCGCCGACGACGTGCTGGCGGTGCCACCCCTGCCGGCCAGTGAGCCCCAGGCGCCGACGCTGGCCCCGCTCGAGCCTGCGTCTCCCGCCCCCGCGGAGGGGGTGCAACTGCAGTACCGCAGTGCTCCGCCGCCGACCTACCCCATCGCCGCGATCCGTGCCGGTGAACAGGGTACGGTGCTGCTGCGGGTGCAGGTGGATGCCGACGGCAAGCCGGCCAGCGTGGTGATCGAGCGCAGCAGCGGCTCGCGCGCGCTGGACAGCACGGCCCGCCAGCAGGTGCTGCGCCACTGGCGCTTCGTTCCTGCCAGGGTGGACGGCCAGGCAGTACCGGCCGTGGGGCTGGTCCCGGTAAGCTTCTCACTGCCGGAATGAGGCCTCGGGCGTGGGGAGCCGTCGGCGCCCCACGCCTTTGACGTGCGTCACTGAACGTCACGAATTAAGCAATTTTTCACACCTTTGTCACCTGCACTGAACCTAGATTGGCCGCGACGCGTCAATTCGTTGACGACGCCCTGCCCAACCCGGTTTTCCAGTCAGGAGAGAAGCTGTGAAACACCCGATCCAACAACGCTACAACAGCCGTCGCAACACCCTGGCGCATTCCGTTTCCGCCGCGCTCACCGGCAGCGTCCTGCTGCTGGCCGGCGCCTTTGCCTCCTCCTCGGCCATGGCCCAGGAACAGGCGACGAACCTGGACCGCATCACGGTTACCGGGTCGAACATTCCCCGTACCAACACCGAAACCCCGTCCCCCGTGCAGGTGGTGACGCGCCAGGACATCGACCGCAGCGGCAAGACGACCGTTGCCGAATATCTGCAGACGCTCACCTCCGACGGTGCCGGCTCCATTCCCAAGACCTTCGGCAACGGCTTTGCCGGCGGCGGCGCCGGCATCTCGCTGCGCGGCCTCGGTGCCGGCTCCACGCTGGTGCTGTTGAACGGTCGTCGCATGGCCACCTACGGCCTGGCCGATGACGGCCAGAAGGTCTTCACCGACCTCAGCACCATTCCGCTGGATGCCGTGGAGCGCGTGGAAGTCCTGAAGGACGGCGCGTCGGCCATCTACGGTTCGGACGCCATTGCCGGCGTGGTCAACATCATCCTGCGCAGCGACTTCGATGGCGTGATCCTGCGCGGCTCGTACGGCCTGTCCGATGACAGCGACGGCGATGCGCGCAAGGCCACGCTGACCGCCGGCACCGGCGACATCGCCGAGGACGGCTGGAACGCCTTCTTCAGCCTGGACGTCGGCAAGACCGACGCCATCAAGGTCGGCGACCGCAAGAACCGCAAGTGGATCGGTACCGGCGACCTGCGCCGTTGGGGTATTGCGCCTTCGGACGCGCAGTTCCTTACGGGCGCCTTCCTCAACGGCGGCACCAGCGGCGGCTCCGGCCCGAACGGTTCGGTGTTCGACGACCGCGCCGTCACCGATGATAACCCCGCATTCCTGGTCCCGCTGCCGGGTTGCCAGGGCCTGACCAACGTTCCCGGCCAGACCGATGCGTCGATCGCCGAAGAGGGCTGCCTGTACGATGCGGTCCAGCAGTTCCGCGATCTGAGCCCGAAGGAGGAGTACGTCAACGTGTTCGGCCGCGCCAGCTTCGCTTACGGCGAAGGCGGCGAGATCTACACCGAGATCGGCTACTCGAAGAAGGAAACGGTGTTCAACAACACGCCCTCCGGCGTGTCCGGCAGCTGGGGTTATCCCGGCGGCCCGGTCAACGCCAGCAGCGGCCCCGGCGCGGTGGTGCTTGGTCCGACCCATCCGGACAACCCCATCCCCGGCCAGGCATCGCGCCTGCGCTACACCGCCTGGGACGTGGGCCCGCGCGTGGTCACCAACACCAATGAGTTCACCCGCTTCCTGATCGGCACCAAGGGCAACTGGGGCGACTGGGGCTACGACACCGCCTTCCTGCATTCGGGCACCGAGCTGACCAACAAGCGCTCCGGCTTCCTGCGCTACAGCGCCGTGCAGTGCGCGCTCGGCGACCCGGCCTGCGCCGGCGGCACCTGGCGCATCGGCGACAACGCCGGGCTCAACTCGCAGGCGTTGTACGACTACATTTCGCCGGAGATCAGCGCCCGCGCCTCGTCCAGCCTGGACATGTTCGACTTCACCGTGTCGCGCAGCCTGACGGACCTCAAGGGCGGCCCGCTCGGCCTGGCCATCGGTACCGAATGGCGCAAGACCAGCAACAGCCTGACGCCGCAGACCTACACCGACGTGGGCGACATCATCGGCCTGGGCTACTCGGCCTATGACGGTACCCAGAACGTTTATGCCGGCTATGTCGAATTGTCCGCGCCCGTGCTGGAACAACTGGAACTGTCCGCCGCGGTCCGCTACGACAAATACGAAAGCGGTGATGGCAAGGCCACCCCGAAGCTGGGCGTGAAATGGACCCCGGCAGACTGGGTCGCGCTGCGCGCCACCTATGCCGAAGGCTTCCGTGCGCCGAACCCGGCCGAAAACGGCGATGGCGGTCTGGCGGCATTCTCCACCGCACGCGATCCGGTGCGCTGCGCGGTCAGCCCGCCGGATGATGTGACCACCAACTGCGGCGCGCGCGCCGTGGCGATCATCACCAGCCCGAACCCGGACCTGGTGCCGGAAGAGTCGAAGAGCTACTCCGTCGGCATCGTGCTCCAGCCGACCTCCACCACCTCGTTGACCGTGGACGCCTGGGAAATCAAGCGCACCAATGAAATCGCCCAGGGCAGCACCGCCGACGCGATCGCAGCGGGCAACGTGCTGCGCGACACCGACCTGATCAACGGCATTCCCGGGACTGGCACCATTCTGGCGGTCAACACTGCCTACGTGAATGCCAACTCGTCGCGGGTCCGCGGTATCGACACCGATATCCGCCAGACCTTCGACATCGGCCCGGGCCAGCTGGAAATGGACCTGCAGTGGAGCCACGTGCTGAAGTTCGAGCGCACCGAAGGTGACAACACCGTGGACTACGTCGGTACGCACGGCAACTGCGACGTGACCAACTGCATCGGCACGCCCGAAGACCGCATCAACTTCGGCACCACCTGGAAGCAGGACGCATGGAGCGTCAGCGGCGTGGTCAACTACATCAGCAGCCTGGAGAACAAGGACCGCCGCGGTGGCGACTACCTGGCCTTCTACGCCGACGGCACGCCGGTGGAGAAGATCGCCTCGTTCACCACGTTCGACCTGTCCGGTCGCTACAACATCACCGATGCGTTCGAGCTCAACGCCTCGGTGCAGAACGTGTTCGACCGCATCGCCCCGCTCGACCCGACCACCTACGGTGGCGTGAACTACAACCCGCTGCACTTCAGCGGCGCGATCGGCCGGTACTTCACGGTGGGTGCGAAGTACAGCTTCAACTGATCGATGCAGGTGTGAAACAAAAAAGCCCGGGCAATGCCCGGGCTTTTTTTGTCGATCAGCATTGCGTCGGCTGCGCTGCCTGCGCACGTGGCATCGCGCCCGCCGCGCAGGACAAAAAAAAGCCTCGCATCGCTGCGAGGCTTCTAAAAACTTGGCGCCCGAAGTTGGACTCGAACCAACGACCCCCTGATTAACAGTCAAGTGCTCTAACCGGCTGAGCTATTCGGGCGGGGTGCGCATTGTAACCAGTTTTTCGCAGCTTGTAACCCGTCTGCGCGGAAATTCTTCAGGCGCGGTGATACGGGTGGTTGGCCAGCATCGCCGCGGCGCGGTACAGCTGCTCGGCCACCACCAGCCGTACCAGCATGTGCGGCAGCGTCAGCGGGCCGATGGACCATGATTCATCGGCCAGCGCGGACACGTCGGCCGAGTGCCCTTCCGGCCCGCCGATCAGGAACGCCAGGTCGCGGCCCTGCCCGCGCCAATGCTCCAGCCGCTGCGCCAGCTGCTCCGAGCTGAGCTGCCGGCCGGGCACATCGAGCGCCACGACGTAGGCGTTCTTCGGCAGCGCCGCAATGACCCGCTTGCCTTCGTCCTCGGTGGCGCGGCGCGCATCGCGCCCCTTGCCGCGCAGGCCCGGCTCGATTTCCACCAGCTCGAACGGCAGCCAGTGCGAGAGCCGCTTCTGGTATTCGGCAAAGCCCTGTGCGACCCAGCCGGGGGCGCGCTCACCGGTGGCGATCAGCCTGGCTTTCATGCTCGTGCTCCTTCCAAAAGACAACGGCGCCACCGGCGCCGTCATCGTCACCCTGCCCGCGCGGTTCAGCGCGCGGCGTAGTCGTCTTCGTCGTCGCTGTCAGCGCTGTCGTCGAGCAGGCTCGGCGGCTGGTCGCCGACCGTCCACAGGCGCTCCAGCGCGTAGAACTCGCGCACCCGCGGCAGCATCACATGCACGATCACATCGCCCAGGTCCACCAGCACCCATTCCGCTTCGCGCTCGCCTTCCACGCCCAGCGGCATCACGCCCAGGTTCTTGGCGAACTTGACCACTTCATCGGCGATCGACTTCACGTGGCGGCTGGAGGTGCCCGAGGCGATCACCATGTAGTCGGCGACGCTGGACTTGCCGATCACGTCGATCTCGACCAGGTCCTTGGCCTTGAGTTCTTCGGTGGCCTTGCGCACGCACTCGAGCAGCTGGTCGGTGGACGGCGCCGGGTTCGGCAGTTGGACCTTGATGGTCTGGGGCTGGGCTTGGTTGCTCAAAGCGGGGAGACTCGATAAATGTGGCGCCGATTATACGGGCCATGGGAGCTGAACGTGTTCACGGCGTACGGACCCCGTACAGCCCGTGGTCGACGATGTACCCGGCGACCGGCGCCGGCACGAGCGCACGCCAGTCCCCGCCGCTGGAAATCCGCTCGCGGACCTCGGTTGCCGATTCGGTCCGGAGCGGCGCCTTCAGGTGCAGCACCCGCCCCGCTGGCGCGGTGAACAGCTCGCGCTCGTGCGCGGCCCAGCGCCCCTCCAGGGCCTGCTGCAGCGGCGCCGACAGGCGCTGCTCCAGCGCGCTGCCGGCACGGTCGGCGACGATGAAGTGGGCCAGCTCGAACAGCGCCTCCCATTGATGCCAGCTGGGCAGCGCGAGCAGGCTGTCGGCCCCCACCAGCCAGGCCAGCGGCTGGCGCGGGCCGAGCTCGGCGCGCAGTTCGCGCAGGGTGTCCACGGTATAGGAAGGGTTCTGCGGCTGGCGCCGCGCGCGCTCCAGCTCGCGCAGGTCCAGGATCAGCCCGGCTTCATCGCCGATGGCCAACGCCAGCATCGCCGCGCGTTGCGCTGCGGTGGCGCCGGGAACGGCGCGGTGCGGCGGGTCAGCGGCGGGCAGCAGGCGCACCGCCACCTGCAGCTGGTCGCGCGCCGCGCGCGCGATCGCCACATGGCCCAGGTGAACCGGGTCGAAGGTACCGCCGTAATGGATGCGCAGGCCCATCGGGCTCAGGCACGGGCCAACAGGCGCACCGCACGGGCTTCGGCCACGGCCACCAGCAGCCGTTCCAGGCCCAGCCAGGGATCGCCGTCGGCGCGGCCCTTGGCCATGCGGTCCACCAGGCCCGCTTCGGCCACGAAGCGCTCCCAGCGCTTGGACTCGGGATGGCGTTGCAGGGCGCGCTTGAACGGCGCCTGCCGCGATTCCCAGATCCCGCGGCTCTTCATCTCGGCCGCCAGGTTGCCTCCGCGTGCCTGCACCCGGGCCAGTGCGGCGGTGGACAGCAGTTCGCGGATCACCATCGGCATGAGCGCGGCCACGGCCTCGCCTTCGCCGCGCAACCCGGCCAGCATGCGCAGCACCGCCGCCGGCTGCCCGGAGAAGGTCGCCTCCAGCAGCCGGAACACGTCGTAGCGGGCCGCGTCAGCGACCAGCGATTCCATGGTGTCCACGTCCAGGCTCTGGCCGCTGGCCAGCAGCGCAAGCTTGTCGATTTCCTGGGCGGCGGCGAGCAGATTGCCCTCCACCCGTTCGGCCAACCGCTGCACGGCCGCCGGATCGGCACGCAGCCCCTGCTGGCGCAGGCGGCGCTCGATCCAGTCGGGCAGCTCATGAGGCTTGATGGCCCAGGCCACCGAGAGCACACCGACGCGGCTGACCGCCTCGGCCCATTTGCCCTGGTGGGCCTTGCTCCACTCGTTGCAGGTGATCAGCAGGATCACGTCCGGCGCCGGGTTGGCGCAGAACTGGCTGATCACTTCGCTGCCGTCCTTGCCGGGCTTGCCGGTAGGCAGGCGCAGCTCCACCAGCCGCCGTGCACTGAACAGACTGGGGGAGTTGAAGGTTGCGTCGAGCTGGTTCCAGTCGAAGTCGCGGCCGTCGGCGTCGAACACTTCGCGTTCGGTGATGCCGTCCGCGCGGGCGCGGGCGCGGATCGCGTCGGCCGCCTCCAGCACCCGCAGCGTTTCCGGCCCGGCGATCAGGTACACCGGCGCCAGCGCCTGGCTGGCGGGCTGGCTGGCCAACTGTTCGGGGCGCAGTTCCATGACGCGGCCGGTCCGTGCGCGGGCCGGTCAGCCGCCCTGCGGCCGGGTGGCCGCCGGCGCGGTCGGCGGTGCCGTGGTCGACGGCACGGCCGGCGCATCTGCCGGCACGGTGGCCGGCTTGGCCGCCGGCGGCGTGAGGCGGCCGCGTTCAAGCTCGGCGCGCACCACGCTGTCGATGCGGCGCAGGATCGAGGCGGACATTTCCCGGCGCAGTTCGTCGGCCAGGATTTCGCGCTCGGTCGTGGTGCCGGTGGCATCGGTCGGCGGCGAGACGTAGTCGCGCGACAACTCGATCACCTGCTGCGGCACCAGGTCGCTGCCGTCTTCGCGGCGGAACACGAAGATCACTGCATAGCGAAGGCTGTATTCCTGTGCACGGCCCTGCGCATCGATCGCGATGGGCAGGTCGCCCCAGCGCTCGGACAACACCTGCAGCTGCGCGGCAGGCGCCTTGCTGTCGGCATCGGCAATCTGCGCGCCCGAGGCCAGCAAACCGCGACGCAGCAGCTTGGCCAGCTCACTGTACGGCGCGGTGGAGACCACCTTCACCGCCGCGGTGTCGGCCGGCAGCATCAGCTTGTTGCGCAGATGGAAGCCGCACCCGGCAAGGGTGGCGGTGAGGACGAGAGCAAGCAGGAATCGGGTCATGTTCACAGTCTGGAGGAGCCGGGCGCACCGGGCAACATAAAAATGGGTGCCGGTACGATGCCCGAACCCGCGTGAACGCAGCACGTAGAGCGGGACCGTGACCCCCTGCCATTCGACAGCGCAGCCGGGCAGTGCCCGGCGTTGCAGTGGGGTCGCGGCCGGCCCAGTCGATCAGGCCGCCACGATGTTCACGATCTTGCCCGGCACGATGATCACCTTGCGCACGGTCAGTCCTTCGAGGAACTTCGACGCATTCGGCTCGGCCAGGCCCAGCGCCTCGATCTGCTCGCGCGGGGCATCGGCGGCCACCTCGATGGTACCGCGCAGCTTGCCGTTGACCTGCACCGCCAGCGTCACCGCATCGCGCACCAGCGCGCTGCTGTCGGCCTGCGGGAACGGCTGGTCTTCCAGCAGCGTTTCGCCATGGCCCAGTACCTGCCACAGGGCATGGCTGGCGTGCGGGGTGATCGGGTTGAGCAGCAGCACCGTGGCCTGCAGCGCTTCCTGACGCACCGCACGGCCCTGGGCGGAGCCGTCATCGAACTTCGCCAGCGCGTTCATCAGTTCCATCACTGCGGCAATGGCGGTGTTGAAGCTGTGGCGGCGGCCGTAGTCGTCGCCGACCTTGCCGATGGTTTCGTGGGTCTTGCGGCGCAGCGCCTTCTGCTCGGCGCTGAGTGCAGCCGGGTCCAGCGCCGGGGCGGAACCGTCGGCGGCATGCTTCTGCACCTGCGCCCACAGGCGGCGCAGGAAGCGGGCCATGCCGTCCACGCCGGCTTCGTTCCACTCCAGCGACTGCTCCGGCGGTGCGGCGAACATCGAGAACAGGCGCACCGTGTCGGCGCCGTAGCGGCTGACCATGGCCTGCGGGTCGACGCCGTTGTTCTTGGACTTGGACATCTTCTCGGTGCCGCCGATCTCCACCGGCTGGCCGTCGGCGATCAGCACCGCACCGGTGACCCGGCCGCGCTCATCGCGCTGCACGTCCACGTCGGCGGGGTTGATCCAGTCCTTGGAACCGTCCGGGTTCTGGCGGAAGTAGGTATCGGCGATCACCATGCCCTGGCACAGCAGGTTCTGCGCCGGCTCGTTGCTGTCCACCATGCGCGCATCGCGCAGCAGCTTGTGGAAGAAACGGAAGTACATCAGGTGCAGGATCGCGTGCTCGATGCCGCCGATGTACTGGTCCACCGGCAGCCAGTAGTTGCCGCGCTTGTCCACCGCATCACGGGCACCGGGCGAGGTGTAGCGTGCGTAGTACCAGCTGGACTCCATGAAGGTGTCGAAGGTGTCGGTCTCGCGCTCGGCGGGCCCGCCGCAGTCCGGGCAGGTGGTCCTGCGCCATTCCGGGTCGGCCTTGATCGGCGAACCGGTACCGACGAAGTTGACGTCCTCCGGCAGCACCACCGGCAGCTGTTCCTCCGGCACCGGCAGGGCGCCGCACTTGGCGCAGTAGATCACCGGGATCGGGCAGCCCCAGTAGCGCTGGCGGCTCACGCCCCAGTCGCGCAGGCGGTAGTTCACCCGGCGCTGACCCTGGGCCTTGCGCTCGAAGCGTTCGGCCAGGGCCTCGAAGGCGCCCTGGAAGTCCAGGCCGTCGAACTCGTCGGAGTTGACCAGTTCGGTCTCGCGGGTCTTGTCACCGTACCAGTCCTGCCAGGTGCGCGGGTCGTAGGCGGTTTCGTCCTTGCGCGGCGACTTCAGCGCGATGACCTGGCGGATCGGCAGGTTGTACTTGTTGGCGAATTCGAAATCGCGCTGGTCGTGGCCGGGGACGGCCATGACCGCACCGGTGCCGTAGCCCATCAACACGAAATTGGCCACCCACACAGGCACCTGGGCGCCGGTCACCGGATGCACGGCGCGCAGGCCGGTGTCCATGCCGCGCTTTTCCTGGGTTTCCAGCTCGGCCTCGGACACACCGCCCTGCTTCATCTCGGCCAGCAGTGCCGCCAGTGCCGGATTGGACTTGGCCGCGTGCAGCGCCAGCGGATGTTCGCCGGCAATCGAGACGAAGGTCACGCCCATCACGGTGTCCGGGCGCGTGGTGAACACGCGTACCGAATCCAGCGCGCTGCCGTCGGCGTCGCGCACGTCGAACTGGATTTCCAAGCCTTCGGAGCGACCGATCCAGTTGCGCTGCATGGTCTTGACCGACTCCGGCCAGCCCGGCAGTTCATCCAGGCCGTCCAGCAGTTCCTGGGCGTAATCGGTGATGCGCAGGAACCACTGCGGAATCTCGCGCTTTTCCACCAGCGCGCCGGAGCGCCAGCCACGGCCGTCGATGACCTGCTCGTTGGCCAGCACGGTCTGGTCGATCGGATCCCAGTTCACCACCGCATTGCGGCGGTAGGCCAGGCCCTTGCGCATCAGCCGGGTGAACATGCGCTGTTCGTGCACGTAGTACTCGGGCGTGCAGGTGGCGAACTCGCGCGACCAGTCGATCGCATAGCCCATGGCCTTGAACTGGCCGCGCATGTGCTCGATGTTGGCGTAGGTCCACTTGGCCGGCGCCGTCTTGTTCTTGATCGCCGCGTTTTCCGCCGGCAGGCCGAACGCATCCCAGCCCATCGGCTGCAGCACGTTGTGCCCGGTCATCCGCTTGTAGCGGCTGATCACATCGCCGATCGTGTAATTGCGCACGTGGCCCATGTGCAGCGCGCCCGACGGGTACGGCAGCATCGAAAGGCAGTAGTACTTCGGCTTTTCCGAAGACTCGGTCACCTCGAAGGCGCGCGTGGCGTCCCAGAACTTCTGGGCGGCGGATTCAACCTGCTGCGGATCGTAAACGTTGGGTTCGACGCTGGTCATGGAAAACAAGGATGCGGCGGCAAAGCGGCACAGCGTACCGCAGTGCGGCATGGGGCTCCAATCGAGCCCCCCGCCCCTGCCGGAGCCAAATCACATCCCGTTGATAAATCAGGGAATTGGAAGTTCCTGCGGGTCTACCGAAGGCCAGTGCACGCGCATTCCCGCGTCCGCAACGGCCAGAACCGTCACTCAGCCGTGCTGGACCCGGCTGGCCACCGGCAGCGCCGCGGCCAGCCACAGGGCCCAGGCCACGAAGGCGACCCGCTGGGCCACCGGCGCCGGCATCAGCGCCTGCAGCACGAACGCCCCCACCAGCACCGCCAGGCCGGCCGCCAAGTGGAGTGCGGCCAACCGTCCCCAGCCGGGCAAGTGGCGGGCCCCCATACCGGACATCAGCGCCCCGGGCACGAAGGCGAGCACCCAGACCATCCAGGCGCTGGCGTGGAACTGGCTGGCGGGGCTGTCGACATCGCTGGGGTCCAGCGGCAGCACGCCCATCGCGGCAAATGCCAGCCCCGACAGCACCAGCATCTGCCCGCCCACCCGCAGCGTCCACGGCGCGGTGACCGGCAGCCGTGACAGCAACCGGATCGCGACCACGGCGGCCAGCAGCCCGGGCAGGACGAAACCGAGCAGGTCGAAGGCACCGGCATGCGGCACCCCGATCGCGCCCAGCAGCGCCACCGGATGGCCCAATGGCAGAAAGCCCGGCAGGACCGCACCAAAGCCCAGCACCGAGGCCAGGAACAGCACCGCGGCCAGGGCACCCAACAGGGGATCGAAACGTCGCAGTGTCTTCATGCGCCCATTCTCCGCCAGCGTGTCGCCATCGCCTATAGGCAAACGGCGCCGGGTGGGGTTGCGTCAGAATATGTGCGGCACCATACACTGGGGACATCTTTATTGTTGAACCCCACCATGAGCGAACAGCCGCACGTCTTTGATGCCACTACCGAAACCTTCGAAGCGCAGGTCCTGCAGAAGTCGCTGCAGACGCCGGTGCTGGTCGATTTCTGGGCCACCTGGTGCGAACCCTGCAAGACCCTGGGTCCGCTGCTGGAAAAGCTGGCCGCCGACTACAACGGCGCCTTCGCCCTGGCCAAGGTCGACGTGGACAAGGAACAGCAGATCGCCGCTGCCTTCCAGATACGTTCGGTGCCGACCGTGTTCCTGGTCAAGGGGGGGCAGATCGTGGACGGCTTCCCCGGCGCGCTGCCCGAGGGGCAGCTGCGCGAGTTCCTGGCCCAGCACGGGGTGCTGCCCGCCGAGGCGCCGGCCGAGGCTGCGCCCGACGTCCTTGATCCGCAGGCGCAGGTGGATGTGCTGCGCGCCAGCATTGCCGCCGAGCCGGACCGGGAGGAGCTCAAGCTCGACCTGGCCCTGGCCCTGCTGCAGACCGGCGGAACCGAGGAAGCCCGCGCGCTGATCGACGCGCTGCCGGCCAACCTCTCCACCGAAGACCGCGCCGTTCGCGCCCGCGCCCGCCTGGATTTCGCCAAGGCGCTGCAGGACGCACCGGCCGCGGAACAGCTGGACGCGCGCATTGACCAGAACGGAAACGACCTGGAGGCCCGCCACCTGCGCGGCGTCCAGCACCTGCTGGCTGGCGAAGACGAAGACGCGCTGGAACAGTTCCTGACCATGCTGCGCCTGGACCGCACCTTCAACGACGGCCTGCCGCGCAAACTCATGATCGACGCATTCAAGGTGATCGAAGACGCGGCACTGGTCGGCCAGTACCGTCGCTCGATGTCGACGCTGCTGTTCTGAGCGCGCGCCGCGTTCAGAATCCCTGCACCGACCCCGGGCGATAATGTGATCGCGGTCTACATTTAGACCGCGATTCATTCAGGGGATGCGGTCTGGCCATGGCGGCCGCACGGCGAGGCCCCGCCTTGAGGGGGCACCGATGTCCGTGAGCAAGACCCGTTTCCCGCGCGCCCGCGCGGCCCGCGTGCTGATGCTGATGGCGCTGCTGTTGTCCGCCGTACCGGCGTTTGCCCAGGACTGGACCTACCGGGTCCGTCCCGGCGACACCCTGTGGGATCTGGGTGCGCGCTACCTCAAGGCCGACGTGCCCTGGCAGCAGCTGCAGTCGCATAACCGCGTCGACGACCCGTACCGGCTGCCGCCCGGCACGCCGCTGAAATTCCCGATCGCCTGGCTGCAGGTGGAACCGGCACCGGCGCGCGTACTCGCCGTGCGGGGCCGCGTGCAGGTCCAGCAGGGCGAGCACGGCCCGCTGCGCGACCTGATGGAGGGAGAGCGCCTTGGCATCGGCATGCACGTACTGACCGGCGCCGACGCCAGCGTTACCCTCGCCTTCGCCGACGATTCGCACCTGCAGCTGCGCGAGCATTCGCGCCTGCGCCTGGACCAGCTGAGCCGCTACGGCAGCACCGGCATGGTCGACACCCGCCTGCGCCTGGAACAGGGCCGCAGCAGCAACCGGGTCACGCCCGCCAAGGGGCCGGCCTCGCGCTTCATCATCGATGCCCCCACCGCCACCAGCAGCGTGCGCGGCACGCAGTTCCGGGTCAGCGCCGGAGGCAACGGTCGTGTTGCCTCCACCGAGGTCCTTGAAGGGCGCGTGCAGGTGGGCAACCTGCATGGCCAGCAGCAGGTCAGCGGCGGCCAGGCCACCCGCAACACCACCCTGGACACGCGCCCGGAGCAGCCTGAGGCGCTGCTTCCGGCCCCGCTGCTGGCACGCGACGGCCTTGCCCTGGATACCCTGCCGGCACGGCTGTCCTGGCAGGCAGTAGCGCAAGCCACGCACTACCGGGTAGAAGTAGTGCGTGCCGACCAGCCGGAGATTCTCTTGTTCGCCAGGGACACCGCCGACACTGCCATGACCGTACCCGCGCTGCCGCCCGGCCTCTTGCGGCTGCTGGTGCGTGCGGTCCGTGCCGATGGCGTGGAAGGCCTCGATGCGCGGCTGGACTTCGACCTTCCTGCGCAACCCGATGCGCCGCTGACGGTGCGCCCGGTCAATGGCGAAACCGTCGCCGGCACCCACCCGCGCTTCGAGTGGAGCCAGGTCGAGGCGGCCGCCGCGACCGTGCTGCAGGTCGCCCGCGATCCGGCGTTCCTGCAACCGGTGCTCACCCAGGAAGGACGCGGCACCCGGATGCGCGCGTTCGAAGCACTCGTCCCGGGCGACTATTTCTGGCGGGTGGCCTCGCGGGATGGCACGGGCCGGCGCGGTCCGTTCGGGCAGCCCGTGGCGCTGCACGTGAGCGACGCCCCGGTCGACCCTGCCCTGCAGCCGCCCCAGGCGGCCAAGGGATGGTTGACCCTGCGCTGGCAGGCCGGCGCGCCCGGCCAACGCTACCGCGTGCAGCTGGACCGCCGCGGCGATTTCGCCCGACCGCTGCTCGATGCGCAGGTCGACCAGCCGGAGGTAAGCCTCAAGCGCCCGTGGCACGGAACGCTGCACGTGCGCGTGCAGTACATCGACGACGACGGCTACGCCGGCCCGTTCTCCCCCGCCCAGCAGGTCAAGCTGCCCTGCCGGACCTGCTATGGCGCCGCGGGTGGCGCCGTGTTGCTGCTTCTGCTGCTGTGAAGCCGCTCACCCTCTCCTGGCCCCGGCGCATCGTGCTCATGGTGCTGGCAGGGGCGTTGGCAGCCGCCGCCAGTACCGGACAATGGTTCTGGAAGCAGGATGAGGCGATCTACGACACCGCTGTCGGCGGCTGGGAGTACGCCCCCGATCCGCGCCTGCTGCTCGTGGCGATCGACGACGCCAGTCTTCAGCAGCTGGGGCAGTGGCCGTGGCCGCGCTCCACCCATGCCCGCCTGCTCGACCGCCTCACCGCCGCCGGCAGCCAGCGCGTGGCGCTGGACCTGGTGTTGTCCGAACCGGACCGCCAGGACAGCGCGCAGGACGCCGAACTGGCCGCCGCGATCCGCCGCAACGGGCAGGTGGTGTTGCCGGTACTGGCCGCGCCGTCGACAGGGCCGCGCATGGCCGAAGAGCTGCTGCCCATACCACTGATCGCTGCAAATGCGTCCACCCTGGGCCACAGCGACATTGAAGTGGACGCCGACGGTGTTGCACGCGGGCTGTACCTCACCGCCGGGATCGGCTCACCGCATTGGCCTGCGCTGGGCATGGCACTGGCCAACATGCGCGGCCCCCTGCCCGGCCTGCGTGCGCCGGAGCCGGCACCGGCCTCGCCCTACCAGTGGCATCGCAACCACTACGTGCGCGTGCGCTTCGCCGGCCCGCCGGAGCGTTTCCCGCAGGTGTCGTATGCGGATGTGCTCAACGGCAGCATCGATCCGGCGCTGCTGCGCGGCCGCCTGGTGGTGGTGGGCATGACCGCCAGCGGCATCGCCCCGCGCCTGCTCACCCCCACCACGCGCGAGCGCTGGATGAGCGGCACCGAATACCAGGCGAACGTGGCCTCGATGCTGCTTACGGGGAACGTCATCAACGTGCTCTCGCCGCCGTGGCAGGCACTGCTGAGCGGGCTGCTGGTGGCGCTGTGCGCGCTGTGCCTGACGCTGCCGCGCGCACTGGCCAGCGCGGTGCTGGCGGTGCCGCTGACGCTGTTGGGCAGCGTGGTGCTGCTGCGCGCCGGTCACCTGTGGTTCGCGCCGGCCACTGCGCTGATCTGCATGCTGGCCCTGACCGGCGCGTGGGTGCTGTGGCGGATCAGCGCCTGGCGCCGCCAGGCCAACAGCGATGCGCTGACCGGGCTGGGCAACCGCCTGCGCTTCGAGCAGGTGCTGCAGCAGGAACACGACGCTGGCCGCCGCAGTGCGCGCCCGCTCACCCTGGTGCTGATCGACGTCGACCACTTCAAACAGCACAACGACCGCTACGGCCACCATGCCGGCGACGCCGTGCTGCGCCGGGTGGCCGCCGAGATCCGCGCCCACGCCCGGCGCCCGCGCGACATGGCCGCGCGCTTCGGCGGCGACGAGTTCGCGCTGATCCTTCCCGACACCACCTCCGAAGGCGCCGTGCAGGTCATCCAGGACCTGATCGCATCCGTGCGCGGAATATCGCTGGCCGACGACACCAACCCGCAGGCCCACATCACGCTGAGCGTGGGCCTGTACACCCACATCCCCACCGCCACCACCGAACCCCGCCACTATTTCGAGGGCGCCGATGCGGCGCTCTACCGCGCCAAGGCGGCGGGCCGCGATGGCTATGCGGCTGAAGGCGACGCGTAGCGATACGCCATGCGATGCGGCGGTGTACTGGAGTTGCGTACCATACGCTCGCGAATGGTAAGCTTTTCCACACTACCCGCTGCCAGATCGCGAAATGAAAGCCAGCCTGTTCCGCCACGGCCTGAACCTGTGGCCGCCGTTCCTGTTTGCCGGCATCCACGTGACCGAGGTCAGCCCGGACTACCGCCATGTGCGGGTCGAGCTGCGCATGCGGCCGTGGAACCGGAACTATGTGGGCACGCATTTCGGGGGCAGCCTGTTTGCCATGACCGATCCGTTCTGGATGCTGACGGTGATGCAGAACCTGGGCCGGGACTACTACGTGTGGGACCGGGCCGGGGAGATCGAATTCCTCAAGCCCGGCCGTGGCACGGTCAGCGCGGAATTCCGGCTGGACGATGCGCTGCTGGACCAGCTGCGGGCGGCCACCGCCAGCGGGGAGAAGTACCTGCACTGGTTCAGCAACGACATCGTGGATGCACAGGGGGAGGTCGTGGCGCGGGTCCGAAAGCAGGTCTACCTGCGCCTGAAGCCGCAGGCGCGCACGTAACGCGCCACGCCTGCATCAACACAGCGTTCCCGCCGCACGTTGATCGCGGCGGCGTGCGGGCGCGTCATCCGGTCCGGCACACCGCTACAATGCGACGATGTCGCCTGAAGCCCCCCACCTCGTTCCCCGCCCCTCCCTGCAGCGCCTGTTCCTGACCGGCCTGCTCACCCTGTTGCCGATCTGGCTGACCTGGGTGGTCATCAAGTTCGTGTTCGTGCTGCTCTCGGGCATCAGCAGCCCGGTGGTGGTGCCGCTGTCGGCACAGATCGCCGCCTCGTTCCCGCATTACCTGGGCTGGGTCAGGGTCGAGTGGATGCAGAACGTGATCGGCCTGCTCGCCACCCTGCTGGTCATTCTGAGCGTAGGCGTGCTCAGCCGGCGGGTGATCGGCCAGCGCCTGCTGCGCTGGTTTGGTGCGGTGATCAAGCGCATACCGCTGGCCAGCATCATCTACGAAAGCGCCAAGAAGCTGCTGGACATGCTGCAGACCGAGCCGGGCACCACCCAGCGCGTGGTACTGATCGACTTCCCGCACCGTGACATGAAGGCTGTGGGGCTGGTCACGCGGGTCATCCGCGAACACGGCACCGGCCGTGAACTTGCCGCAGTGTACGTACCCACCACGCCGAACCCGACCTCCGGCTATCTGGAGATCGTACCGGTGGAGCTGCTGACGCCGACGGATTGGACGGTGGATCAGGCCATGAGCTTCATCATTTCCGGCGGCGCGGTGGCCCCTGAGACAGTGCCGTTCACGCGCGCCGGGGAACGCTGAACAGGTTGATTTCGTTGGCGTCCGCGCGATGCGGCGTGGCGGGTTGCGATAAGGTCTGTTCGGGATCGCATGCGTGTTCAGCCTGCAGGTCAGTCCGTATGGCACCTATATGGACGCGGTGACGCGGCTGGCCGGGACGGAACGATTCAGGCAAGCTCCCGGGTCTGTATAGGATTTACGGAAGCGTTCCATGCCTTTCCCCGCCCGTGCCCTGGCGCTTGCCATTGCCTCGCTGCTGGTCTTCAGCGCTGCCGCGCCTGCCGAGGCCGCCAAGAAGAAGACCACCCGGCCGGCTGCCGCGCAAAGCCGCCAGGCCAAGCCCAAGGCAAAACCACGCGCCCGGCCTGCCGCAGCGCCCGCACGCCAGCCGCTGGTGCGCCAGCAGAGCAAGGCCGCCCAGCTCGAACGCATCTATGACGAGTACTGGGACGCCTCGATGCGGCTCAACCCGCTGCAGGCCACCTTCCAGGGCGACAGTCGCCACAACGACCAGCTGCCGAACATTCTTTCCGCCGCTTACCGCCAGCAGTCGCACGACTTCACCGAGCAGTGGCTGGGCAAGGTGGAGAAGATCGGCCCGGATGGTCTGACCGGCCAGGACCTGCTGAGCTACCAGATCTTCGTGCGCGACGCGCGCATGTCGCTGGCCAACGAAAAGTACCCCGGCTGGATGCTGCCGGTGAGCCAGTACTACAACCTGGGCAGCATCATGGCCATCCTGGGCTCGGGGTCGGGCGCGCAGCCGTTCAACACCGCGCAGGACTACGACACCTGGTCCAAGCGCTCGCTGGGCATTCCGCCGTTGTTCGAACAGGCCATCGCCAACATGCGCGCCGGCATGCGCGCAGGCGTGGTGCAGCCGCGCGACCTGATGGAAAAGGTGCTGCCGCAGCTGGATGCGGTGATCAAGCCCACTGCGGAGGAGAGCATCTTCTGGGCACCGGTGCGCAACATGCCGGATGACTTTTCCGACGCCGACAAGACGCGTATCACCGCCGATTACAAGCGCATGATCGAGTACCGGCTGATGCCGGCCTACCGTGCCCTTCGCGGTTTCATCGCCACCGAATACCTGCCGGCCACGCGCAGCAGCGACGGGCTGTCCGCGCTGCCCAACGGGCTGGCCTGGTACAGCCAGAACATCCTGCAGAGCACCGCCAGCACGCTCACCCCGCAGCAGATCCACGCGCAGGGCGAGCAGCGTGTGGCCCAGCTGCAGGAGCAGATCGCGGCGGTAATGAAGGATAACCGCATCCGCGGTTCGCAGCAGAAGCTGCTGCGCAACATGCGTACCGACAAGGATTTCCAGTACGCTACGCCAGATGCCGTGCTGATGCGTTACAAGCAGCTGCAGCAGCAGGTGGGCGCGCGTCTGCCTGCCCTGCTGGACATCCTGCCCAAGGCACCGCTGGAGGTGCGCGCGGTGGACGCCGACCGCGCCGCCAGTGCGGCGGCAGTGGGCTACCAGCCGCCCCTGCCCGATGGCATGCGGCCGGGCGTGCTCTCGGTCAACACCAGTGCCCTGCCCAGCCGCCGCACCTGGTCGGCGCCGGCGCAGTACCTGCATGAAGGCATTCCGGGGCACCACGTGCAGTTGGGCCTGCAGCAGGAACTGGACAAGCTGCCGCGCTTCCGCCGCCTGGGCGGCGACGTGGCCTTTGTGGAAGGCTGGGGCCTGTATGCCGAATCGCTGGGCAATGAGCTTGGGGTCTACCAGGACCCGTATGCGCGCATCGCCTACCTGCACGGCGCGCTGACCCGCAGTGCACGCATGGTCGCCGACACCGGCGTGCATGCGCAGGGCTGGAGCAAGAAGCAGGCGGTGGAGTATCTGGTCAAGACCGCCGACCTGCCGGTCGACGACGCCACGGCCGAAGTGGAGCGCTTCATGGCCCTGCCCGGCCAGACCCTGGCCAACGGCCTGGGCGAGCTGAAGATGATGGAGCTGCGCGACAAGGCCAAAGCCGCGCAGGGCGCGGCCTTCGACCCGCGCCGCTTCCATGCCGAAGTACTGCGCGACGGCTCGATGCCGCTGGATATTCTGGACGCCAAGATCGACCGCTGGCTGGCGGCGCCTGCTGGCGGCGCGGCGCCGGCACGCTGAAAAAAAAGCGGGCCGCACTTGCGGCCCGCTTTCTACATCACTCTTCGTCCGGCTTCGGGAATCGCTCCTCGTCGCCGAAGATCGCCACTTTCATGAAATCTTCGCAGAACAGTTTCGTGGCCCATTCCCGGGTCAGCCGCGCCATGTCCATCTCATCCTCCGGCTCCACCGGCAAACCCGCATCCGGTTCGACCGGCAGCCCGGCTTCAGGCGGCGGGTTGGTGGACGGATCGTCCAGGGCCGCCTGCAGGCGCTGCATCAGGGACCGTTGCAGCCCCTCCTGCTCCGCTTCTTCAGTACCCAGGGCAAGGCCCAGTTTTTCCAGCATCATCATCAGTCCACTCCATTCGGGGGTTGGGGAAACGGCAACCGTTTGAACCGGTTCTCGATCCCGGCGAGGTAGGCAGCGGCGCGCTGGCGCGCGCCTTCTTCAAGTGCCTGCGCATCCACGCTGGCTTCCACGGCCGCGGCAATCGCGCCCGCCGGGTCCAGCTCGAACAGCAACGGCCCAGCCTTGAGCATCGGCAATGCCGACCGCGCGGACAGCAGCGTCAGCGAGGTTGCCCAGGGCCTGTCGGCCAGCTGTGCCAGTACGGCCTCGCCGAGTGCAGGCATCTGCGCGGGTACGTACAGCTCCATCCCCGCGTCAGCGCCTGCCAGCAGCTGCTCGCACCGCGCCACCACCAGCGCGGCGTCCACGCCTTCGGCGGCCAGGCTGGCGGTGATCACCTCACGCAGCTGGGCCAGCACGGCCGCACGCAGCGACTGCACATCGCCCAGCGCGGCAACCAGCAGCGGCACCGCTTCGGCGATGGCATCGGCATAGCCCTGGCTGAATCCATCGATGCGGGCCTGCGCGGTTGCGCCATCGACCTGCGCCGGCAGCGCTTCCAGCAGCGCCGTGGCACGCCGGCGCGCGGCAGATTCGAGCTGGTCGGCACGCGCAGCCTGCCCCAGTGCACTCGGTGCGATCACACCGTCCTGGGCATGCGCCAGAACGTGCTCAGGAAAGCTTTTCAACATACGTCACCGCACTCCAGAAGAGGTCCATGTCAGCACGCTCGCACGCCGCCGGCCGCATGCCATCCACCGTGAGCGGCGCGAATGGCAGGGACAGCCGCGTGGACAGCCACGCCGGCAGCAACAGGGTGAGGGGCTGCAGCTCGGCCCCACCCCACAGCAACAGCGCGTCGTGCAGGCGCTCGGGGGCGGTGGCCGGCAGCACGCCGCTGCGGGTACCGCAGTGCCCTGCCCGCACGAAGGCCTGCACCGTCAGCGGCAGCGCGGCAAACCCGCGCTGCCCCGGCAACCAGTCGCGCAGCCGCGCCGCGCCCATCAGGGTGGCCACCTCGGGCACGCGCGGCCACAGCCCGATCAGACGCCGGGCCAAGGGGTCGCACGGTGCCTCCAGCGACGCCGGCATGGGCAGGCGTCGCTGGCGCAGCAGCGTGGTGTTCAACCAGCGCTGCTGATCCGTGGTCGCGCTGCGGTACGCGACCTTCCACGGCCGGTAATACGCCGCCGGCGCGTAGGCGATCTGGACGATCTCACGCACCACGCCAGCGGCTCCCCGCGCCCGTCGCCGTGCGGCGCGCAGTCACCCGCTGCCACGCTGCGCGTACGCCGTTGCCCAGGGCGGGCACCAAACGAACCAACACCCAGCCGCCCAGCAGCAGGATCAGGGCGATGCCGGCGCAGAGCAGGATCCAGCCCAGCGGCAGGCTGCGTTCGCTGCCCGCGGTGACGGCCAGCGTGCGCGGGCCTTCCACCTCGGTGAGCAGGACCGACACATTGTCGTACTCGATCCCATCAAAGGTGTTGCGCAGGAAGCGCTTCACCGACTGCAGCAGCACTTCCTCGTCGATGCCGGGATGGTGGGCCACCACGGCGGCCACGTGCATCCGCCTGCGTTCAGCGCGGCGTCCCTCGGTACCCAGGTTGGCGTCGTAGTTCAGGTGCACGCGGCTGGACTGCACGCCATCGAGCAGGCCCAACGATTCTTCCAGCCGCTGTTCCACGGCCGAAATCAGGCGCGCGCGCTCACCGAGCGGCGTGCTGACCAGCCCGTCGGCCGGGAACGCGGCCGCCACCTGGCTGCGCGGCGCCGACGGCAGGTCATTGCGCTGCATCAGGTCGATGGCCTCGGGAAGATCGCGCGCGCCCACCTCGACCTGGTAGCCGCCCTTGCCGACGCTGAGCTTCTGCGCGTCGATATTGTGGCGCAGCAGCACGGCGATGACTTCGTTGGCCTGGCGCTCGTCCAGGTTTTCCAGCAGCGGCATGCGTGCGCAGCCGGCGAGCAGCAACAGCGCAAGCAGAAGCAGCAGCGTGCGCCACGGGCCCAGGCGGCGGGTTGCAGCCGCAAATGGCGGCATGTTCATGACTTGAGCAGGGTCTCCACGGTCTTGTTGGCGTGGTTGGCCAAGCCGGCGGCCACGATCATGCGCTTGGTGTAATCGGCCAGGTTGAGCTGCAGTTCCATCAGCGCGGCCGGACTGGACGCCGTGGCCGGATTGTTGCTGGCGGTCTGGATGGCGCTCAGGTCCTGTCCTGCACTTACGTAACCGCTGGCCAGTGCGTCGCGCATGCGGTCGGAGAGGGGCACGGCTGCGCCGTCGGCCGATCCGGCCGCACCGATCGCATCGATCTGGGTAATAAGCAAGGGTGCATCTCCTGCGGAATCTTCCGCGTGGGGTCCTGGTACCGGCGACAGCGCCACCGGTACAGGAGGTGGATCAACCCAGGTTGCGGGCGTTCTGCTTCTGCATGTCCGACAGGCTCTTGGCCGAGTTGGACTGCAGGGTGCGGTAGGTCGTGTAACCGGACAGAGCCGTCTGGTACTTGGCCAGGTACGCCGGATTGGTCGGGTCACCCTGCTCGCCGTCCTCCGTCCCATCCCCGGCCAGCGCCTTGAACGCCTTGTCCAGTTCGTCCTTCAGGGTCGCAACACCGTGGTCGAACCTGTCGCTATGGTCGCCGAGCCAGCCCCACTGCTTGAAATCCGGTACTTGAGGTGCGTCTTCATTTCTCATTGCAATTACTCCAGGAAAGAAAATGGATCAGCGGCTACCCGCCGTTGAAAACTCCCAGCGACCCTCGCCCACCGAGAGCAGTTGATCCTGGGAATACTGGTAGGACCGCCCCTTCAACAGGTCGTCCCACAAACGAATGCTGATGCGAACGCGGCGCTCGCCCCACTGCTGCACGAAGTCGTCGCGGTAGCTCGCCATGGCGTGCAGGGAGGCGTCGTCGAGAAACACATCATTGGCAATGCTGGCGCGGCCGGCATGGTTGCCAGTGCGCGTACTGATACCGCGTGCGCGCAATTCCTCGCGGGCAATGGCTACCAGCTGCGCGTCACCTACCGAGCGCACGTCGATGCTGGCCGCATACGGCATCTGTGGCACCAGCAGCGTCTGCACCTGACGGCGGCGTTCGGCGTCGGCCATGCCGAGCGCGGTGATCACCACCTCCGGGCGCTGCGGGTTGCGCAGGCGGACCACGGCATACGGCACGCTGGCGCTATCCAGCACGCTGCCGATACGTGCTGCTTCGACGTGCCGCTCGAGGTACTGGTCGCCCACGCGGCCGGCCCGCTGGCTGGCACGCTGGCCCCAGGCCACCGCTTCGGCACTGTCGCCGAACGCGTACAGCCGGCCCTCGTCGTCATGCACCACGCTGTAGGTGTAAGGCGATTTCGCCAACGCCGCTTCCAGCGTGCGCACCTGCGCCGCCGGGCGCTGGCGCTCGTACAGCCACCAGCCGCTGCCGCCGACGACCATGACCAGCGCGGCCGCAGCCGCCCAGCGGCGGGCCGTGGTGACACGCGAGGCTGCCTTCGACGGCGCCGAGGCCGGGGCCGCGTCGACAATCACCGGAAGACGATGGTCCAGCACCGCGGGCGACCACGCGTCCGTGTCCGGGCGCACCGCGATGGCGAGACCCGCGACGTGCACCACAGCGTTCAGGGGCAGATCCTGCGGCGCCCAGGTCAGCTCGCTGCCGGCACGCACTTCCAGCGTGACGGCCGCGTCTGCCACCTGGACCCGGAACGAGGCAGGCGCCAGGTCGCCGGGAATGTAAAAGACGTTGTCCGCGTTCGCGAGGGTGGCACCCAGCTGGTTGTCGTGCAGGGTGCGCACGGGGCCAACGTGGAAGACCGTATCGCCAGGAGAGAGGGTGAATTCCACACCATCGAGCTGGCCGGAAAGCAGTTTCAACTTATGCGCGGGGAGCATGGGAATCCGGGGAAAGCGAAGTCAGAATGCGCGCGGTGCCAGGCACTGCGGCGACGACGCGCAGACTGACAGCTGCCCCGAAGCCCCTCCATGAAGAATGTTTTAATTACCTCACTACACTTAATTGCAGTGCATCCTCGCGCCCCGCGCGCAATGCTGTGATCAGAACGCTCGAAGGCTCAGTCATCAGGCATCCGCGGACTGCCCTTGACGTTCGCGCAGTACATACTCGCCTAGCTTCAATAAATCGAAGATCGCGTATTCCGGCTGCCCGAGTTCCATTATCCGATCAATCTTCGCCTCAGTCTCCTCTATTAGCTCCCAGGCCAACCACTTCGATATATCCGGTACTGACTCTACTTGGCCACCGGTAGAGGCATTCAGCCGACCAGGGGCTCGCACCGCCGCCGAGTCCAGAATCGTCCGTGCAACAACGGCGCGCGTCATACTACTGAACAGTTCCTGCTTGTCATGTTTTAGCGCGACCTCCGCCATGCATTTTCGCAAACTCACGAGCGACTTCGCGAGTTTCAATGTCTTCTCGTCACCGTGAAAGAACCCGTCCGGCACCTTGGGGCAGCGACCCGCTCGCACGCCAGCCCTGAGGATCGCGGCCTCAAGCTTTCTCTTGCTCCCCAGGAGAGCCCTATCGGTGGGCGCCGTCTTAAGCATCTCATCCAGTGCAGCGCGCAACGCACCGGAATACAATAGAAGATGAAGCATTCTCAAACCGATATGCTCTGCGCTCCTGGGACCAAGCCACTCCATTGTTCTATTTAAAGCAACAGACTCGCGATGGCTCAGCCCCGCCCTTGACTCAGCAAAGATGTCGTAGCAAATGCTTATTGAATGGCCCACAGCACGCTGAAAATACCCATCTCCCGAGCAAGGCACCTGACAGTAGGTAAACGTCGGCGGCGGAGCGTTCCTGACCTCTTCAATTTTTATGCTGCGCACTGCCTTGACTAGATCGAATGCGGGTATGGCAACTGGCCGGATAGGCGCTGACAGCTGGACATTTGAAGGACCTGGCATCTAACACTCCTTTTGTAAAAGGGGGGGTGTGCTCGGCGCTCAGAAGGCAGAATTGCCTTCATCGCAGACTTGCGAAATACAGTCCGGTAACCTTCCGCACGTAGCGCTGAGTCTCCTCGAAGGGCGGCACTCGATTGCCGTGACGCTGAACAGCGCCCTCGCCTGCGTTGTAGGCGGCCAGCATCAGGTCGAGGTCACCGCCGAAGCGGTTGCTGAGCCAAACGAGATAGGCCGTGCCCGCCCGCAGGTTCTGCAGGGGGTCAAACAGGTCGTCGGCGCCAAACCTTTTGCCGGTGGCGGGGATCACCTGCATCAAGCCCAGCGCGCCCGCATGTGAGCTGGCTTGGGGGTTGTAGGCCGACTCCACGCTGACGATAGCGTGCAGCAGGCGCGCATCCACGCCGTGTTCGGCGGCGACCTGGGCGATCAGCGTGCTCCAGCGCGCTGCGGCAGGCGGTGACGACGGCGAGCGGGAGGATCGCGTGGCGGAAGAAGGTACGTAAGGTCGATGCGGATCAAACGCTTTGGCCCCCACGAGGGGGGCCTTGGATATCTGCAGTTGGCCGTGGCGGTCCAGGCTGCCGTATAGCGGCGCAGCGTTGGCAGGAGCGGAGGTGACGGCCGCCGCCACCGTCCACCCCAACAACCATCGCCTCATTTCAGCGCTTCCGGATCCGTGATCGCCAGGTGCAGATCCGCCAGCGTTACAACCACCGGCATGACGTCGGGATCAGGAAGTGCGCCGCATGCTTCCTCGATCTGGATAAGCAAGGCGTGCATCTCCAGCGAATCCACGTTCAGGTCCTCCACCAACCGCATCTGCGAACCGATCTCTTCCAGCGGCCGCCCAAGGTGGGCGGCCGCCAGTTTGCGGAGGTCCTGCAAAGTTAGCTCACAGGCGGTCACTGACGTGGAAGCCCCCAAGTCTCATAAAGGAACGAATCAAGGGCACGTACTCCTTCCGGTGTGTCGCCTTGGCTCTGCGGGATTGCGTCCAGAATACGCCTGGCTATCTGGAAACTGCTCTGCCCTTCACCAGCAAAATTAGGGATATTCGTCACTGGGACACGGACAATCGGATGTCGCTGAGGACGCTTGTTTGGTTCAGAGCTTTCAGCATCGAATCCAATCCCAGAATCAGCGCTGTTCTGCCGTGGCTTTTGCATCACCCAGGTGCGCTGGCCGATACTGGCGTTGCTGTGGATTGACGCGGCGCTGTCCGAACGCCCCCTCACAGAGGCATGCGACGCGGAGAACAAGTCGTCGAGCGCACGAATGTTCGACTGGGTAACAACTGGCCCGTCGACCAGCGGTTCCACTCTGCGCAGCCTATTCCTCTCAAGATTCACTCCCATTTCGGACGCCCTCTTACGGATGACCGCGACCGAAGGCTGCAACGCCTCGCCCTGCTTCGCTCCAGACTCCATGGCCTGATGTGGCCGAACGTTGCCTACCCCGCGAGCTTTGATGAGGTTCTTGAACTCGGCCAACAACGTGAGTCCGGGCGCCGTAGGATTGACCGCTGCTGCAGGCCTCTGCTGGCGGAACAAATTGCCGGTGCCCAAGCGGTTTTCGCGATTGTCCTGATTGCGCTCCACATTCACCTGCACGCGCTGAGGGACGACCGGCTCGTTTACGACCAACTCGTCCACAATGCTATGCGCCGGAAGTCGGGATTCAGCGGCGTATCTGATCGTTCTCAAGCCCCTGTCCTTCAGGCTATCCGGCCGACTGACATCTATACGCGGACCATCGTTGCCGTTTAGTTTTGCGGAGATTCTCGTGTGGTTGTTGCCACTGACCTGAGTGCTCTTCTCGACGCTGTCGTTTCGGTTCGTGCTATCGGCTCTCTTGTTCCCACCGCTTTTGTCTATCAAGTCTTTCATCAGAAGATGCTCCTCGACGTTGACAGTGACGTCGACCTGGACGGTCACGTTCAGGTCATGGGCGCCGGATCCGGGCCCTCGGGCACTGGCATCCGTTCTCCGATTGCGATCGACACTGACATGGTCATCCAATTCAGGGTCCGGGATGGCGTCGGAAGATTCATTCGGCGCGCTGATGTCGTTGGTCGGCCACGCAAACTGCAGGTTGGGACCACCAGGCCGCTGGGCCGCCGGGTCTGCTTCCCTCCTCGCACTTCCGTTTCCGTTGAAGAACCGGTCATAAAGGTCCTGCTTCTCCTCCAGCCTCCGCTCAAGACTCTCAATACGCCGGTCCTGGTCCTTTATGATGCTATCCATCCATTCGTTCATCACCTGTGACCGGCCCAACTGAACGCCGCGTTCGTGCGTGGCATCAAGCAGATTTCGAATATCGGAGAACTTCAGCGACTGCTGGTCCCCGAGGGCTCGGATCAGCTCGGAAACATTGTTTTCAACATGCACGGGCGCGTAGTTGGAAAGTACCGGCGCGCCGTCGCGCGACAGGTCTCTGAGCTGTTCCGGCGTCAACGGCGGGTGATCCTCGCGAGGCGGCTCGACCGGCCCGCCACGACGCCCCGCTTCAGCTTGAACAACGTACTCGGAGAGCTTGATCAGGTTCAGGATGGCGCCCATGAACTCTTCTGCGCCGCCAGTATCGAGAAGCATCTGCAGAACGTGCTCGACGTCATCGGCCATCTGCTTCTGCACGGCCTGTATTGGATTGGCGCCATCAAGGAATGCCTGCAAATTCTCCTGCCCTTGGCGTGCGAGGATGCTGTTCCTCAGCGGCTCCACCAACAGCCTTTTAGCAATATGCTCCAGGAGCTCCTTTCCCTCCCCGTCGGAAATGCACGCAATCATCGACTGCCTGGCTCTTTCCATCTCTCGGGTGAGCTTAAGGCTGCGGGGCTCGCCGTGATAGCCGCCATCGGCGACCGTGGGGCACTTGCCGGCCTTGATTCCGATTTCCACCACGGCCTTATCAAGTTCCGCCAGGCATGCGGTCAGTGACGCGTCGCCCGGCCGCTCCTCCAGCCTGCTCTGGATGCCCTCATGCATGGCACCGAGGGCGGTCAGATGGATCAACAGGTTGTCCCCGAAGTGTTGCGACGTGTTCGGCCCCAGCAGTCGCAATGTCTTGTCCATTGCCGTCCGGTTTCGCCCGGTCAAGCCCTCGCGCGCCTCCGACATGAGATTGACGGCAACGCTCATTGCATGCGCGTTTGCAGCGCGATTGTAGATGCCCGGGGTGTTGGAAGTCTGGCATTCCGCCGAACGCGGAATTTCTCCGTTGCCCATGGAGTTCAGCGAAATTTTGCTGAGCGTTCTATGCAGGCTGAAGCGGGAAGGATCAGAAACGGTGGCGGTGCGGCCGATGGGATCAGGCATTATGTATCTCCAGGCGCGGGGCAGCATTTCTTCTGCCCGCACGAATCGTATGAACAGCGTTCATCATGGCGATGAATCGGTCCAACGTCTTTGAAACATTCTTGAAGTCGAGCTGCCAATGTGAGGCTACTCAGCGTTACGCGAACACTCAGGTGTTGTGCACGTAGGCGTTGTTCGCCTCGGACATCTTGTCGATCGATGAGCTCAGGATCTTGACGATGTTGTCGAACTTCTGGGTCATCTCGTTGAGCTTCTCGCCCAGCACCTTGCTGACGTGCTTGATCTGTTCCATGTTGCTGTCCTTGGCGGAGAGCCAGGCGTTGTACTGGGCGCTGTCCCACGTTCCACCGTTCTCCGGCATGCTCGCAAGAATCTGGTAGACACTGGACAGATCGAGCATCACCTTGAACGTCCCGTCTCCTCCAGCCACCGGCACCATCCCAGGCAGACCAAGCGAGTTGATGAACGCCTGGGCTGCTTCTACGCTCGGGAAAGAGGCCAATGCGCCGTCACGGTGCGCAAACTCATCGATGACTCTCTGCAGCGCCTCCCTTACATACTCGAAGTCGTAGGAGACATCTCCGTTGTCGCCACTCGCTTCAAACTTGATCTTCTCCATCGCATTGGAAAAGTCTTCATAGAAGTCGAGGAACGTCTTCATCGCGTCCTGGTACTTGCTCAGCCATTCGGTCTTCAGCACCTCCAGCAGGGCACTGATCTGGGCGAAGAAGTCGGCGTGCGAGTCCCAGATCAGGCCACTCATGTCCAGGTCGGCCGGATTCTCCATGGGCGGCTCGAAGCCTGGCAGTCCAACGGAAGGTTTATCCTCTTCCTCGATCACGATCTGCGGCATGAGGAAGGAGATTGCGCGCAGGAAGTCGGCCTGGCTGCGGGTCGAGCTGTGCAGCGCATGTTGGAGCGCCATGGCCAGCTCAGACTCCTTTTGCTTCTGGCGCTTGAATTCCTCCATCGCCACGGCGTCGGCGACGGCTTCTGCAGTACCCGGCTCTGTCGCTGACAGACCGGTCGAGGCAAGGTCCTCCGCTGCTCGCATGAGCTGTGCGGCTGCGCTGCGCACGTTGCGCGCCAGGGTGCCGAGTTGCTTCAGGCGGGAACGGGTTTCCGGGTCCAGCTCCGGAGCATCCAGGCTCGCCTGCTTTGCCTCCGGCTGCTGCGGCGGCAGCGACTGCTGGAATATGCGGGTACGGGGGATTTCAATGGAACCGCTCATAATTGATCCTCAGAACTTGGAGATGATGTGGGCACTGGTACTGGAAACCAGATTCAGCAGGCTTTCGTACAGCTGTGCGGCGGCATCGCGCATGGATCGGGTATTGGCCGCCTGATCCGATTGCTGGTCGGCGATGCGGCGGAACACGTCGGCCACCTGCAGGGCGAGCTGGCGCTTGGCTTCGGTCATTTCGGCCTCGATCTGGACGCCCGCCGATACCGTGGCGCCGACACCGGGTGCCATCATGTTGAGCATCATGGCGCTTGCGTTGGGGTTTTCGGCTCGCGCCAAGGTCTCCGGGTGATCGCCCTGTACGTCCTTCGCGGCAGAGGACAGGGGGGTTTTCTGCGCGTCTGCCCGCATACGCGTCAGGTCCACATCGGCGTCCGCCTGCAACGCCGAGCTGGGCCGATCATCACCCGTCCCCATCGCCGTCGCCTTGCCATCCGTGCCACGTGCACCGCGCATGTCAGCTGTCGGCGTTGTAGTGCCCTTGTAAGCGTTCTTGGTAGTAGTGGCAACAGTGCCCAGCTTGTTGCCGTGCATGGCATTGACATCGGCGCTGTTGGTCTTCATCGAGGTTCCCTCGAAGGCCTTCCACATGCCGCCCAACCCAATCCCGCCGGTCACCAGTGCCGCACCCAGGGCGCCACCGAAGGCCTCGCGCGACTTTTCAACGCCCTTGTCGCCGGCCTCCTCGGTGATCTTGCGCTGCATGATCACCATCTCGGCACTGTTGTCGCGGTCGATCTTCTCGAACTTGAGCAGCAGCTGTCGCAGCACGGCCAAGAGGTTGCTGAACGGACTGGATGCGAGCCACGCGCCGACATTTGCCGAGCGGTCACCAATGTCCGCATCCACACCGGTGACGCCATCGACACTGGAGCTCGCAGTGAAGGCATCGATCCCAGAGCGGGCAGTCGTCTGCACCGCAGCGCCTTCCGCAGCGCGTGTGCCCGCGCCCTCTTCGGCCTGGATCGGGTCCTGGCCGCCGGTCAGAGCGGACAACATCAGCGGCAGCTTGCTGATGATCCCAGCCAGCATTTCGCTTGCCTCGTCGAGAGGGATGGTGGATTCACGCAGGTGCACGATCGGCGCTGCGCCGGTGCGCCCCTCGCCGCCTTCGCGCTCGGCCAGCATCTTGCCAGCCACGGCTTCGGTCAGCGCGCTCAGGGTCGCGGCGCTCATGGGCGCACTTTCGGCGGCTGGGGCGCTCGTGCCAATGGATGCCTTGTGGCTGCCGGCATCCATGCTCCGCATCGGGGTTGCGCGCTGGAGCGAGATTACATCAGTCATGTAATGATCCTTTAAGGGTGAAATGGAGGTTCGGCGGCGATCAGGCCGCGGCGGCGCCGATGCGTGCGGTCACGAACTGCGCAGTCTCGTGCTGAGATTCCTGCGCATTCGTCATCTGCACGAACAGGTCGGCGACCAAGTTGTTGGTCTGCATGAAGTACTCGAGGATCTTCTGGATCAGATCCCGGAATATCTGGCTGTCGGCCAGGCCCAGTTCAATCTCGGCCATCAGCTCGGCCACCTTGATGTACATGTCCGCAATCATCACCGCGCCGACGCCCTGGCTGGTCTGGTTGGCGAACTGCAGGGTGTGCGAGGCCTTCATGGCGTAGCCGGCGCGCTTGGCCAGGTTGTCGGCGTTGCTGCCGGTGATCTTGCTTGCGGTCTGGGCAATGGACTTGGCAACGTCGTCTGCCGTGCTGGCGACCGAGCGTGCCGCCGCTTTGAGCATCTGCGGCAGTGCCTTGCTGATCGCTTCGGAAACGGCGCGGGTGACTGCCTTTGCGAGCTGCTGCACGGCCACGGTGCCGGCCACACGCTTGGTGAGCACCACGGCGGCGATGATCATGGCCGCTACGGCGATCACGCCCAGCACGTCCTTGATCTTGTCAGCGAAGGCGGAGGAGACGCCCAGCTTGGTGAGCACGTCGCCCATCACGTTGCCGACCGCCTTCACCAGCTCCATCACCAACTTCATGATGGGCTCCATGATCTTGCCCATCACGTTCAGGCCAAACTCTTCGCCGATGGCCAGGGCCAGACCGATGCCCGCAATGGCCATGCTGGCGCCGCCGGTGAACGGTGACGCGACCACGGCGACCACGGTCACCACCCAGCCGATGATCTTGCCCAGGCAGCCCATCTTCTTCTGGGCGGCTTCGGCCCTGGCGACTTCCTCCTGGTACTCTTGCGACCGGCGCATGTTTTCGGCCTCGCGCAGCTTCAGTACCTGCTGGATCAGCAAGGTGTCGGCCTCCAGCTTGGCGTCGTTGGCCTTGCCGATGATTTCCTGCAGCCTGGCCAGCAGCTCGCCCAGCAGGGCTGCGTTGGTCAGCGCCTTCTCGTCGCCGCGGGCGCTGACGCTGCCATTCGGGTCAAGCTTGTCCGCTTCGCCCTTGAAGCCTTCGAGGTCGGCCATGGCCTTGTCCAGCGTTTCGACCGCGTCGGCCAAGGCCTTCGTCGCAGACTCCACCGTCAGCTGGGCGTCTGCCACCTTGCCCTTGGCCGCTTCCAGCTGGGCACGGATGGCCTCCTGCTCTTCCGCCGGGGCGTCGGCCAGCGCCTGCTCCAGGCGGGCGACCTCGGCTTCGGCCTGCTTCAAGGCTTCCATGGCGGCGGCCAGCTCACCTTCTGCCGCGCCCACGTCGGCCATCACCGATTCCACCAGCGCCTGCGCCAGGCGGATGGCTTCGGACAGTTCGGCGGCGCTGGCCGCACGCTGCGCGAGCCGCTGCTTCACCAGCTCCAGCTGCGAGGACAGGCTGCGGCTGTTCTCGGTGGTGATCAGCTCGCTGAGCTGCATGGCCAGCAGGGTCATGGCCGCTTCCGGCGTCATGCGCGCCTGCGAGTTGCCGGTGGTCTGGGCATGCTGCAGGGCGGCGCGCACCAGGCGCTGGACATCGGCTTTGCGAAGCTGTGGCGCGCTGGGGTCGCGCGCTTCCGTGGCGGCGTCAGCGCCGTTGCGTTCGCGTGCCGCGTCTGCGAGCAGCTCAAGCGCCTTGCGGTCGATCTCCTCCACCTTCTGGAAGGGTACCGCGCCGAAGCGGGCAGCCAGCTCTGCGGCGTGATCGTGCGTGTGTGTCTTTGGGGTGAAGGCCAGCAGCTTGGGGCCGACGCTAGCGTTGATGATCATGCGGAATCGGTTTCCTCGGACGTATCAGGAGGGGCGTTGCCGTTGCCGGCCAGCGCCTGCAGGTAGACCTTGGCCCGCGCGAGCAGGGCCGGATCGGTGGAGCGCAGCTGCACGGTTTCGAAGCAGCCCTTGGCCATGGCGAGCTTGCCCATGGCCAGGTGGCATTGACCGACATGCAGCATCGGTCGTTCGTCGCCCTTGAGCAGTGCGTAGGCCAGCGCGTACATGTCGATGGCCTTGGCGTAGTCCTTCTTCATCTGCAGCACTGCGGCCAGGCCGAGTGCGTAGTCGCCGTTGTAGAAGTCGTACAGGTACAGAAAGCGGAAGAAGGTTTCGGCTTCGTCCAGGCGGCCGTCGGTGTAGAAACGGTGCGCGTAGGCGTAGACGCTCTCCAGCAGGTCATCGCTGACCCCTTTCAGGTCCTTGATCGCGGCACCGGTCTGGGCGCCTTCGAACAGCAGCTGGGCCATTTCGTCGAGCATGGCCTGGTCTGCATCGGAACCGGCGGGGGTGTCGTGGGCGTCGGGGGCATGGGTCATGGTGGGGTACCGGGTTGTGGCCAACGGCGCTGCAGGACAAGCACAGTTTGGCGGGGTTGCACAGGGGGGACTTTCGGGATTCCCTCATTCCGTCGCGCTGGGCGGCGGCGATGCAGCGTCCTTGCCGGTGGTGGAATCGGGGGTGGCTGCGGGGTCGGCAGCGTCGGTGTCCGGCCCGGCGTCGGGCGCGTGGTTGCGCTCGATGTCCTTCAGCCAGAGCAGGATGCGGGTAATGGGGGCGGTCAGATCGGCCGGGACGAACTGGTAGCGGCGCACGCGCGCGTATACGGCGCGCGCGACGGGGATGTCGCGCACCACGGGCACGCCGAGCGATTCGGCAAGGGCAATGACATTGCGCGCGCGCTTGCCCCGCTCGCGCAGCGACACGAACTGCAGGCCCGGGTAGTCCGGGTGCATGTAGATGCCGATCGCAATGTGGGTGGGGTTGGCCAGAATCAGCGAGGAACCGGCCACGTCCGACTGCGTCTGCGCCGACAGTTCGTCGGTGATCTGGCGGCGGCGCTGCTTGATTTCGGGGTTGCCGTTGTGGTCCTTCTGTTCCTGCTTGACCTCGTGCTTCTCCATGCGCATTTCGCGGATATACAGCCGGTACTCCACGAACGCCGCGCCGAGCACGATGGGCGAGAGCACCGCCAGCAGCAGCGCGGTACTGCGCCAGCCAACGCTGTGCCATACCGCGCCGGCCGCCTTGTCGGGCATCTGCACCTGGGCGAACACGGTGGGCGCGAACAGGTTCCAGGCCAGCACGATGAACACCAGCCCGGCCAGCAGGTAGAGCGAGGCGGTGATGACGCCCTTGACCGTCTTCAGCGAGAACAGGTTCTTGAAGCCCGAGATCGGGTTTACCCGGGCCAGGTCGATGCGCACCGCTTCGGCGGCGATCACGCCGCGGCTCTGCACCAGGGAGATCAGCACGGCGGCCACGATGGCGGCCGCGCCGACCGGTACCGCGATCCACAGGAAGGCCACCGTGGCCTGCCACGCGGCTTCGGCCGGGGTGAGGCTGAAGCCGCGCTCGGCCATGCCCCGGTAGAACCCCTGCAGCGAGCGGGTGGAGGTCATGGTGGCCAGCGCCACCACGCCGGCCACCAGCATGGCGGCCGCGGCCAGGTCGCGGCTGATGTAGCTCTTGCCCTTCTTCGATTCCTTGAGCAGGCGGTGCCGGGTGGGCTTTTCGGTCTTCATTCCGGCGCCGCCAACATCAGCTGCAGCGCATCGGTGGTGTCGCGGATCAGCGGCACCTGGTGCACCAGGGTGGGCATGAGATAGAACAGCAGCGCGATGAAGGCGATGAACGACTTGACCGCCAGCGAGAGCGAGAACGGGTTCATCTGCTGCGCGAAACGCGACAGCACGCCCAGCAGCACTTCCACCAGGAACAACAGCAGCAGCACCGGCAGGGCCATGCGTACCGCGCCGGCCAGCAGCGTGCCGGCGAAGTCCTGCACGCGCGCCAGGTCCAGGGCGAGCACGCCGCCCATGGGGATGAGCGTGTAGCTGTCCTGGATCACTTCCAGCAGCACGATCATGCCGTCGGTGGCCAGGAACACCATGACGCTCATCAGCTGCAGCAGGTTGGAGGTTTCGGTGGCTTCAATGCCGCTGATGGGATCGAGCATGGCGCCGATGCCGGCGCCGCGCTGGTTGTCGACGATGGCGCCCAGGCCATGGAAGATGTGGAACGGCAAGGCGACCACCATGCCGATGGCGGTGCCGATCAGCACCTCGCGCAGCACCACGCCGGCGGTGGACAGGATGTCCTGCGGCACCATCGCCCCCGCAGTGGAGGGCCACAGGCCGATCAGGACCATCATGGCGACCACGCTGCGGGTCACCTTGGCCGGCATGACGCCCGGCGACAGATAGGGAATCCAGACCAGGCAGGCGCCGATCCGGGCCATGCCCAGCAGCGCGGGCAGGCCGTGGTCACGGGCCAGCGCGACCAGTTCGGCATCAAGCGGGGAAAGCTGCACTGCCCTACCCGATCAGCGCGTGATGCAGGGCCAGCCGGGCGAAGTCCAGCATGCGTGCGGACATCCAGCTCATCAGCACCAGCAGGCAGGCGATCACCGCCAGCAGCTTGGCACCGTAGGGAAGCGTCTGTTCCTGCAGCTGGGTGACGGTCTGGAACAGGCCGATCGCCAGGCCGACGATGGTCGCCACCGCCACCGGCGCGGCCGACAGCAGCAGGATCAGCAGCAGGCTCTTGTTGCCCATGTACATGATGGTGTCCATGGCTACATCGGCACGTCGAGATACTGGCGGACCAGGCCCTGCGACAGCAGGCTCCAGCCGTCCATCGCCACGAACAGGATCAGCTTGATCGGCGCGGAGATGGTCACCGGGCTCATCATCATCATGCCCAGCGACAGCAGCACGCTGGACACCACCAGGTCGATCACCACGAACGGCAGGTACAGGTAGAAGCCGATCCGGAATGCGTCCTTGACCTCGCTCAGCGCATAGGTGGGCATCAAGGCAAACAGCGAGCGCTCATGCGGCTCCAGGTCGGGCACCGGCACGCCGGTCTCGGCGTGGCGTGCGCGCTCGAAGAACTTCAGCAGTTCCGGGTCCGAATAGGTGGCCAGGTACACCTTGTAGCCGTCCAGGCTGCTGTCCAGGAAGGTCACCACCGCCGCAACGGAGTTGAGCGGTGCGTCCAGCGCCAGGTAGGCGTCGTACATGTTCTGCACGATCGGCTGCATCACGTAAAAGGCCAGCATCAGCGCCAGCGCGTTGAGCACCATGTTGGACGGCACCTGCTGCAGCCCCAGCCCATTGCGCAGCAGCACGAACACCACCGAGAACTTGAGGTAGCAGGTGCCGGCCGCGATCAGGAACGGGAGCAGCGCGGCCATCGACATGACCGCGATCAGCGAGATGTCGTTGTTGACGAAACTCATGGCAGCACGGGCGCCTGCGCCAGCTGCACGCCGAGCTGGTCGCCCACCTGGACCAGCTCGCCGCGCGCGATGGTCTGGCCGTTGACGCGCAGCTGCAGGTGGGTCCACGCATCGGGCGGCAGGTTGAAGACGGTGCCCGGCTGCAGGCCATCCAGCTCGCCGATCGGCTGTTGCAGCTGGCACAGCACCACGTCCACGGTCACCGGCAGGCGCCGGATGTCGATGCCGGTCGTGCCCGGCGATGTTGCAGCGGCCGCCGGGGCCGGCACGGGCGCGAAGTCGGTGGTGTCGTCTTCGTCGTCGAGGAAATCGAAGGGAGTGTTCACGGAAATGGTCTCAAGAGTGAAATCGAAGGCGTACAGGCGGCGGCGCGCGGTGCGTGCCACCGGTTCAAGCTGGTCGATCAGCAGCACCGCACCCGGGGCCAGGCTGCGCACGCGGTGCAGTGGCAGGCGCAGGCGCGCGATGCCCAGGTCCACCGGCACGCGCAGCGCTCGGACGGAGGGCGACAGCGCTGCGGCGGGGCCGGCATCGGCGTGTTCGATCCAGGCCGTACCCTGCGCGGTGGGCAGACACGGCTGCGGCCCATCGCCCAGTGCGAGCACGTTCACCGGCACCACCTCGCGCAGGCGGACGTGGGTATCGCCGAGCGGTTCGCCGGCGAACTGCAGCAGCGGCTGCTCAGGCAGCCAGCAGCTCAGCGCCTGGGCGTCGACCAGCTCCGACCAGGCCAGCCCGGCGAGTTCGGGCAGCATCGCCGGGCACCATTGCTCGGCGGCCAGCGCCAGCCGCAGCGTGCCGGCGCGGCCACTGACGTCGAACCGGAGCATCGCGCCCCGGGCCGGCAGGGGCTGCCACTCCGGGGTGATGCCGGCGCGTGCGCACCCGGCGAGCGTGACCGCGCGCGCGGCGCATGCCGTGCCAAGCGCAGGGAAAGGCCAACGCCGTGCGTTCATGCGTGGCCCTGTCCGTTGCGGCGGCCATGGCGCTTGTCCGTGGCGCTTTCGCTGCTGTCCACGGCGTCGATGCGCAGCCGGGTGCCCGAGGGCGCCCGTTCAGACTCCAACGCAGTGCGCACCTGCTCCGTGGACGGCTTCATGCGGACCAGCTCGCCGTCCATTTGCACATTGACCGAATGACTGGTGCCCCAGCGGGTGAAGCCGACCTGGACCTGACTGCCACTGGCGCGGGTTTCCATCCTGGTCTGCAGCGCATCCGCCTCACGCGCTGCGCGCACGTGCCGCTGCGTTTCCCGGTTGTCTGCGGCACGTTCCGCGTCGGCCAGTGACTGGCCCTCCTGGTGGGTCTCGCCGCCCGGAAGCGGCGCCGTGGTCTGGGCGACCGGCGTGAGCGCTGCCGTGCTGTCTGCCGCGCTGGCACGTTCGGCGGCCGTGGTCTGCGGAACGCGCGGCGGCAGCGCGCCATCGTCGGTGACAGGCAGACCGTTGGCGGCTGCGGCGCTCCGCGCCTGCGCTTGAGACAGCGACAGCGCGGACGGGGGCGGTTGAGGCGACGTTGCGGCATCGGACCCGGTGCCTGTCGGCAGCGATGCAGGAAGGCTGTCGGCGTTGCCACGGGCAACGGCCACCTTGGCCGCAGCCGAGGAAGCGTCTGCGCTGGCGCTCGCCGCCGCAGTTGCCGCGGCGGCTGCGGCGGCCGTCTGGGCGGCCGTGGCTGCTGCCGCTGCGCCGTCGGCGGTCGTCGGGACCGGCGCACTACCCGCGTTGATCGATGGCGTCGCGACACGGCCTGCCGACGTCGCCTGCGCCATCGCTTTGCGGGCTTCCGCCAGTGCCGCTGCACGCGCGGGGTCGCCTGCTGCCCGACGCAGCACGGCCAGGCTCATCAAGTCGCCGGCCGCCGATTCGCCCGAGCGGTTCTGCCCGGCCGGGGGCGACACGAACGCCGCGAACTGCGCCCCGGCGTCGGTCGGTACGTGTTCGGCCGGTTGCGTTGCTTCCGGCAGCAGCGCGGTTGGGTTCTCTTCCGGCTCCGGCGGCTGGCGCGGTGGCAGGCGGGCGAGTACCCGTTCGCTCAGCGGCACCGTTTCTTTCGGCCCGGTTTCCGGGAGGACATTCTGTTGAGGTTGGATCTTTACCGACATGCGTATTCCTCTTGAATCTGGCGCTCCTGGCGGCGCTGGCGCGCCTGCCGGAGCTTCTGATCGATATGCCGGCCAACCGCCTCCAGGCGGCGGGCGCGGGAGTGGTGTGCCGCAGCGGCCTGGCGCAACGCGCGTTCCTGCTCAAGGGCCTGGTCGGCCTGTTCCTGCAGCTGGTCGGCGCGCAGTGCGCATTCCAGAACGTGCGCACGTGCGATGGCGACGCCGCGCAGCCGCTCGAACAGGCGTTGCCGGTCCAGTCCGTGTTCCTCGCCCAGCTGGGCTTTCTGCAGGCGTTCTTCGGCCTGGCCGCGCAGCGAACGGGCGTCCGCTTCCCGCTTCTCGGCCTGTCCGGCCTGCTCGCGCGCGTCGCTGCGCAGGCGCTGGGCACGATGGGTCAGCAGCGTGGCCAGCTGCGCCGGATCAGCGGGCGAGCGCATCGAGTGCCTCCACCGCTGTGTCCAAGGCGACCGTTTCATGTAGCCCCTGTTGCAGGAACGCCAGCAGGCGCGGTTCGCGTGCCACTGCGTCGTCCTGGTCCGGCTGGGCGCCGGGCCGGTATTCACCGATGTCGCGCAACAGCTGAAGGTCGTCCAGACGCCCCATCACCGCGCGCACCCGGGTAGCGGCTGCCGCCTGCGGCACGCTGGCCAGCTGCGGGTACAGGCGGCTGGCACTGCGGAGTACGTCGATGGCCGGGAAGTGGCCGCGCTGGGCCAGCCGTGGGCTCAGGTACACGTGGCCGTCCAGCAGGGATTTGACTTCCTCCCCGACCGGATCGGGATCGGCGTCGTCCTCCAGCAGCACGGTGTAGAAGGCAGTGATGCTGCCAATGGTGGCGTTGCCGGGGCGCTCCACCAGGCGCGGCAGTGCCTCGAACACGGAGGCGGGGAAGCCGCGCCGTGCCGGCGGCTCGCCGGCCGACAGGGCGACGTCGCGCAGGGCGCGCGCATACCGTGTCGCCGAATCCATCACCAGCAGCACGCGGCTGCCCTGGTCGCGGAAGAATTCCGCCACGCGCGTGGCCACCATCGCCGCATTGACGCGGGTGGCCGGCGAGGAATCGGAGGTGGCCTGCACGATGACCGTGCGGGCGGCAGCCGGTCCGCTGCGGATGGCCGCGACAAACGAGGCCACTTCACGCCCGCGCTCGCCGACCAGGGCAACCACACGCACATCGCAGTCGGCATTGGCCAGCAGCATTTCGACCAGGGTGGTCTTGCCGCAACCAGCCGCCGCGAAAATTCCCATGCGCTGTCCCTCGCCCACGGTAAGCAGCGCATCGAGCGCGCGGATGCCGGTGCCGAACGGGGTCTGGATCGGGCGCCGCTGACGGTAGTCCAGCGGCTCGGCCTGCACCGGCGCGGATGCGAGGGTGCTTGCCGTTTCCGGCGGTGGTCCATCCTGCAGCCGCTCCACCACCTCGCCGAATCCATCCAGCACGCAGCCCAGCAGGTGATTGCCAAGCGCCACCTGCAGTGGACGGCCGGTGGCGGCGACCACGACGTCGGCCGCAAGCCGCACTGGCGCACCGATCAACGCGAGCGTGGCGATGCCATGGTCGACCCGGGTCACCACGCCGTGGGTCAGTACGCTGTCGTCGCGCACCGAACGCCGCACGTGGCAGTGCTCGCCGACGGCGACATCGGCCAGCGGGACGCGCAGCTCACCGGGGCGCATGGTCACCGGCGTCGCGCACGGGCGCCAGCAGGGCGTTGCCGCTGTCACCGCACCAGGGCCTGCAGTTCGAGCACGCGGGCGTGGAAACCTTCGATCGCTGCGGCCATCAGACTGGACTCGACCCGGCACTCGGGTTGCAGGGCACCACCGACCAGGCACCCCTGCTCCAGCTGGCGCAGGGCAAGGCAACCGTTGGCGAAGTGCGCCGTCGGCGCCGACAGCGCGGTGAGCAGTTCATCGGCGCGGTTGCTGAAGCGTTCGGACGGCGAGGTATCCAGCCGTCCCCACAGGTAGACCATGTCGCCCACCGGGTCCAGCAGCAGCTCGCCCACGTCGGCAAAGCCCATCACCACCGACGAATGGGTGTCGAACTGGAAACGCGAGGGGTCGCAGCCCAGCTCCTTCAGGGCGGAATTGAGGGTGTCCAGCAGGGTTGTCATATGCTTCTCATCACATCAAGGGTGACCGTGTCGGAGATCTCGGCAAACGAGAGCACCGGGGTCGCGGGGAGGCGGGTTTCGATGAAGCGCTTGACGAAGCGGCGGATGTCCGGCGCCACCATCAGCACCACGTCGGGACGGTGCGCGCTCACTTCGCCGACATGCAGCGCGAAGCGGTCCATCAGTTCGCCGGCCTGGGCCGGTTCGAGGTTGAGGTAGGCCGCGCCCTGGCTCTGGCGGATGCCGGCCCGGATCTGGTCTTCGACCGGACTGGACACCAGGATCGCCGGGATGCGCCCGTCGCGCGCGAAGCGCGCGGAGATGTAGCGCGCCAGCGCGCCGCGCACGTGTTCCACCAGCAGGATCACGTCCTTCTCGCGCTGGCCCCACTGCGCCAGGGTTTCGAGCACCACCTTCATGTTGCGGATCGAGACGTCCTCGCGCAGCAGGCGCTGCAGCACCTCACCCACGCGCTGGATCGGCATGTGCCGGTAGGTTTCCTTGACCAGCTCGGGGAAGCGCTTTTCCAGCGCATCCAGCACGTGCTTGGCCTCCTGGATGCCGAACAGTTCGCCAACGTTGCGCAGCACGGCGCCATGCACCAGCCGGCGCAGTTCCTCGTAGTCGCTGGTGACCTCGCAACCCAGCGCGCGCACGTCCTCGTGCGCGTCGGCCAGCACCCAGCGGGCGCTGCCGCCGTCGTGCGGCACCACCAGACCCATGTCCAGCGCCTCCAGTTCGTCCTGCCGGCCCCAGACGCGTACGTGACCGTTGACCACCTGGGCACTTGCGGCAGGGATCTCGTTGATCAGCACCTTCACTTCATGCGCCTGGACCGGCTCATGGCTGCGCAGCACCAGGGGCGCCAGCTGCATGCCGGTATTGACGAAGGCATCGTGGCGCAGCTGTTCTTCCCATTGCGCGGCCACGCCGGCCTCGTGCAGCGGCGGCGGCATCAGCAGGATCAGCGGCAGGGTTTCGCTGGTCAGACGCGCCGTGGCGGCGTCGCCCTTGCCGGCCGGGGCCGCAGCACCGCCCTTCCCGGCGGTCTGCGCCGCAGCTGCGTCGGCAGGTTTGGGATGGCGCATGCGCCACACCAGCATCGCGGCCAGGCCAACGGCCAGGCCGGCGAACACCGGCAGCGGGAAGCCCGGCAGCAGGCCCAGCAGCAGCACCAGCACCGCACCGGTACCCAGCACCACGTTGCTGTTGAACAGCTCACCCAGGATGTTGGCACCCAGGTTGTTGCTCTCGCCACTGACCCGGGTGACGATGAAGCCGGCACTGATGCAGATCAGCAGGGCCGGAATCTGCGCCACCAGGCCGTCGCCGATGGTCAGCAGGGTAAAGGTGTTGAGCGCCTGCGAGAACGCCATGCCATGCTGCAGCATGCCCACGGCGATGCCGCCGAACAGGTTCACGAACACGATCACGATGCCGGCAATGGCGTCGCCCTTCACGAACTTCATGGCACCGTCGTAGGAGCCGTACAGCTGGCTCTCGCGCTCCACGTCGCGGCGGCGGCGCTGCGCTTCTTCAGCGTTTATCGCCTCGGCGCGCAGGTCCGCATCGATGCTCATCTGCTTGCCGGGCATGCCGTCCAGCGAGAAGCGCGCGACCACTTCACCGATGCGCTCGGAGCCCTTGGTGATGACGATGAACTGGACCAGGGTGATGATGGCGAAGATCACCGCACCCACCACCAGGTTGTCGCCAACCACGAAATCGCCGAACGCGCTGATGATGTGCCCGGCATCGGCATCGAGCAGGATCAGCCGGCTGGTGCTGACCGACAACGCCAGCCGCATCAGCGTGGTGAACAGCAGCACCGACGGGAAGGTGGAGAAGCTGAGAATGCGTTCAACGTAGAACGAGCTCAGGAAGATCACGATGGCCACGGCCATGTTCAGGCCGATCAGCAGGTCGACCAGGAAGGTGGGCAGCGGGATGATCAGCATGGCGACGATCACGGCCATGAGCACCACCAATGCCAGCTCCGGACGCAGGATGCCGCGTGCGCGCGCGCCCAGGCCGGTCATTGCGGTATTGCCGGCGCTGCTCATGCGTTCGCCCTCGCGGCCAGGCCGCCATGACGGCGCTCGCGTTTCATGCTTTCCACCACCACCACCTCCAGGGCATCAACGGCACGGTTGCGCGCGAACTCGTCGCTCCACACCGCATCCGGCAGACCGCCCAGCGCACGCCGCAGTGCCTGCACCAGACGCGCACGTTCCGGCGCGGACAGGGCCACCCGGGCACCGGCCAGCGGGCCGGCGAACAGTTCTTTCCAGTCCTGCAGGCCACGCACGACGTCCAGCAGCCCACCGACCACCGCTTCGGCGGTGGTGGACATGCGCGCCAGCAGCCGGTCGCGGGTTGCTTCCTGGACCAGCAGGTGGTCGGTGGAACGCAGCACGGCCAGGTTGCGGACCTGGCGCAACAGGCGGCCGAATTCCAGGTGCGACGCGCTCGGGTCGAGCGAATACATGTCCGCGCCCAGCGCCTGCTCCATGAAATCCACCACCTGCGCGCGGCGCTCGAAGCCGTACAGCGCGATCCACGCGGCGTACTCGCCGACGCAGTCCTGGTGGTTGCCGATGAAGTCGCGGTAGCTCTGGCGCAGCGCGCGGGCCGAGAACTGGCTGCCACGCGCGGCAAGCCGCGCCTTGACCGCCACGTTCAGCCCGCCGCGCAGCGCCGCCGCATTGCCCTGCGCGGTCTGCTCGGCCAGCAGCTGCTCCATCGACTGCTGCAGCAGCTCACGCAGCTCCTCCAGCTCGTCATCGGCAATCAGCGAACGCATCACCGCCAGCACGTCGCTCGGATCGGGGAAGAACTGCCTGAGCAACCCGAGCAGCTGCACGGGGCTGCGCATGCCGTCGAGCAGCGCGCGCAGATTCGTGACCTTGCTGTGGACCTCGTCGTCCAGCACGTGGTCGATCCAGGCCTGCGATTCGCCGGTGCCGCCGCTGCGCTGGCCGTCGCGGCGCTGGCGCAGCGAGGTCACCAGCGCGGACAGGTCATCGGCCATCGACAGCGCAGTAGACAGGGTGCCCGGCCGCGACGGCTTGCCCGTCGTCATCAGATCGCGGGCGGGATCGTCGCTGCTGCCCGCCTGCGCATTGGCCTGCCGTGGCGTCACCGGCAGTACAGCGGTGATCGGGCGATTAATGGCCAGTGCCATGTGCGCCCTCCCCGTCAGTGAGCTGCGGGTGCAGTTGGCGGATCGCATCGCGCACGGAATCGCCGACACCGGGGCCGTACACCTCCGGCATGCGGTACGGGTCGACCGGGTCGCTGCCGGTAAGCAGACGCGGCTGGATCAGAAACACCCGCACCAGGCTCTCGGCCGTCCGGCTGTCCTGCCCGAACAGCCGGCCGACGCCCGGAATGCGGCGCAGCCCGGGAATGCCGCTGTGGCCGTCGTCGGCCGAGGTACGCGTGTAGCCACCGATCAGCAGACTGAGCTGCTGCGGCACCCGGGCGACGGTATCGATCACGGTACGGTTGACCAGCGGCAGCGCGTCGAAGGAACGGGTGCCATCGGCCGCGCCGTCTTCGATCTTCAGCTGCATCTCCACGTCCTGGCCGCTGGAAATGCGCGGCAGCACACTGATCAGGGTGCCGTAGGTGACGTGCTCCAGTGACACGGCGCGGTCGCCCACCAGCTGCGCGTAGAAGGTCTGGTTGCTGTCGAAATAGGCCGGGATGTTTTCCTGGGTCAGCAGCACCGGGCGCGAGATGATGTGCGCGTCGCCCCGGCTCGCCAGGGCCTGCACCGAGGCCAGGAAACGGGTGCCGTCAAGGGTGCTGGCCGACGGGCTCTGGTTGATGCCGATCGACAGGCGGTTGCCGATGTTGATGCCCCCGCTCCAGTTCACGCCCAGGCGGTCCAGCTCGGTCTTCTTGATGTCGATGATCCACAGCGACAGTTCGATCTGCTTGCGCGGGACGTCCAGTTCGCCGACCAGGCGCTTGACCTGCTCGATCTGGGCAAGCGTGCCGCGCACGATCAGGCTGTTGGTTTCGGCATAGGCCATCACTACCGCCGCGGCCGGCTCGTTGCGGGCCGCAGCAGGCACCTGCCCGGACGGGAGCGGGGGCGCAGCCGGCAGGAGCGCTTCGGTGATGGTGGCCGGATCGACCGGCGTGGCGGGCTGCTTGACCACCACCGCGCCGAAATCGCCCAGCTTGAGCACGCCGGCCAGCACGTCGGCGACGCCCGGCAGCGAAATCTCCTGCGAGCGAATGCCATAGCGGCGGCCATTGACGAAGCTGTGCTCCAGCTTGATCACCTCCACATGGTGCGGGCTGGCATCGGCGCCCTCGTACAGATCGTCGAGGTAACGCGCGGCATTGAGCACGATGTCCACGTACACCGGCGGGCCGGCGACATAGAAGGTGCCGTCTGCACCGCCGCCACGCACCGGATAGCGCGCATCAGCCAGCCGGGCCTTGCGCAGGAAGTCTGCCAGGGTCGCCACGGACGTGGAGCGCAGGCGGCCCACGGCATTCTTCTGCTCGCTGGCGTCGTAGACATAAATGGAGGTGCTGTCGCTGTACCAGACCAGGCCCAGTTCGGCGGTGATCTTGGCCAGCACGTCGAACGGCCGCTCCAGGTCGAAACTGCCGGTCACCTTCTTTTTCTGTGCCTTGGGGCTGATCACCAGCGCCTGGCGCGCACGTACGCCGATGGCGTTGAGCAGGTGGTCGGCACTGTCGGCACGCGAGACGAAACCCGATGCATGCGGCAGATCGGCGCGATCCGTGATGGGGGTGTTTTCCAGCGGGGTCTGGGCCAGCGCCGGAGCGGTGGCCAACAACAGCAGCAGGTACAACGACAGGGAACGCATGGATTACTCGTTGGGGGTCGAAACCGCCCGGTAGACGGAGAGAGGTGAACAACCGATCAGCGATTTCACGTCGGTGCAGAAATGCGACAGCGATGCGTAACCGTGGTCGGCGGCGAGGTAGGTGAACGAACGCGCACGGCCCGGATAGGCCAGCAGCGCGCGCGCGGCACGCTGGATGCGCAGCTCGCGCTTCAGGGGACGGCCCAGGACCTGCCGGCAACGGCGGTGGAACTGCGCCGACGAAAGCCCATAACGTTCGGCCAGCGCCGCCACGGTGTTGTCACCGCCTTCGTCGAGCAGGAACCGCATCAGGCCGTAGCTTTCGGTGCGCGCCAGGTGACGCAGCAGGCAGTCCAGCTGGCCGTCCTCGTCCTGCGCGCCGCCACGCGCCAGCTGGCCGATCAGCCACGCCGCCCCCACGTCGGGCGCTTCCAGCGCGGCGGGCACGGTCCAGCACAACGGCTCCGGCTCGCCGGCGGTACGCTGGAGGGCGCAGGCATGGTCGTAGTGGGCCAGGGCACGCGCCATGCCACTCCCGGCGAGCGCTGCCGTGGCCAGGCCGGTGTTGCGCGGCAACGGCAGGCCGGCGAGCAGCAGACGATCGCCAGGCGCGAGACCGACGGCCCGCCCCCCGGCGCTGAGGTTGGCGCGGTCCGGCCCTGCATTGACGATGACGTACATCCGACCACTCCCGTTCAGGCGTTCTTCGAAGCTGCGCGCGGGCTGCGCCGGGCTCCGACAAGGGCTGCATGGTGAAGACGGGGCGGGGTCAAGGCTCTACAAGAAATTAGAAAGCCGGCGCCACTTCAGGTATTTGTATCGGCCCCACCCAACAGGTCGCGCGCCTGCGCTACCAGGAATCCATCCCATGACCGCCCTGCTCGGTATCCACCATGTCGCTGTGATCTGCGCCGACTACCCCCGCTCGCGCGACTTCTACGTGCGCGTGCTCGGCCTCGCCATCCGGGCGGAGCACTACCGGGCCGCGCGGGACTCGTGGAAACTGGACCTGGCCCTGCCCGACGGCGGCCAGCTCGAGCTGTTCTCGTTCCCGTCGCCGCCGCCACGCCCCAGCCGGCCGGAGGCCCAGGGCCTGCGCCACCTGGCGTTCCGGGTGGCACGGCTGGAACCGGTGATCGCGCACCTGACAGCCGAAGGCGTGGCCTGCGAGCCGATCCGCACCGATGAGTACACCGGGCAGCGCTTCACGTTCTTTGCCGACCCCGATGGCCTGCCGCTGGAGCTGTACGAGGTTGGCTGAATAGGTTGCTGCCGCGCTTGAGCCGACATTCCGTACCGGAGCGAATGGGTATACAGTCGCGCTGTACCGGCCCTGCGCCGGCATTCACGGACATCCCTGGGAGGGGAACATGCGCAAGACCTTGAAGACGCTGCTGCTGGCACTGCCGCTGGTGATGGCCGCAATGTCGGCTTCGGCCGCCGACAGCGCGGTGGGCCGTTGGAAGACCATCGATGACAAGACCGGCAAGGTGAAGTCGATCGTGGAGATCAGCCAGGCCGCCAATGGCGTGCTGAGCGGCAAGGTGGTCGAGATCCTGCACTCCGACCGCGGCCCCAACCCGGTCTGCGACAAGTGTGAAGGCGCCAACAAGAACAAGCCGGTCAAAGGCATGACCATCCTGTGGAACCTGAAGCAGGACAAGGGCAGCACCACCGAGTGGTCCGGCGGCACCGTGCTGGACCCGGCCAACGGCAAGACCTACAAATCCAAGCTTGAGCTGCAGCCGGGCGGGAAGAAGCTGGACATGTCCGGCTGCGTGGCGTTCATCTGCCGCGCCCAGACCTGGGTGCGCGAGTAAGCCGGCTACCGGCTGAAACGCTGGAAGATCAACGGCCTGGGGCCGGCGCGGGTTGACCGCTCCGGCCCTTCGCGTTGTGGGGGACCGTGCGATAATCCTGCGTTCCCCTGGCAACAACGCAGCTCATGACCCGCACCGCTCTCGTCACCACCGCCCTGCCCTACGCCAACGGCCCGCTGCACCTGGGCCACCTGGTCGGCTACATCCAGGCTGACATCTGGGTACGCGCGCGGCGAATGAGCGGCGGCAAGACCTGGTTCGTCTGCGCCGATGACACCCATGGCACCCCGATCATGCTGGCCGCTGAAAAGGCCGGTGTGACCCCGGAAGCCTTCATCGCCAACATCCAGGCCAGCCACGAGCGCGATTTCGCGGCGTTTGGCGTTGCGTTCGACCACTACGACTCGACCAACTCGGCCGGCAACAAGGCGCTCACCGAAGCGTTCTACCTCAAGCTCGAGGCGGAAGGGCATATCGCGCGCCGTTCGGTGGCCCAGTTCTACGATCCGGCCAAGGGCATGTTCCTGCCGGACCGCTACATCAAGGGCATCTGCCCGAACTGCGGCACCCCCGACCAGTACGGCGACAACTGCGAAGTGTGCGGCGCCACCTACGCGCCCACCGATCTGAAGGAGCCGAAGTCGGTGATTTCCGGCGCGACGCCGGAAATCCGCGATTCGGAACACTTCTTCTTTGAAGTGGGCCGCTTCGAGCGCTTCCTGCGCGAATGGCTGGCCGGCGATGTGGCCCTGCCCGGGGTGAAGGCCAAGCTGGGCGAGTGGCTCAACGCCGAGGGTGGCCTGCGCGCGTGGGACATCTCGCGCGATGCGCCGTACTTCGGCTTCCAGATTCCCGGCCACCCGGGCAAGTACTTCTACGTGTGGCTGGACGCGCCGATCGGCTACCTGTCCAGCTTCCAGGCGCTGTGTGCGAAGAACGGCGAAGATTTCGACGCGCACCTGCGCGCCGGCACCAGCACCGAACTGCATCATTTCATCGGCAAGGACATCGTCAACTTCCACGGCCTGTTCTGGCCGGCGGTGCTGCACGGCACCGGCCACCGCGCGCCGACCCGCCTGCACGTCAACGGCTACCTGACCGTGGACGGCGCGAAGATGTCCAAGTCGCGCGGCACCTTCGTGATGGCCCGTACCTACCTGGATGCCGGCCTGGAGCCGGAGGCGCTGCGTTATTACTTCGCGGCCAAGTCCTCGGGCGGGGTCGACGATCTTGACCTGAACCTGGGCGACTTCATCGCGCGGGTCAACGCCGACCTGGTGGGCAAGTTCGTCAACCTGGCCAGCCGCTGCGCCGGCTTCATCAGCAAGCGCTTCGACGGCCGCCTGGCCGACGCGCTGCCCGATGCCGCCCAGTACGACCGCTTCGTGGCCGCGCTGGCGCCGGTACGCGAGGCCTACGAGCGCAATGATCCGGCCGCCGCGCTGCGCCTGACCATGGCCCTGGCCGACGAAGCCAACCGCTACATCGACGAGCAGAAGCCGTGGGTGATCGCCAAGCAGGAAGGTGCGGACGCGCAGCTGCAGTCGGTGTGCACCCAGGGCCTGAACCTGTTCCGCGTGCTGGTGACCGCGCTCAAGCCAGTGCTGCCAGCGACCGCCGCACAGGCCGAGACCTTCCTTGCTGCCCCGGTGCAGCGCTGGACCGACATCGCCTCGCCGCTGCTGTCCCACACCATTGCCGTGTACAGCCCGCTGTTCACCCGTATCGACCCGAAAATGATTGACGCCATGACCGACGCCTCCAAGGACACCCTCGCCGCTGCCGCCCCCGCCACGCCGGCCAAGCCCGCCAAACCGGCCGCCCCCGCCGCAGCGCCCGCCCCGGCGCCGGCTGCTGCCGCCGAGGGCCCGGCCTACATCGGCATCGACGACTTCGCCAAGCTCGACCTGCGCATCGGCAAGGTGCTGGCCTGCGGGTTCGTCGAAGGCTCGGACAAACTGCTGCGTTTCGAACTGGATGCCGGCGAGCTCGGTACCCGGCAGATCTTCTCCGGTATTCGTGCCAGCTATGGCGAGCCGGAAAAGCTGGTCGGCCGCAGCGTGGTGTTCATCGCCAACCTGGCGCCGCGCAAGATGCGCTTCGGCCTGAGCGAAGGCATGATCCTGTCGGCCGGTTTCGACGGCGGCGCGCTGGCGCTGCTGGATGCCGACAGCGCCGCACTGCCGGGCATGCCGGTCCGCTGATGCCACGCACGCCACGACCCACGGTCGTGGCCTACCGGAGAGTGGCGTGGAACTGGCGCTGTTCGATTTCGACAACACCATCACCGACTGCGACACCTACGCCCGCTTCCTGCGCCGGGTGGCCACGCCCGAGCAGCTGGCGCAGGCCTGGTGGAAGGTCGGGCCGTGGCTGTTGGCCTACCGGCTCAAGCTGATGTCGGCCGAGCGTATCCGTGCCCGCGTGACCTGGCTGGTGATGCGCGACCGCCACAGCGATGACATCGCCGCCCAGGCAGCCGGGTTCGCGCGTGACGTGCTGCCCGGCGTGGTGCGGGCGGACATGCTCGAGCAGATCCGCTGGCACCAGAAGCAGCGTCACACGGTGGTGGTGGTGTCCGGCTCGCTGGACCTGTACCTGCGCCCCTGGTGCGAAAGTCTGGGCGTGGAGATGCTGTGCAACCGGCTGGAAGGCCGGGACGGGCGCCTGACCGGGCGCTATGCCGACGGCGACGTGGGCCCACGCAAGGCCGAGCGTATCCGCAGCCGATACGACCTCTCGCGCTACCTGCGCATCCACGCCTACGGCGACAGCCGCGAAGACCGCCCCATGCTGGCACTGGCGCACGAACGCTGGTTCCGCGGCAGACTGCAGACATGACCTTCCCGCGCAGCCTACGCCACGCATGACGCCCACGACGCTTACCGAACGCCTCGACCGGCTGCTGCCGCAGACCCAGTGCGGGCAATGCGGCTACGACGGCTGCTGGCCGTATGCCGAGGCCATGGCGCGTGGCCTGGCGGGTGTGGACCATTGCCCGCCGGGCGGCGACGCCGGCGCGCGCGCCTTGGCGCACGTGCTGGGGCAGCCTGCCGTGCCGTTCGACCGCAGCCGGGGCGAACACAAGCCCGCGCAGGTGGCGCGGATCGTCGAGGCCGACTGCATCGGCTGCACCAAATGCATCCAGGCCTGCCCGGTGGATGCCATCGTCGGCGGGGCCAAGTACATGCACACCGTCATTGCCGACCTGTGCACCGGCTGCGAGCTGTGCATTCCGCCGTGCCCGGTGGACTGCATCGAACTGATTACGGCAACGCGGCCGTAATCACGATCTCCACCTTCCATGCCGGGTCGGCCAGCTTGGCTTCCACCGTCGCGCGGGCCGGGGTCATGCCCGCCACCACCCATTCGTCCCACGCCGCGTTCATGCCGGCGAAATCGTTGATGTCGGCCAGGTAGACCTCGGCGCGCAGCACGTGCTGCTTGTCGCTGGCCACCAGCGCCAGCAGCTTGTCGATCTCCTCCAGCACCTGCCGGGTCTGGCCGGTGATGTCCTGGCTGGTGTCTTCGGGGATCTGCCCGGACAGATAGGCGACCTTGTTGTGCACGGTCATCTCGGACATGCGCGGACCAACGTCGTAGCGTTCGAACATGGCGATGGCTCCTCTGTGATGGTGCAGCCATTGTCACCGAAGCGGGGTCATGCTGTCGTTGCGGCCGATCGAAGCGGCCACAGCGCGCACAGCGGCCCGGCTTGGCAAGCGACCGCAGGAGGAGCACGCTGTCCCGATGACCGATCCCGCACCTGCCCCCTCGTCCCGCGTCGGCTGGCGCCGCGCGGCGACCGTCATCTTCAGCCTGGGCATCCTGGCACTCGCCCTGCGCGGCCTGGCCAACGAGTTCGACGACCATGGCTATCGCGCCATCCGCGAGGCCTTCCACCAGTTGGGCGCAGGCCAGATCGCACTGACGGTGATCCTGGGCCTGGCCAGCTACGCCTGTCTGATCGGCTTCGATGCGATCGGTCTGCGCCGCAGCGGCAAGCGCCTGCACCCGGCGCGGGTGGGCATCACCGCATTCCTGGCGCACACGCTGGGCCAGACCCTGGGCTTCGCGGCGCTGACCGGCGGCGCGGTGCGCCTGCGCGGATATGGCGGTGCGGGTCTGAGCCTGGCCGAGATCGGCCAGGTGGTGCTGATGAGCACGCTGGGCTTCATGTTCGGCGCATGGTTGCTGCTCGCGCTGGCCTTCCTGCTCGAACCCGGTGCGGCCGCGCTGGCACTGCCGGTGTCGGCTCAGGCGGTGCGGGTGCTGGGCGCGGTGGGTCTGCTGGCCTACGTGGGCACCGTGCTGCTGGTGGGCCGCGACGGGCGCAGCTTCCAGGTCCGCGGTCATGCGCTGTGGCTGCCGGACCGCCGCACCATGCTGGGCGTCACCGCGCTCAGCGTGGTCGAACTGGTGCTGGCCAGCGCGGCGTTCTACGTCCTGCTGCCCATGGACACGCCCACCGGCCTGCCCGGCTTCGTCGGCCTGTACCTGGTGGCGGTGCTGGCTGGATTGATTTCCAGCGTACCGGCCGGGCTGGGGGTGTTCGAATGGAGCCTGCTCAAGCTGCTGCCGCAGGTCGCGCCGGCAGCGGTGCTGGCCGCCGCCCTGATCTACCGGGTGACCTATTACGTGCTGCCGCTGCTGCTGGCCACCGTGCTGGCCGTTGCGCCGGCCCTGCGCCGCCCGTTGCGGGTCGGTGCCGGGGCTACCCGGGCGGGCTGGACCGCGCTGCGGCCGTGGCTGCCGCAGATCATCGCGCTGGCGGTGTTCAGTGTCGGTGCCGCGCTGGTGATCGACGGCACCCTGCCTACGCCACGCCGCCACCTGCTGCACGCCTCGTTGCCGGTCCTGGAAACCTCGCACCTGCTGGGCAGCCTGGCCGGCGTGGTGCTGCTGCTGATCGGCCAGGGGCTGCAGCGGCGCAGCCATGCCGCCTGGGTGCTGGCGCTGGCGATCTGCGTGATCGCCCCTTTGCCGATCTGGCTGCGGGGTGGGCAGGTGCTGATCGCGCTGGCATCGGTGCTGGTGGCGATGGCGCTGTGGGCCTCGCGCCGCGAGTTCTACCGCCAGGGCGCGCTGCTCGATGAAGCCTGGTCATGGCCGTGGATCCGCAACCTGGGACTGGTCCTGGTGGCGGTGATCTGGCTGCTGTTCTTCGTCTACAGCCACGTCGAATACCAGAACGAGCTGTGGTGGCAGTTCGCCGCGCAGGGCAACGCACCGCGTGCATTGCGCGCGTTGCTGGTGGTGGCGATCGCACTGGCCATCTTCGGCCTGGCCCGCCTGCTGCACAGCACGCGCACCCCCCTGCCGGCGGCCGACCCGGCCACGCTTGACGCGCTCTCGCCGATTCTGGCCGCGGCGCAGGACACCCAGGCCTGCCTCGTGCTCACTGCGGACAAGGCCGTGCTGCGCGACGACGCCGGCCGGGGCTTCGTGATGATGCAGCGCTACGGCGGTTCGCTGATTGCCATGGGCGACCCGGTCGGCCCGCCGGAGGTGGCACGTGCCCTGATCTGGCGCTTCCGCGAGGAAGCCGACCGGCTCGGCCTGCGCCCGGTGTTCTACCAGGTTGGCGAAACGTACTGGCAGACCTACCTGGACCTTGGCCTGACCCTGGTGAAACTGGGCGAGGAAGCGATGGTGCCGCTGCAGGACTTCGGGCTGGAGGGGCGCGAACGCGCCGACCTGCGCCAGGCCTGGAACCGCGGCAAACGTGGCGGCCTGACGTTCCGGGTCGCCCCGCCCGAGGAGGTTCCCGCCTTGATTCCGGCGTTGGCCGAGGTGTCGCAGCAGTGGCTCGACGACAAGGCAGGCGAGGAAAAAGGCTTCTCGCTGGGCAGCTTCGATCCACGCTACCTGGCCCGCTTCCCGGTGGCGCTGGTGGAGGCCGAGGGTCGCATCGTGGCCTTCGCCAACCTGTGGCAGGCCCCGGCCGGCAACGAGCTGTCGGTGGACCTGATGCGGCATGTGGACGACGCCCCCAAGGGCACGATGGATTTCCTCTTCATCGAGCTGTTCCTGTGGGGACGCGCGCAGGGCTTCCACCGTTTCTCGCTGGGCATGGCACCGCTGTCCGGACTGGCCCAGCATCGGCTGGCCGGGCGCTGGAACCGCTTCGCGAACGTGGTCGCCCGGCACGGCGAACGTTTCTACGGCTTCAGTGGCCTGCGCCGCTTCAAGTCGAAGTTCGCGCCGCAGTGGCGCGCGCGCTACCTGGCCGCCCCCGGCGGCATGCACCTGCCGGCGGCACTGCTGGATGCGACGCGGTTGATATCACTGGCGCCGCGCGGCGCCAGGAACGAACAGCCGAAAGGATGAGCGCGTCCTGCTCAACGCTTCGGCAGGTGCTCCAGCAGCGTTGCCGCCAGGCGGTCGTAGTCGCCCTTGAAGTGATGGTCGCCGGGTAACGCGATCACGGTGGCGCCGTCCTTCGGAAGCTCCGGGCACACGGCATCCGCATCGTCCTGGCCATACAGGCACAGCGTCCGGTCGGCGGGCAGCCGGGCGATCTCGGGGGCGATGGGAAGACCGTCGCTGCCGCCGCCCAGCCAGTTGCTGACATGGAACTCGTAATCGGCCTTGCGGCCGACCGACATCAATCCAATCAGCGCGATGGAGTCGCGTGTGGCCGGATCGAGCTGGTTGATCGCCGCCGGCAGCACGTCCGCGCCCTGCGAGAAACCGATCAGCATCAGTCGCTTGCGCTGCCAGTGTTTGCCGTAGTGCCGCGCAATGCGTTCCAGGTCGCGGGCGAAGCCTTCCGGCGTGCGAGCAGTCCAGAAATAGCGCAGGGAATCCACGCCGACCACCGACACCCCGCTCCCGCTCAGCGCGGCGGCCACTTCCTTGTCCAGGCCGGCCCACCCGCCGTCGCCGGAGACGAAGATCGCCAGCGTGTCGCCCGGCGTGCTGGAGGGAATTTCCACCACCGGCAACCCCTTGAGATCGTCCGGCGGCGGAGCCAGGCTCACGCCCTTCTGCGCGCCAAGCGTGGTGGCGGCAGCGAGCAGCCCGGGCAGGTCCGCGCCCGCTGCCGTGCGGCGGAATTCCCGCCCCATCGCCACGCGTCGCACGAATGCCGAGGCATCGCCGGCCGCGCACTGACGGTCGCCGGCGGCGTTGAGCCAGGGGAAATTCAATTCGGTCGGCTGCAGGCGTCCGTGGCTGACGCCGGCACCGCAGACCTTGCGTTCGTGCGCGCCGTCGGGACAGAACCCGGTGGTGAGCAGGCCCGCGAACACCTGGGTGTCGGCCTGGGCCGCCACCGCGTACGCCAGTTCCGCGCCCGGGCCATCGCCACCGATCAGCGGCAGGTGGTAGCCCGGCACGTGCAGATACGCCTGGAACCAGCGCGAAAAGTTTTCCACATCGCCGGCGCCGAACGCGCAGTCGCCGCCGCCTTCGCGTGCCAGCACCTGGCGCAGCCGCGCCACGTCGACCTCGGCCACCAGCGCGCCTGCGGCACGCAGGGCCTCGATGCGTTCCCGGCTGCGTTCGGTCTCGCGGCCGCCCTCGAACCAGACCACCACCCGTTGCGGGTGTCCTTCCGGCACATGGACCGGTATGTCATGGAAGCGTCCGTGGCTCACCTGCTCTGGCGCCGCCGTGGCCGGCGCCGTCCCGATCATCGACACCAGGCCCATCACCACGCCGAGTCCCCTGCCCACACTGGCTTGCCGCATCGTCACGCATCCCGGAAGAGTGGCTCAACGATACGCCTGTCCGCTGCCAAGGGCATGTACATGGATTGGCTGCAGCCTCAGCTCGTCCTGCCGCGTCGTGCAGTGCGCCACACCTGCAGTGCGGTCGCGGCCAGCCACAGCACCACGGCGGCGATCACCAGTTTCTGCCCCGCACCGCGCGGCGGTCCGCGCCACAGCACGTGCAGCCACAGCAGTGCAAAACACAGCCACGCCCACCACCAGGCGACGCTGGCCCAGCGGCCCCAGTGCGGGTCGGCGCGCAGGTACCAGCTCTGCAGCAGCATCGCCACGCTCACACACAGGAATGCCATGTTGGCCGCCAGCGCGTGGATCAACGGCGCCAGCAGCGGTGCCGTTTCGGGCAACCAGCTGTCGCCAATGGCCACACCGAGCAGGCCCAGTGCCGCCATGCAGAACAACAACGGGGCCGCTGCGCTGCGCCGCGGCGACCGGCTGGCATCATGCAGCGCCCAGGCCAGCAGCATGATGGCCACGCCCAACACGCAGTACGCGGTGCGCAGGGCCAGACCCCAGGGACCGTGCAGGTAAAGGCTCAACGTGGCCTGCACCCAGTCCAGGTCCTGGCGCGCGATCTGGGTCCACAGCGCGGTGACCACGAAGCCGGCCAGGGCCAGCAGCGCGAGCTGCGCGATGCGCGCATGCTGCGGCAGGCCCACGCGGCCCGGTGCGGCTCCGCTCATCGGCCGGTGTCCTCAGGACCCGGCATCGGGGTGGCGCACCTGCCAGGCGGCCAGCGCGGCGCGATAGCGCTGCAGCTCGTCGCTGTACAGATCCAGCACGCACAACGGGCAGCCGCTGCCGCAGCACTCGTTCGGACCGGGCTCCTCCGGCGGTTGCGGGCGGGGATCGGGGTCGACAGTGAGGGACGGGAGCGGCAAAGGCATGGCTGCGGCGGGAGGGAGGCGGCCTGCCCAGTGTAATCGACCGCGCTCAGCGCCCAAGCCGGCGGCGCAGATTGGCGCGCGCGGCCGCGTCCAGCCGCTGGTGGAAGAAGTCGCTCAGGAAGATGCGTGGGCTGCCCAACAGGTGGCTGAGGAAACGCCGTCGGTTGAGCCGGAACAGGAAGCCCGGCACATGGCCGGCGTATTCCTCGGCGATGCCACGGTCGTACGCATCGAATACGTCGGCCGGGGCTCCCAGGATCGCCATGTCGCAATCCAGAAACAGGGCGGCTTCCGGGTCGACATCAGCGGCAGCCAGCGTGCCATGCCGCGCGGTCAGCAGGATCAGCTGTTCCACACGCTGCGCTTCCACGCCCGCCCCCGGCAGCCAGCGCTCGATCTGCGCCAGCGCCAACGCGGCCGAACGCGCCTCGTTGTCCTTGCGGCCGGCGTCGTAGATCGCATCGTGGTACAGCGCCGCCAGCTGCACCTCCCGCGGCTGCCGCCAGCCGGGTCCTTCGGCCACCGCCTGGCAGTGCGAAAGCACCGCGCGAACGTGCGCATAGCCGTGGTACGCCCGGGGCGGAACCGCGTAGGCGGCTTCAAGGTCGGCCTGCATGGCCGCCGGCAGGGAGAGCGGTGCGAAGGTCATGCGCGCATCATTGGCCGGCCCCGGGCCCGATGGCAAGCACGGCCCCCGGCGTGCCAGCCCGACAAGCGGCACGCCGGTCGGCGCTGCCGGGCCTAGACTGGAAGCACGAAGGCTCCGTCGTCCCTGCGAGGTGGCTGCGATGAACGGCTGGAAATACACTTGGCTGGCATTCCTGCTGGTTCTGCTGGCCTGTGCCGCGCCCGCGTTGGCCGCGCCGCCCCCATCGACTGCCGCCCCGGCCGACGTGCTCCAGCCGGTGCCGACCCCGGCACAGATCCTGGCCATTCCGCCGGACCTCCACGCGCTGCTGCAGCAGCGGGTGATCGCCCCGCTCGGTTCGCGCGAACAGCGGCTGGAGCGGCTGGTGCACCTGATCTTCGATGAAGACGCCATGCACCTGGAGTACGACCCGTACGCGACCCATACGCTCGCCGAAACCTGGCAGACCCACCGCGCCAACTGCCTGTCGTTCACGCTGATGTTCGCCACCCTGGCACGCGCTGCGGGCATCGATGCCCGGGTGCAGGAAGTAGCGCAGGTCGTCACCTGGCACCAGGACGAAGGCGTGATCTACAACGTGGGCCACGTCAACGTGGGCCTGACCCTCAACGGCCGCACCGCCGTGGTCGACCTGGACCGCAACGTACTCTACGACCGCTACGGTCCGCGCCCGATCAGCCAGGCGCGCGCGCTGGCGCACTTCTACAACAACCGCGGCGCGGCGCAGATGGCCGACGGCAACACCGAACAGGCACGTGCCTACCTGGACGCTGCACTGGCAATGGCGCCGGCCTTCCCGGCGGCCTGGAACAACCTCGGGGTGCTCGATACCCGTCTGGGCCGCCTGGACCAGGCACGGCAGGACTACGAAACGGCGTTGCAGCTGCAGCCGCGGCACGTGGCGGCGCTCACCAACGCAAGTGCGTTGTATCGCCGGCTGGGCGACCAGCGCCGCGCCGCCACCCTGGCACAGCGGCTGGAGCAGGTGCAGCGCACGGACCCGTTTGCGCAGTTCCGCCTGGGCAACGAAGCCGAACAGCGTCACGACTACGCCCAGGCCATCGCCAGCTACAAGCGCGCCATCCGCCTTTACGGCACCGCGCACCAGTTCCATTTCGGGCTGGCGCGCGCGTACTTCCTGGCCGGTGACAACCGCCGCGCGTCGCTGGAAATGACGCGCGCCCGCGACCTGTCCGGCGAGGATGCCGATGCGTTGCGCTCGACCTACCAGGCCAAGCTCGACGGTCTGCAGCGCCTGCGGCAGCGTACCGCCGCCAACTGATGCGCGGCCGGCAACACGCGTTCCCTACGCTTTTTTCAGGAAGCAGGTCTTGAGGACCAGCCCCTTGATCTTTTCCGAGTTGCCTTCGATGTGCTCGGCATCGTCCTCGACCAGACGGATGTTGCGGATCACGGTGCCCTGCTTGAGCGGGATCGAGGAACCTTTCACCTTCAGGTCCTTGATCACGGTCACGGTGTCGCCGGCCAGCAGCACGTTGCCGTTGCTGTCGCGGACCACGACGCCCGGGCCACCGGCCGCATCGCCCGCTGCCCACTCATGGCCGCAGTCGGCGCAGATCCACAGCGCGCCATCGGCATAGGTGTTCTCCAGGGTGCATTGCGGGCAGGCAGGTACGGCGGACATGGTCAGGCCTTCAGGGTCGGGACGATCCCCATTGTAACCGCCCGGGCCGGACGGCCCTTGCGTCCACGGTCGGCTTGGCGCACAGTGCGCGCCCCCTGACCCTCCGGCCCGGCCCTGCATGAAAATCGGCATCGACTTTGGTACCAGCAACTCCGCCGCCGCTGCCGTGGTGGAAGGCCAGGTCGTGCCGATCCGTTTTGGCCAGGCCGAACAGTTCCGCACCACGGTGTACTTCCCCGAGGTGATGCGCGACCCCAACGACTTCGAACTGACCCCGGCGCTGGAGCACGAGCTGGCCCGCCTGATCGATGCCGCCGCCCGCGATGCCCGTGCTGCCGGCCAGGAGCGCACCCCGGACGCCCTGCGCCGCGAAGCGCTGCGCGTGGTGCGCCGCCAATGGATGGAAGAGCAGATGCGCGCACCGCTCAGCTCGACCACCCTGCTGCAGAACGCGGTGTACGGCGATGATGCGCTGGAAGCCTATTTCGAGGAGAACGAAGGCAACCTGGTGCAGAGTCCGAAATCGATGCTGGGGTACAACCTGCATCCGCGTGCGCGCCAGACCATCACCGGCATCGCCACCCATATCCTGGAGCACATCCGGCTCACCGCATCGCAGCAGCTGGACGTTCCGGTACGCACCGCCACGCTGGGCCGCCCGGTGCAGTTCCGCAGCTCGATCGGCGCGGCCGGCAACGACCAGGCGCTGGACATCCTGCACACCGCCTCCATCGCCGCGGGCTTTGACAGTGTCGATTTCCTAGAAGAACCCGCCGCAGCGGCGATGCACTACCACGCCGAAAGCGCGCAGGAGCATGACGCGGTGGTGGTGGACATCGGCGGCGGCACCACCGATGTGGCGCATGCGCGGGTTGGCGGTACGCAGCCGCCGAAGATCCATCGCGCGTGGGGCATCGCCCGCGGCGGTACCGATATCGATCTTGCGCTCAGCTTGGGCGCGTACATGCCGCTGTTCGGCCGCGGCCAGAGCCGCGTACCGGCGCATCACTACGTGGAGGCGGCGATGGTGCAGGACATGACCCGCCAGCGCGATTTCCGCCAGCACGACTATCGCGAGGTGGACGCGCCGTGGGGCAAGCGCCTGCAGGCCCTGCAGGACACCGGCAATACCGCGCGCCTGTACCGCGAGGTCGAGCGCTGCAAGATCGCCCTGAGCAGCGCGCCCGAGCATGCCAGCGCGCTGGCGTTCATCGAACGCGGTCTGGACGTGGCGCTCGACCGTTCCCGCCTCGAGACCGCAGCCGGCAGCTACCTCAACGAGCTGACCACCCTGCTGGAGCAGGTGCGCGCCGATATCGGACACGATCCCGCGGCGGTCTTCCTTACCGGCGGCATGTCGCGTGCCGGTTACCTGCAGGCCGCCGTCGCCGCCGCCTTCCCCGGCGCGACGCTCGTGCGCGGCAATCCCTCGTTCGGGGTGGTGCACGGGCTGGCCTGGGCCGCAGCGGGCTGATACTGCGTCGCCCGACACGGCTTCAATCCCTTGCAGCGCAAGGCGTCCAGGCCGTGGAACACGCGCATTAACAAAACGTTACGCCGTAAGCGCTATCATCTTTCGGCTTCGATGCGCAATGCGCATGTCGTACCCAGCCTCGAAGAGGCCATCGTCCTTGCCGATTTCGTCGCCCGCCGGATCCGTCCGTGGCGCTGGGATCGTTTTATCGCTGTGATCCGGCTCGCTCCCAGCATGCAGCACTCCTGAGCCGCCAAGAGAGATTCGATTGGGCGAATTCGCCGAGTCCGACCCGATCGACTGCCGCCGCTGCGATGCAGTGTGTTGCCGGCTGTCGGTCACCGTCATGCCCGACGACGCGGTACCCGGCCACCTGCTGGATACCGATGAAGCGGGCCGCACCGTGATGGCGCGCAACGACGAAGGTTGGTGTGCCGCGATCGACCCCTATCACCTGCGCTGCACGATCTATTCGCAGCGTCCCGCGATCTGCCGCCAGTTCAAGATGGGCGGCGATGACTGCCGCTTCGTGCGGCAGGACTACCGTCGACAGCAACACGATGCGTCGACGATTTTTTCCACGCTACACCCATGACAGGAGCATCCATGGCCCGTTCGCCAAAGACCTCCCCCAAGGCAGGCAACACCGTTCGCGTTGACCGCAAGCAGGGTTCCAACACCGCACTGAGCAGCGCCAGCATCGCTGCCGACCTGGCCGCGTTCCGCAAGAGCGGTGGCAAGATCGAAGTTCTGGGCAACACCCTGGCGCTGAAAAAGGCCGGCTGACGCCGCAGCCGTCCGCACCGGCCCCCGGCCGGTGCGGGGGCCGCACTCAGCGGCCGTCCAGCGCGACCCGTACGTTGCCCGAATGGGCATTGATGGAAATATCGCCATCACCGCTGCCCAGCCGCGTATCCAGGCTGCGGCCCGGCCCGTAGCGCGGCCGCTCCACCTGCCCCGCATCGGACTGGATGCTGCCACTGAAGGTCTTGACCGCCAGCTGCGCGGAGACCCGCGCCGGCAGGCGCAGCGAGATCGAACCACTTACCGTCTGCAGGCTCACCTTGCCGCCCGGCGCCAGACCCGCCGCCGCAACGGTCAGGCTGCCCGATACCGCCTCCGCCTCCAGTCGCTGCACCTTGGCCGCATCCAGCCGGATGCTGCCCGACACGGTTTCCGCGGTGAGCTCGCCGGCCGCTCCGCCGCCGGCCTGGATCGACCCGCTCACCGCGCGCAGGGCCAGGCGTGGCGTCTGCACCTGCGCGCGGATGCTGCCACTGACCGTCGCCAGCGACGCTTCGTTGCTGCGCCCGGCAGCCGAGATATCGCCACTGACCGCATTGGCCTGCAGCCGGCGCAGGTCCACCTCGGCCACGTCGATGTCGGCGCTGACCGTGCCCAGCTGCACTTCCACCGAACGCGGCACGCGCAGCTCCAGCGTGGCACCGCCATTGTTGCCGTTGCGCGGATAGATCACTTCCCAGCGCACGCGGTTGGCGCTCTTGTCCTGCTGCAGGCGCAGGCCGTCGGCCATGCTGCCGCTCAACGCGACTTCATTGCGGTCCCAGCCCCGCACGGTGACCTTGCCGGCGATGTTGCTCACTTCCACCCGGCCGCCGGCGGCCAGCGGATGATGTTCGTCGACCCGGGTGGCGGCCTGCGCTGCCAGGGGCAGCAGCAGCGCGAGGGCAAGGGTGAAACGCAGCGGATGGTGCATGGGGTTCTCCTTCACGATGGCAGGCCAGCGGCATTGACGGCCTGCTGGGTAAGTTCAAGACGCAGCGCATAGGTGCGCTGCAGTTGGGTAAGCAGGTACCGCGACCGCGGGTTCTCGGCGATCGCCGCGCGGATGTACACCGCGCTGGCGTCGAGTTCGTGCAGCGCCGGCTGCCAGTCCGCGCCGATCTGCGCTGACGGCAGTGACGCCACGGCCTGCTGGTATTCGGCGGCAATCACGTCGGCCTGGCGCTGCAGCGGCGACGGGCGCGGCGTGGGCGGCGTGGCGGTGGGCACCACCGTCAGCACCGCCAGCGCAGCGGCCAGTCCCAGACCGATCCGCAGCGGCCAGCGGCGCGCGCGCCGGGCCGGAGGCTGCAGGGACACGTCGGCCACGCGTGGTGGCAGCTGCGCGGCGATGCGCTGCCATGCCAGTGGCGGCGGCAAGCGCTCGGCAGGCAGTGCGCGCAGGCGGGCCTGCAGGTCGGCATCGATGTCGTTGTTCTCATTGTTCATGCGGGTTCTCCCAGACGCGCGCGCAACAGACCGCGCGCGCGGTGCAACTGTGCCTTGGAGCTGCCGACCGCCATCTGCAGCTGATCGGCGATTTCCTGATGTTTCCAGCCCTCGATGTCGTGCAGCACCAGCACCGCCCGGGCGCGTGGCGGCAGCGTTGCCAGTGCGCGTTCCAGGTCCAGCGTGGTACCGGCACACCGATCCACGGCCGGCACCGACGCCAGCAGGTCCCAGCCCGCGTCGCCGCTGTCGGCTGCGTCACGCACGGCGCTGGCGCGCAGTTCCATGAGCGCTGCGTTGACCGCCAGCCGATGCAGCCACGTGCCCAGGCCGCTCTCGAACCGGAACCCCGGCAACGCGCGCCAGGCCTGCAGGAAGGCTTCCTGCAGCGCATCCTCGGCACGTGCGGCCTGCCCGCCGCACAACCGCCACAGCACCGCATACAGGCGCGGCGAATGCCGGTGGTAGATACGTTCGTACGCTGCGGTATCGCCGGCCACCGCCGCCCGCACCAGCGCGTACTCGTCGGCGGGATCGGCGTCGTTGGCGGCGCGTGCGGTGGGCATGGTCGTGTCGAGCATATCCCTTGGATGCCGCCGTCATCGAAAAGGTTTAAACCCGGACCGGATGCATCCCGTTCCCAGGGATGTAAACCTTTCGCACGCCTGCGGCATCCAATCTGACGTCGCCCGCGGGGCATCGTCCCGGAGTTTCCATGTCGCCCAGCTGCCTTGCCGTGCTGCTCTCGCTGGCCAGTGCCTGCACCCTGCCGGGAAGTCCGGTGACGCTGCGTGTTGCGTTGCCGCCGCAGCCGGACCTGTGCGTGCAGTACCGGCAGCACGCTCCCGTGTGCGTCTCGGGCGTGCTTGCCGCGCTTCACCAGGCTCCCGGCCCGGCGTGAGCCATCGCGGTAAACTGCGGCTTCCCCCGGTAGTACCGCTGCAAGGAACCGCGTTCTCCATGAAAGAGCATCTGCCCGTCTGGACCCATGAGTGGCTGCATTACGGGGTCCCTGCCCTGCAGATCCTGCTGACCCTGCTGGTGGCCTGGGTGCTGCGCCTGATCGCGCGGCGCCTGCTGCGCCGCGTAGGCGAGCACTACACGCTGCCGCCGGAAATGGTCATGGGCGCGCGGCGGGTGTTCACCTTTGTGGTGTATTTCACTGTCCTGCTGGTCGTGCTGCACATCATCGGCGTGCAGGCCAGCGTGCTGTGGACGGCCTTCACCGGCTTTGCCGCAGTGGGCGCGGTGGCGTTCTTCGCCGCCTGGAGCGTGCTGTCCAACATCTTCTGCACGCTGCTTATCTTCACCACCCGTCCGTTCCGCCTGCACGACTACATCGAAGTGCTGGAGAACGGCGAAAAGCCCGGCCTGAAGGGGCGCGTGATCGACGTGAACCTGATCTACACCACGCTGCAGGAAAACAGTGGTGGCCACGAGGGCACCGTGCTGCAGATTCCAAACAACATGTTCTTCCAGCGCACGGTGCGGCGCTGGCGGGACCCGTCGCAGGCGCCGGGCGGAATCCAGGGCGACGGCTGAGGGGCGCCCACCGCGAAGACAGTCAGCGCAGCTGACTGTCTTTGCTGCCACGCCGGTTGAACATGCCCGCGTCGTGCTGCGCGGCATCCTCGGCCGCCTGGCAACGCACGCACAGGCGTACGCCGGGCACGGCACGACGCCGCGCCTCGGGAATGGGCGCCTCGCATTCTTCGCAGTGGGTCAGTCCCGGGCCCTGGCGCAGTTGCGCGCGGGCGCGCTGGATGGCGTCATCGACGGTCGCATCGATCTGGTCCTGGACCGCGCCGTCGCCTGCCCAACCTGTAGCCATGTGCTGTCTCCCATGACGGTACCGGCATCCAGCTTAGTCCTGGTCGGCGGCCCGCCGCCAACGCGCGGCTGAACGCGTGCGGCGGAACTGAACGCTTCATCCCCGAATGCCCGGTCGGCGTCGGGTTGCACCCGCTTACCAGATCAGGTCGTCGGGGACCTGGAACTGCGCGTAGAAGGCGTCGTCGTCCGCGTTGCCGGTGCTGGGTTCGGTGTGCCCCTTTACCTGGCTGTTGTCGAGCACGATGACGGCCGGGTCGCGCTCACGGAGCTTGTCCGCCGCCGCACGCGGCACCAGCTCGAAGCCCTCGCCCAAGCGCACGATCGCCAGACTGCCGGCGGCGAGCTGGCGGCGCAGCAGGTCGTTGACCAGCATCGTGCGGATCAGCGTGCCGTCGTTGAAACGGTATTCGCTCTCGCCTTCGCGTTTGACCCGGTTGCTTTCAATGATCTGGCGGACCTGGGCCTGCAGTTCCAGCAGGCGGTTCTTTTCCTTGCGCTCGGCTTCCAGCGCGCGGTCGCGCTCGGCCTTCTCCGCACGCAGACGCTCGGCTTCCCGCTGGCTGTCGGTCGGGGCCACCGGGGCCTTGCCGTGACGCGCCTTGACCTGCTCGCGCGCGGCCTGCGAGACCTGGGACTTCTTGACCAGCCCGGCCTTGAGCAGCTGTTCCTGCAGGGGATTTGCCTTCGCCATTGCCTTTGCATCTTTTGTTGCGGGACTCCGGGGGCCATCATACTGCCCGGACCGCTGCTCCCCCAACCGCCGCATGACCGCCCTGAAGTACCTCGCCGGCTACCCCGACGCCCTGCAGCAGCAGGTGCGCGAGCTGATCGCGGCCGACCGTCTGGGGCCCTGGCTGGAGCGCCGCTATGCCGAGCTGCACACGGTGCGCAACGACCGCCAGCTGTACGACTACACCCAGGCGCTGAAGGAGCGTTACCTGCGCCAGTCCGTGCCGCTGTCCAAGGTGGTCTACGACAGCCGGCTGCAGGTGCTCAAGCATGCCCTGGGCACCCACACCACGGTTGCGCGGGTGCAGGGCAGCCGGCTCAAGGCCAGCCGCGAGATCCGCATCGCCAGCGTGTTCCGCGAAGCACCGGCGCCGTTCCTGAAGATGATCGTGGTGCACGAACTGGCGCACCTGAAAGAGTCCGACCACAACAAGGCCTTCTACCAGCTGTGCACGCACATGGAGGCGGATTACCACCAGCTCGAATTCGACCTGCGCCTGTACCTGACCCACCTCGAGCGGGTGGGCAGCTGAGGGTCAGCCCATGCCGGCCCAGCGCAGCAGCGCCGCGGCAAGCGCGCCCAGCACCACCACCAGCAGGAAGGGCAGGCGCAGCAGCAGGGCCACCGCGGCCACCGCCAGCGCGCCCAGGCGCGCGTCCAGCGCCACCGCCGCACCGGACGCCACGGCATTCATGGCGGTCAGCGAGGCCAGCAGACCGATCGTCAGCGTGCCGGCCACACGGGTCATGCGGGGCGATTCCAGCCAGCGCGCCGGCACCAGCCACCCGGCCAGCTTGATCGCATAGGCCGCCACGCTGCCCAGCAGCAGCCATCCCCACACGCTCATGCGCGATCCCCGGTCGTGCCTGGCTCGACATCCGGCTCCAGTCCTTCGCCGCGCGGGCCGGGCACCACCACGCCCCACACCGCGGCCACCGCCGCAGCCAGCAGGATCGGCACGCCCGGCGGCACCCACGGCAGGGCCAGCACGGTCACCAGCGCCGCCACGATGGCGATCGCCACCGCATCGCGCTGGCGCAGGCGCGGCCACAGCAGCGCCAGGAACGCCGCCACCGCAGCGCCATCCAGTCCCCATTGGCGCGGGTCGCCCAGCGCGTCGCCGGCCACCGCGCCCACCGCAGTGAACAGGTTCCAGAGCAGGAAAACGCCCACGCCGGCGGTCCAGAAGCCGCGCCGCTGCTCCAGCGGCAGGGTCTGGCTGGACGCGGTGGCCGCCGATTCGTCGATGGTCACCTGCGCCCCCAGCCAGCGCCGCCACCCGCGCAGCCCCAGCATGCGGTTCATCTGCATGCCGTACACCGCGTTGCGCACCCCGAGCAGGGTGGCGGCGGTGAACGCAGCCGAGCCCGCGCCACCCCCGGCGATCACCCCGATGAACGCGAACTGCGAGCCGCCGGTGAACATCAGCAGGCTCAGCGCCTGCGCCTGCCACGGGTTCAGGCCTGCGGCCACCGCCAGCGCGCCGAAGGAAATGCCATACAGGCCAGTGGCCAGGGCGATGGACACGCCGACTTTCACGGCAGGAGAGGTGTGCCAGTTCATCCTCCGATCATGCCAGCACCGGACCCGGACCGCAGCCGGTCCGCGCAGCACGCGCACCGCCGAGCCAGTACACTCCCCGCCCGCACCTTGTTTCATGCAGCCTGCCCGATGACAGATCCGACCCGACTCGACAAACGCCTCACCAGCCTGATCGGCTGCTCCCGTGGCGACGCCCAGCGCTACATCGAGGGCGGCTGGGTCACCGTCAATGGCGCCGTGGTCGAACAGCCGCAGGCGATGGTGACCGACGAGGTCGTGGTGCTGCGCGAGAACGCTGAAGCGACCCGCGCCGAGACGGTCAGCATGCTGCTGCACAAACCGGCCGGGGTGCCCGCCGAGGCGCTGTGCGCGATGGTCACGCCGGACAGCCGCAGCCCGCTGGATGCGACCGGCGTGGAGCGGCTGCAGCGACATTTCCACGCGCTGCAGCTGGTGATGCCGCTGGCGACCGAAGACAGCGGGTTGGTGGTGGTGAGCCAGGACGGGCGTGTGATCTCGCACCTGAAGGACCGCGGTGCGACGCTGGAGCAGGAGTACCTGGTGGAAGTCAGCGGCGAGCTGGTGCCGTATGGCATGAAGCGGCTCGCGCACGGACTGAGCTTCCGCAACTGGCCGCTGCCGCCGTGCAAGGTCAGCTGGCAGAACGAGACCCGCCTGCGCTTTGCGATCAAGCCGGTGGCCCAAGGCCAGCTGCGCGACATGTGCCGCCAGGTCGGGCTGGAGGTGATCAGCGTCCGTCGCCTGCGCATCGGGCGCGTGGCGATGGGCAAGCTGGCACCGGGCCAGTGGCGTTACCTGGCGCCGGACGAGCGTTTCTGATCCGCGCGCGGCGCCTGCACTCGCAGTGCACGCACCGGCCGCTTAGGATCATCGGATGACCAACAAGAAGCCGTTGTGGCGCAGGCTCCTGCGCGGCCTGTGCGTGGTGCTGGCCCTGCTCGTGCTGCTGGTGGCCAGCGGCCTGCTGCTGGGCGATCACCTGACCCCGAAGGCGATGGGTCCACGCAGCACGGTGCTGCCGCTGCAACCGGCGCAGAGCGCCATCGACCGCGAAGTGGTGCGGCTGCAGGCCGAACACCCCGGACACTCCGGTGTGGCCTTCCTCTCCGAAGGTCTGGACGCCTATGCCGCCCGTGCGGTGATCACCCGCCACGCGGCGCGCAGCCTGGACCTGCAGTACTACATGTGGAAGGACGACCTGATCGGTCACCTGATGGCGCGGGAGCTGTACCAGGCCGCCGAGCGCGGCGTGCGCGTGCGCCTGCTGCTGGACGACATGAACGCGCAGGACGAGGACGCGTTGATGATGGCGCTCGATGAGCACCCCAACATCGAAATCCGCCTGTACAACCCGTTCCGCAACCGCGACGGATTGTGGCGGGTGGTGGAGATGGTGCAGCGCTTCTTCAGCGTCAACCACCGCATGCACAACAAGCAGTGGATCGCCGATGGACGGGTGGCGATCGTCGGCGGGCGCAACATCGGCGAGGAGTATTTCAGCGCGCGCAGCGATGTGAACTTCCGCGACCTGGACCTGCTGGTCGCAGGCAAGGCCGTGCAGCAGGCCAACACCATCTTCGACGGCTACTGGAACAGCGAGGCGGCGGTGCCGATCGCGGCCCTGGCCTTCCACACCCCGGCCGAGCTTCGCCTGCTGATGCGCGAGTCGGACAACGAAGCCAAGCTGGAGGCCGCGCAACCGTTCCTGCGGCGGGTGGCGCGCGCGGCGTCGGCGCAGTCTTACTACCGCAATGCCGTGGACCTGCACTGGTCGGCACAGGTGGAGATCCTGTCGGACCCGCCGATGAAGCATCGCCGCGACGACCAGGCCACCTGGCTGGTCACCCGGCTGGTCCGCGAGCTGGAAGCGACCCGGCACAAGGCCCTGCTGATCTCGCCCTATTTCGTGCCCGGCGATGCCGGTGCGCGCGGGCTGGGCGCGCTGGTGCAGCGCGGCGCCTACGTGGCGGTGGTGACCAATTCGCTGGCCGCCAACGACGTGGCCGCCGTGCACAGCGGCTACATGCATTACCGTCTGCCGCTGCTGCAGGACGGGGTGCACCTGTACGAACTGAAATCGCGCGGGCATGGCGGCGGCGGCAGCGGGCCGTTCGGCAGCAGCGGCGCCAGCCTGCACACCAAGGCGTTCATGATCGACGACCAGCGTGGTTTCGTCGGCTCGTTCAACCTGGACCCACGCTCGGCCTATCTCAATACCGAAATGGGGGTGATGTTCCAGGACCCGGCGCTGGCCGCTCAGCTGCGCGGGGAATACCTGCGCCTTGCCGACCCGGCGTTGAGTTACTGGGTGACGCGCACCCCGGACAACCAGGTCCGCTGGCTGGACCGTGCCACGCAGCCGCCGCAGCTGCTCGACCGGGAACCGGATACCTCGTGGCGCCAGCGCGCGGTGGCGCGGGTGATCAGCTGGCTGCCGCTGGAATCCCAGTTGTGACCGGTTGCGGCGGACACGCATGGCGTGGCCTTACCGGTCCGACGCTTCTTCCGCCTCCAGCGTCTCCACGCCGCGCCCGTGCAGCCGCCGCCATATCCACTGCGACGCGTGGGCCGGCGTGTCCTGCAGCTGTTCCAGCAGCGCGGTGGCCTGGGACTGGCTGATCCGGCCGTGCCGGCACAGCAGGCTGGCAGACGCGGCCGCGCGGCCGAAGCGCAGGCTGCAGGCCAGGCCACCCCCGGCGGCATCGGCGTCGCGCAGCAGCGCCTGGTGGACCGACGGGGGAAGTTCCCAGGCGGCTGCGATGCGGCTGGCCACGGGCAGGCTCCAGGCATCCAGCAGCGCACTGGCCAGCGCCGGTGACGGCACTGCGCCGTGTTGACGGGCGGCGTCCAGCAGGTGGCGCATCACCAGCGCCGCGCCCAGTCCCTGGGTCAGCCCCATCCACTGCGCGGCGAAGCCATCTTCATGGGTGACCAGCCGTGCATGGTCGGCTGCGGCCCGCGAGGCGAGCAGCGCGTGGTCCCAGACCACGGTGCCGAATTGGGGAAAGGCCTCGCTGTGCAGCTGCATGACCGGCTGCACCAGCACGGCGCTGATGATCTGGCGGATACCGTCGGTGCCGACCAGCGTGACGGCGCGCTGCAGGCTGTCCACCGGCTTGGCCTGCAGCCGATACACCGGACTGTTGGCGATGCGCAGCAGGTTGCCGGTGAGCACCGCATCCTGGCCGATGATCGAGGCCATGCTGCGGGCGGAGGCGTCGCTGTCGTTCACGGTCTGAATGAGCTGCGGCAGCAGCTGTGGCCTGCGCGGCAGATGCCGGGCCGACCAGTCCTGGGCATCCAGTGCGGCAGCCACGGCGGCCTGCAGCGCCGCGTCCTGGCCGCCGGCCGCGCGGTCGACACCGCCGCTACCGGGCACCAGCGCCAGCGCATGCAGCCCGGCCTGCAGCAGCGCGACGGCATCGCCGCTGCCCACGGGCGCCGTCACCGGCGCGGCCACATCGTTGTCGGGTTCGCTCCAACGCCGGGCCACGGGCGCGGCGGCCGGGCGCCGCAGCAGTCCCCAGCCCAACCCCGCCACCACCACCAGCCCGGCGGCCGCGACCAGTATGGCCGTCATCGGCCCGGGCCCGTCACGGCGCGGCACATCGCCCCAGTTGTCGCCACTGCACCCACGTCGTCCGTCCTGCTTGCCGGTACCGCGCACCGTTGCCACGGCATCGGCCCGGATGCGGGCAACTTTAGCGCCGGCCGGCAGCGGTCACCGGATGCTGACAACGCCGTCCGGCGGAATGCACTAGAATGGCGCCGCGCGACCCGTCCTGCCGAACCGACGACGTCGCTTTTTTTGTTTTGCACCCCACCTTTTGCTGGCACGTTCGCCGGTGTTCACCGTCATTCGCGCCATCGGAGTCACCATGTTATTTGAAACCCTCGAAACGTCCGGTCACGAACAGGTGGTGTTCTGCCACAGCCGCGATGCCGGTCTGAGGGCGATCATCGCCATCCACAACACCACCTTGGGCCCGGCCCTGGGCGGCGTACGCATGCGTCCCTACGCCAGCACCGACGATGCGCTGGCCGATGCGCTGCGGCTGAGCCGCACCATGACCTACAAGAACGCCCTAGCCGGCCTGAACGTGGGCGGTGGCAAGGCGGTGATCATCGGTGACCCGCGCCGGGACAAGACCGAGGTGCTGTTCCGCGCGTTCGGCCGCTACGTGGACTCGCTGGGTGGTCGCTACATCACCGCCGAGGACGTCGGCACCGATGTCAATGACATGGAAAACATCTACCTGGAAAGCGAGTACGTTACCGGGGTGCACCAGGTCCATGGCGGCTCGGGCGACCCCGCGCCGTTTACCGCCTATGGCGCGTTGCAGGCGCTGATGGCGGCCATGCAGCACAAACTGGGCCACGAAGAAGTGGGCAAGGTCAGCATTGCGGTACAGGGCCTGGGCCATATCGGCATGGAGCTGGTGAAGCTGCTGCGCGACCGGGGCGCCAAGCTGTTCGTCGCCGATCTGGACAGCGCGCTGGTGGAACGTGCGGTGACCGAGTACGGCGCCGAAGCGGTGAAGGCCGACGAGATCTACGACGTCAACGCCGATGTGTTCGCACCGTGCGCGCTGGAAGGGGCGATCAATCCGCAGACCCTGCCGCGGCTGAAGTGCCGGATCGTCTGCGGGACGGCCAACAACCAGCTGTCCAGCCTGGAGGTCGGCGACGAGCTGCATGCGCGCGGCATCCTGTATGCCCCCGACTACGCGGTCAACGCGGGCGGGGTGATGAACGTGTCGCTGGAGATCGACGGTTACAACCGCGAGCGCGCGATGCGCCTGATCCGCAGCATCTACCACAACCTGGGCCGGGTGTTTGCCCTGTCCCAGCAGGAAGGCATCGCCCCGCAGCGTGCCGCCGACCGGATCGCAGAGACGCGCATCCAGTCGATCGGAAAGCTGAAAATGCCGCTGGGCCGCGCCACCCCGCGACTGGGCACGCTGCGCGGCGGTTGAAAACGGCAGCCGGGCAGCGCCCGGCTCTACGGGTGTGGGTAACGCCGGGCGTTGCCCGGCATCCCCTTAGAACGCGGCGCTGTATCGCAGCGCCACCTGGCTGAGATCACCGCGCGGACCGAAACGCTGGTCATAGCCGAACGACAGCTGTGCGGTGCGGCCAAGCATTGCCGCGAGCGACACGCCGAACAGCCCGCCCGAACGCGCTGGCTGCAGCCCCGCCAGCGGCGCCCACGCGTCCACGCCCACAAAGCTGGCGTCAAACGCAGCACCGTCACTGGACAGTATCTGCTGCCACTCGGCATACCCGCGCAGCGACCAGTTGCGCCGCTGGGTCTCGGCGCGCACCCCCGCCAGCGCCTGGCTGCGGCTGGCCGTACTGCGGTCTGCACGCAGGCCGAAGCCGAAGCCGCCGTTCTCGCTGAACCGGTCCGTGTCCACGCGCGCGTAGTCGGCACCCAGATACGGGGTCAGCGAGGCAACCCTGCTGCCAACGCGGTAACCCGACTCCACACTGGCCGTGCCGAACGTGCCGCCGTAACGCGCGTTCACGCCGTACTGCCCGGCGCCCAGCAACAGCTGGCGGTCAAGCTCGCGGGTGAACTGGCCGGCCCCGAACTGGGTCAATGCGTATGCACCGCCCTGGTTCCAGCCGGCATACAGCTGCGCCTGCGACTGCCGATCGCGGCCATTGTCGCCGGACCATTCGCGGCCGCTGCTGGTGCGGGTTTCACCAAAGGCGAAGCCCATCACGCCGTTGCTGCCCAGCGCCATGTCCTGGCCCATCATCCAGCCCTGGGCGTTGATCGCGGTGCCGGCGAAACTGCCCTGCCCTGCCTCGCCCAGCGCGCTTTGCCACGCGCCGCGAAGGCGCGGTGCGGTCGATACGTCATCGAACCGCGACGACAGCGCGCGCCGGTTCATGTCCAGCGTGTCGAAGGTCATCGCCGTGGCCAGGCCATGGGCCTTGCCGGACAGGCTCTCCAGACTCGCCTGCAGCGCGCCGGCGCCCTGCACCTGCTGCAGCTGGCCCGCCGCGTCGATGAAGCCGTCGGTCGTGCCGCCGGCGCCGGTATCGAGCTGCTGGAAGGCGTGTTCAAGGCGATCGGCCGAGGCGACCGAGATCGAATTCAGGCTGGCTGTGGTTGCCGCCGTGGTGACATTGACGCGATCGATGTTGAGATAGGCGGTGGTCGCGTCGTAGCTGACGTCTGCCTGCAGCAGCGTGACGGCGCCCCCACTGCGCACGATACCGAACTGTCCTTTCAAGCCCTGCGCGGCCTCGATCACGGTCTGCTGTTCGAACGTGCCTTTGGGAACATAGCCGGGAACGACGTTGAGCACATGCAGCTCGGAGGCGGTAATGTCCGCCATTCCCGTGACCTTCAGCGGCGAGCCACCCAGCGCGATGGACAGAAACGCCCTGCCGGACTGGGTGTAGTTTCCGTCGATGACAGCGTCCGTATTGGCTTCCAACAGCGAAACCCCGCCATTGAACGCGGCCACGCTGCCATGGATCCGCGTGCTGCCCGCCCTGAACTGCAGCGTGGGATTGTCTGTTGGCGTAATTCTGGTCTGGCCGATGATCACGTTGGAACCGAGCGAAGCGCCATCCCGAAGCACCACCCGGCCCTGATCGATACGGGTGTCGCCGGAGAACGTGTTGGTGCCGGTCAACGCCAGCGTACCCGGGCCACGTTTGATCAGCCCGCCACTGCCACTGATATCGTTGCTCCACACGCTGGCGGGAACCGAGACCGAACCGGGAACCGTGGCGATGACATCGCCCCAGTCGAGCCGCGCCGGTCCTTTGAGCGCCTTGCCCACATCAAGCAGCCCATGCCCGAAGGTGCTGTCCACCCCGGCCGCGCCGAGGTCGGCGGCAGTGCCGAGCAGGGTCTGGCGGACCATGTCGTTGGTGAAGTACGGGAACTGCTGCCAGACCAGCGCCGCCGCGCCGGAGACCAGCGGCGCCGCATAGGAGGTCCCCGCGCCCCAGAAATACGTCGGGTTGGCGGCGCCCTTGTTGTCGGGGTCAATGAACGACGCTTCGCCGGGCGCCGCCAGGCAGTAGTCGGCCGCCACGCCGCACGCGTTGGCGTAGGACGCAAGCTCGGTCGGCTTGCTGGAGTTGACGGCCGTCACCGCCAGCCAACCTGCAGTCAGTTGCTGGGCAACCGTGTTTCCAGCCGGGGACGTCTGGCTCGGCAGCGCCGCCATGTCGGATGGATCGGCCTTGCCGTCATTGCCGGTGGCGAAGACTACCAGGCCGCCGTGCTGGAGCACGAACGGCGCGTACTCGGCGGCGATCGCCGCGGTGGTGCCGGCATCGTTCCAGTACAGCCCGCCCCAGGAGTTGTTCATCACCTTCACGCCGCTGCCGATCAGGTCGGCGTGCATCTGAGCCAGGCCCAGCGCGCCTTCCACGGCATTGCCCTGGCCGCTCCCGTCGTCCACCGGCGCCTTGTCGGCGATGATGCGGGCCGAGACGATCTGCGCGCCCGGCGCGACACCGCCCGGCCAGGTCCCCGATGCACTGCCGGCAGCGAGTGACGCTACGGTGGTCCCGTGGCCGACGACATCGTCCACGTTGAGGTTGTTGGCAGCCGGGTCGATGTAGGTGAAGCTCTTCACTACCCGCCCGGACAGGGTGGGATGCGAGCGATTGACCCCCGAGTCGACGATGCCGATGACCACGCCGGTGCCCGTCAGGCCCTGCCGGTCACCCGCGTTGATGATCGACAGGTGTGCATCGATCGTTGGTTCCTGCGGCTTCGCGCCGGGCGTCGGCGTGGTCGGCGGAGTGACCGGCGGATTGGCCGGCCCCGGGGTGACCACCGGCGCGCCACCGCCCGGCGTGCTCACGCGGACGTTCTCGCCACCGCTGCCGCCACTACATGCACTCAATGCCAGCGCCAGCGCAGCAGCCAGCCCGGTCCTGCTCATTGCGACCTGCGTCATCCTTGTTCCCCTAAGCGTCGATGAGGCCACGCTTGGCATCCTGCCTACCCCGAGGACACCCGTGGCAACTGTTGACCCGCTCCACCGGGCCACCGGCGGAGTCTGCCCGGAAACCGGGCAGCTTTCCATCGGCATGGCGCCGGGCAGCACCCGGCGCCATGCCGATGTCCTTAAAACGCGGCGCTGTACCGCAGCGCCACCTGTTCCAGATCGCCACGCGGGCCGAAACGCTGGTCGTAACCGAACGACAGCTGCGAACGGCGGGTCAGCCACGACTGGACCGAGACGCCGAACAGGCCGCCCGAACGTGCCGGCTGCACGCCGGCCAATGGCGCCCAGGCATCCACGCCGACGAAGCTGGCGTCAAACGCCAGGCCATCGCTGGCCAACGTCTGCTGCCACTCGGCATATCCACGCAGCGACCATCCGCCCAGGCGGGTTTCGGCGCGCAGGCCGGCCAGCGCCTGGCTGCGGCTGGAGGTGCGGCGATCGGCGCGCAGGCCGAAACCGAAGCCACCGCTTTCGCTGAAGCTGCTGCTGTCCAGGCGTGCGTAGTCGGCGCCCAGGTAGGGCGTGAGCGATGCCGCCGCACCGCCAAGGCGATAGCCCGACTCGACACTGGCGGTGCTGAAGTTGCCGCCATAGCGGGCGCTCACGGCGTACTGGTCGGCGCCCAGCAGCAGCTGGCGGTCGATCTCACGGGTGAACTGGCCCGCACCCACCTGGCCCAGCGCATAGGCGCCGCCGCTGTTCCAACCGGCATACAGCTGGGCCTGCGACTGGCGGTCGCGACCGTTGTCGCCCGCCCATTCGCGGCCGCTGCTGCTGCGCGTTTCGCCAAACGCGAAGCCCAGCACGCCGTTGCTGCCCCATGCCAGATCCTGGCCCATCATCCAGCCCTGGGTCTGGAACCCGCTGCCGGCAAAACTGCCCTGCCCGGCTTCACCCAACGCGCTGTGCCATGCGCCGCGCAGGCGCGGCGCGGCCGACACCGCATCGAAGCGCGCCGACAGCGCGCGGCGGTTCATGTCCAGGTTGTCGAAGGTCATCCCGGTCGCCAGGCTGTGCGCCCTGCCCGACAGGCTTTCCAGGCTGGCCTGCAGCGCGCTGGCGCCCTGCACCTGCTGCAGCTGCCCGGCACCGCGGGCGAAGTCGTCGTCGCCGGCCGTGCCGGTGTCGAGCTGGACGAATGCCTCTTCCACCCGCATGGCCGACATGGCGGCGATGCTGCCAAGCCCGGCACCGGTGGCAGCCGTGAGGACATTGACGCGGCTGTAGTTCAACCAGGCCGTGGTGGCGTCGTAGGAAAGCGTGCCATTGACCAGGCTGACCGTTCCGCCGGAGCTCAGACGGGTGAACTGCCCCGCCAGTCCCTGCGCCGCGCTGAGCAATGCCTGGCGCTGGTCGTACTGTGGCACATAGCCTTCAACCATGCTGCCGACGTACAGTTCACCGCCCTCGAGGGTCGCCGTGCCGGTCACCTGCAGCGCATTCGCACCGAGGGCGACGCGCATCCGGCCATTGGCGTGTTGCACGTAGTTGCCTTCGATCACGGCATTGACGCCGGCTTCGACCAGGAAGACGCTGCTGGCGTTGTCGACATTGCCGATGACCCGGGTCGTGCCCGGGCGGAACTGCAGGGCCGCGGACGCGGTGGTGCCGGGCGTCGGATTGGCGACAATGGCGACGTCGGATTTCAGACTGCCGCCGTCACGCAGCGACAGCGTGCCGAATTCGATGCGCGTGCCACCGGAATAGGTATTGGTACCCGACAGTCCGAGTGCGCCGTCGCCCTGCTTGATCAACCCGCCACTGCCACTGATGTTGTTGCTCCACACCGTGGTGACCGGCGCCGGTGGAACCACGACGGTGACCGTGCCCCAGGCAAAGCGGGCCGGGCCGTTGATGGCGCGGCCGACGTTCAGAAGGCCCTGGCCGAAGACGCTGTCCACTCCGGTCGCGCCGAGATCGGTCGCCGTTCCCAGGAGCGTCTGGCGCACCAGGTCGTTGCTCATGTACGGGTATTTCTGCCAGACCAGTGCGGCGGCGCCGGATACCAGCGGCGCGGCATAGGACGTACCGGCCCCGTAGAGGTAACTGGGCGTACCGCCGGTGCTCTTGGGGTCGACGAACACGGCTTCGCCGGGCGCCGCCAGGCAGTAGTCGGCGGCAATGCCGCATGCGTTGGCATACGAGGCCAGCGTGTCCGGCTTGGTCGAATTGACCGCCGTGACGGCCAGCCAGCCCTTCTCCAGGTCGGCCGCCGGGCGGCTGTTGCCGCTGCCGGGCTGGCTCGGCAGTGCCGCCATGTTGGACGGATCGGGCTTGCCTTCGTTGCCGGTGGCGAACACCACCAGGCCCCCATTGGAGACGATGAACGGCCGGTACTCGGCCGCGATCTGGGCGGTGGCGGCGGCATTGGTCCAGTACAGCCCGCCCCACGAGTTGTTCATGATCTTCACGCCATCGGCGATCAGGTCCTGGTGCACGGCGGCGAGCCCCAGCGCGCCATCCACCTCGTTGCCGTTCCCGGTACCGTCATCGGCCGGCGCCTTGTCAGCGATGATCCGGGCCGACACGATCTGCGCGTCGGTGGCCACGCCGCCTGGCCAGTTGCCAGACGCACGGCCGGCGGCCAGGGAGGCCACGGTGGTGCCGTGGCCGACCACGTCGTCCACGTTCAGGTTGTTGGTGCGCGGATCGACGTAGCTGCGGCTGGACACGACCCGACCGGTCAGCGTGGGATGGGCGCGATTGACCCCGGAATCGACCACGCCGATACGAACGCCGGCACCGGTCAGGCCCTGACGGTCCTTGGCGTTGATGATCGACAGATGGGCATCGATGGCCGGCTGCGCCGGGGTCACGGGGGGTGTCACCGGCGGGGTGACCGGCGGGGTCACCGGTGGCGTCACCGGCGTGGTGGCCGGCGGCGGATCGACCCGGACGTTGCCACCGCCGCCTCCACCACCACACGCGCTCAACGCCACTGCCAGCGCGCCGGCCAATACGTTCCTGCTGAAAACTCCCTGCTTCATCCCCGTTCCCCGATACGAAAAAGAAACCACGCGCGGCGCCCTGCCGGTCTGGCCGACACCGGTGGTATAGCTCGACCCTCTATACTGGGTCCCCCCACGCAGTCTGCCGGGAAACGCCGCGCCTTACCATGGCACGCGTTCCCATTTCGTAAATCGCTCACGCAACAACGAGATTGCCATGTCCAACATTGTCATCGCCGCTGCCAAGCGCACCGCCATCGGTTCCTTCCTCGGCCAGTTCAACGGCGTGCCCACCCCGACGCTGGGTGCCACCGCGATTGCCGCCGCACTGGAGCAGTCCGGCGTGCCGGCGGCGGACGTGTCTGAAGTGATCATGGGCTGCGTGCTGCCGGCCAACCTGGGCCAGGCCCCGGCCCGCCAGGCGGCGGTCGCCGCCGGCATTCCGTATTCCACCGGCGCCACCACCCTCAACAAGGTCTGCGGTTCGGGCATGAAGGCCATCATGCTGGGTCATGACCTGATCAAGGCCGGCTCGGCCAGCATCGTGGTCGCCGGCGGCATGGAATCGATGTCCAACGCGCCGCACCTGCTGCCCAACTCGCGCACCGGCAACCGTTTCGGCAACTTCCAGGCAGTCGACCACATGGCCCACGACGGCCTGGTCAATGCCTACGACGGCAAGGCAATGGGCGAATTCGCCGAATGCGCGGTGGAGAAGTTCCAGGTGACCCGTGAAGAGCAGGACGCCTACGCGATCGAATCGGTGCGGCGTGCGCAGGCGGCCCAGGCCGCAGGCGCCTTCGACGACGAGATCGTCCCGGTGAAAGTGGCCGGTCGCAAGGGCGAGGTCGAATACCGCCAGGACGAACAGCCCGGCCGTTCGGACATTGCCAAGATCCCGACCCTGCGTCCGGCGTTCAAGAAGGAGGGCACGGTGACCGCGGCCAGCTCCTCCAGCATCTCCGACGGTGCCGCAGCGGTGGTCCTGCTCGCCGAGGACGATGCCGCTGCCCGGGGCCTGCAGCCGCTGGCCCGGATCGTCGCCCACGCCACCCATTCGCAGGAGCCGGAGTGGTTCACCACCGCGCCGATCGGGGCGATCCACAAGGTGCTGGAAAAGGCCGGCTGGAGCCTGGAGCAGGTGGACCTGTTCGAAATCAACGAAGCGTTTGCGGTTGTCGCCATGGCCCCCATCCGCGAACTCGGCATCCCGCATGAAAAGGTCAACGTCCACGGCGGCGCCTGCGCGCTCGGCCACCCCATCGGTGCTTCCGGCGCGCGCCTGGTGGTGACCTTGGTCAACGCCTTGCGCAAGCGTGATGCAAAGCGCGGAATTGCTACACTCTGCATTGGTGGCGGCGAAGCGACCGCCATCGCCATCGAATTGATTTGATTGGATTTAACACCCATTTCGCAAAAATGAATGCGGGATCGCTTGACAGCCCAAGCTGGCTTGTCATCATGTTGCCGGGCGCGCAATAGCGCGTTGCCTAATCTAACGACGAGGATTCACACTAATGAGCATCAACAAGCTGCTGATCGCGATGGCCCTGGGCCTGGCTCTGACCGCCTGCTCGAAGCAGGAACAGGCTGCTGACGCCGCCGCTTCGGCCAACGAAGCCGCTGCCGACGCCCAGGTCGCTGCCGACCAGGCCGCTGCTGCTGGCGCCCAGACCGCCGACGCTGCCCAGGCTGCCGCCGACACCGCCACCACCGCTGCTGACGCTTCGGCTGACGCCGCTGCCCAGGCTGCTGGCGCTGCCACCGACGCTGCTGCCGACACCGCTGCAGACGCTGCCAAGGCCGGTGAAGCCACCGCCGAGCAGGCCAAGGACGCTGCTGAAGAAGCCAAGAAGTAATCACTTCTTTCTTCAAGCAAGTCTGAAAAAGCCGCTGGTTCGCCAGCGGCTTTTTCTTTGCCCGGCGGTTTACCTGTCTGTTCACCGGACCGACACGGCCGGGTGAATAGGATCGGCCTCCCTGAGACCCTACGGAGAGCGCCATGAAAATTCGTTCGATCACCCCCCCTCTGATGGCCGCTTCGCTGCTGCTGGCCCTGGCTGCCTGCAAGGGCCCGGAAGCGGAGCAGGCGCGCGCCGATGCCGCACAGGCCGCCGACAGCACCGGTGCAGCCGCCCGTGAGGCGGTGGACCAGGCGGCGGCGTCCACCCGCAATGCTGCAGACGAGGCCGCCGCTGCGTCCGAACGTGCGGCAGCCGACGTACAGCCCGCGCTGGACCGCGCCGCCGATGCGTCGGCCGCTGCCGCTGCGGATGCGAAGGTTGCCGCCCGCGACGCGGCCGCCCATGCCAGCGAAGCCACCGCCAACGCGGCGGAAAAGGTCGCCGACAAGGCCCGTGACGTGGCTGACGACGCCAAGCGCAATGCGGAAGAAGCCAAGCATTGACGGTCATGCGGAGCCGGGCATGGCCCGGCTCCGCCTCTGCTGGGGGTAGCCCCCGAACGGGCTGCCCTCAGGGCAACGCCCGGGCCAGGATCGCCGGGCAGTCGACATCGTCCGGCAGCGTACCGAATGCCAGGCCATGCGCGCCGCCCAGGCGCGAACGGATGAAGGCCTGGGCCACCGGACTGCCTGCGCGCAGCAGCACCGCCGCCTGCAGCAGCAAGGCCAGCGCTTCGGTCACGTTGCGCGCCTGACCCTCCGACGGCGCGGCGGCGAGCAGCGCACGCAGGGACGCCAGCGCACGATCAAGATCCGGGTCCCGCCCGGCCACGGCGTCCAGTTCCGACTCCAGCACCGGCAGCACCTGTGGCTCGCGTGACAGCGCGCGCAGCACGTCCAGACACTGGATGTTGCCGCTGCCTTCCCAGATCGAGTTCAGCGGCGCCTGCCGGTACAGCCGCGGCAGCATCGACTCCTCCACGTAACCGGCACCGCCCAGGCATTCCTGCGCTTCGTTGACGAACACCGCCGCGCGCTTGCACACCCAGTACTTGCCCACCGCCGTGGCGATGCGGGCGAACGCGGCTTCCTGCGCGTCGTGGGGAGCCTGATCGACAGCCCGCGCCACGCGCATGGCGAAGGCAGTGGCCGCTTCGGATTCAATGGCCAGGTCGGCCAGTACGTTGGCCATCAACGGATGGTCGCACAGGCGCCGTCCGAAACTGGTGCGGTGGCGGGTGTGATGCAACGCCTGCGCCAATGCCATGCGCATCTCTGCTGCCGCACCGAGCATGCAGTCCAACCGGGTCATCATCACCATGCCGATGATGGTGGCCACGCCCCGCCCCTCGTCGCCGACGCGGCGGGCCCAGGCACCGCAGAGCTCGATCTCGCTGGATGCATTGGACCAGTCGCCCAGTTTGTCCTTGAGCCGCATCAAGCGGAATGCGTTGCGGTTGCCGTCGGCCAGGCGACGCGGCATCAGGAAACAGGTGAGCCCGCCCGGCGCCTGCGCCAGCACCAGGAAGGCGTCGGACATCGGCGCGGAGAAGAACCACTTGTGCCCCACCAGCGCATAGCTGCCATCGTCGCGCGGCTCGGCACGGGTGGTGTTGCTGCGCACGTCCGAGCCGCCCTGCTTTTCGGTCATGCCCATGCCGAGCGTGATGCCGGCCTTGTCGGCCATCGGCACGTCGCGCGGGTCATACACGGGGGCTGCGGCCTTGTCGGCCCAGTCGGCAAGCAGCGGGTCCTGGCGCAGGACCGCCACCGCAGCGTGGGTCATGGTCAACGGGCAGCTGGTGCCGGCATCGGCCTGGTGATGCAGAAAACTCAATGCCGCGCGGGCCACGTGCGCGCCGGGCCGCCCATCCTCCCAGGACAGGCCCGCCACGCCGTGGCGCTTGGCCAGCGTCATCAGCTGGTGGTAAGCGGGGTGGAAGTCCACCGTGTCGATGCGATGACCCTGCGCATCGTGCGTGCGCAACCGGGGACGGTCGCGGTTGGCATCGAATCCGAGGTGGTACAGGCTGTCGCCGGCGATGCCGCCGTAGGCCTGCAGCGTGTCGACGAACGCGGCACCGCCTTCGCGCTGCACCGCCTCGGCCAACGCCCTGTCGTCGGACCACAGGTTGCGGCCGCCGAACGGCGGTGGCTGATTGCTGACCTCATGCGTCTCGAATGCGGGCAGAACAGGCGTCATCGAACGGGCCTCCTGGCAGACCCGATGATTCTGCCGCATCTGCGGGCCAGCGGCTGTTCAGCCGGATTCTCACCTCCTGCACGAAGGCGGCGGCACAGTGCAGGCATGACAACGCATGTGGCCAACGATGACCTGGTGGTGCTGCGCCCAGAAGGCCTGTACTGCCCCGCAGGGGATTTCCATATCGATCCATGGCGGCCGGTGCCACGGGCGGTGATCACGCACGGCCACGGCGACCACGCGCGCGGCGGCATGGGGCAGTACTACTGCAGCAGCGGCAGCGTGCCGATCCTGCGCTGGCGGTTGGGCGATGTCGCATTGGAGTCGCACGCCTACGGTGAACGATTCACCCTGGGCGCGGTGCAGGTCTCGTTTCATTCGGCCGGACACGTGCTTGGCTCGGCCCAGGTGCGCATTGATGACGGGCACCGGGTCTGGGTGGCCTCCGGCGATTACAAGCGCCAGCCCGACCCGACCTGCGCGCCTTTTGAGGTGGTGCCCTGCGATGTGTTCATCACCGAAGCGACCTTCGCACTGCCGATCTACCGCTGGCAGGACACGCGCGAGGTGGCCGCCGAGATCGTGGCGTGGCGGCGCGAGTGCGAACAGCGCGGCGAGGCGGCCATCCTGCTCTGCTACGCACTGGGCAAGGCGCAGCGGGTGCTGGCCGAACTGCTGCCACTGGACGATCAGCCCGCGTGGCTGCACGGCGCCATTGCCAACGGCGTCGCGGTCTATCGCGAGGCCGGCATTCCCATGCTGGAGACGCGTACCGTGGCCGAACAGGGACGCGAACCCGATGCTGCCGGCAAGCTGATCCTGGCCCCACCCTCCGCCGCTGGCACGACATGGCTGCGGCGCTTCGGCAAGCATCAGCTGGGCTTCGCCTCGGGCTGGATGCGGCTGCGCGGGAATCGCCGGCGGCGCAACTATGACCGGGGCTTCGTGGTCTCCGACCATGCCGACTGGCCCGCCCTGCTGCAGACCATCGAACAGACCGGCGCCCGCCGGGTGATCGCCACGCACGGGAACACCGATGCGCTGATTCCATTCCTGCGCGAGCGCGGGGTGGCCGCTGAAGCCTTCCGCACCGACTTCGGGAGCGAGGAATGAAGGCGTTCGCCGCGCTGTACCAGCGCCTGGACCGCAGCACCGCCACGTTGGACAAGCGTGCCGCACTGGTGGAGTACTTCCGCGACGCACGGCCGCACGATGCGGCGTGGGCGCTGTACCTGCTCAGCGGCGGCAAGGTTGGCGGCGCGCGGCGCAGGATCGCAGCCAGCGGCGAGCTGCGTGCATGGATCGCCGAGGCGGCCGGCCTGCCGGCCTGGCTGGTGGCCGACAGCTACGACCAGGTCGGCGATCTGGCCGAGACCCTGACCCTGCTGCTGGATGATCCGGCCGAGACGGCAGCCGACCGGCCGCTGGCCGACTGGATCGAGGGTCACCTGCTGGCCGTGGCCAACCAGCCCGAACCGGTGCGCCGCGCGGCAGTGGAGGCAGGATGGACACAGCTGCCTGCTGGCGAGCGGCTGGTGTTCAACAAACTGCTCACCGGCGCGCTGCGGGTGGGTGTGTCGCAGCGACTGGTGCAACAGGCCCTGGCCGAGCTGTCCGGGATCGACATCGCGCGCATCGCCCAGCGCATGCTCGGCGAATGGGTGCCCTCGCCCGGCCTGCTGGCGTCGCTGCTGAGTGCCGAGGAACGACCGGAAGACCGGCAGCAACCCTACCCGTTCTTCCTTGCCTCGCCCATGGAAAGCGAGGTCGACAGCCTGGGTCCGATCACAGACTGGACGCTGGAGTGGAAGTGGGACGGCATCCGTCTGCAGCTGCTCAAGCGCAAGGGCGAAGTGGCCCTGTGGTCGCGCGGCGAAGAACGGCTGGATGGCCGCTTCCCGGAGATCGAGGAGGCGGCGATGGCGCTGCCCGACGGCACCGTGATCGATGGCGAACTGCTCGCCTGGCGTGAGGACGACGCGCACCCGCTGCCTTTCACCGCGCTGCAGACCCGTATCCAGCGGCGCAAGCCCGGCGCGAAGGCGCTGCGCGATACGCCCGTGCGCGTGCTGGCCTATGACCTGCTCGAAGCAGGTGGCGAGGACCTGCGCCAGCAACCGCTTGCCGAGCGTCGCGCGAGGCTGGCCAACCTGCTCGACGCACTGGGCGATACGCGACTGGTGCTGTCGCCCACGCTGGATGCCGCGGACTGGCCCGACGCGGCCACGCAGCGTGCGCTCGCGCGCGAGCGTGGCGTGGAAGGCCTGATGCTCAAGCGCAGCGCCTCGGTGTACCAGAGCGGCCGGCGGCGCGGCGACTGGTGGAAGTGGAAGATCGATCCGCTCACCATCGATGCGGTGATGATCTACGCGCAGGCCGGGCATGGCCGGCGCAGCACGCTGTACACCGACTACACCTTCGGGGTCTGGGACGGCGACCGGCTGGTGCCGGTGGCCAAGGCGTACTCGGGCCTGGACGACAAGGAAATCCTGGCGCTGGACCGCTGGATCCGCGCCAACACGCTTGAACGGTTCGGCCCGGTACGCAGCGTGCGCGGCGAGCAGGTGTTCGAACTCGGCTTCGAGGCGGTCAACCGCAGCAGCCGGCACAAATCCGGCATTGCGGTGCGCTTCCCGCGGATCCTGCGCTGGCGCCACGACAAGCCGGCCAGCGAGGCCGATACCCTGGCCCAGCTGCAGGCGCTGGCACGGTGACGCGACGCGACGCGATGGCGCGGCTGGCCGCATGGTTCGCCAGCCGTGGCTGGTCGCCCCTGCCGTTCCAGAGAACCATGTGGCGGCACTATCTGGCCGGTGAATCGGGGCTGCTGCACACGCCTACCGGCAGCGGCAAGACATTGGCGATGTTCGGCGGCCCGCTGCTGCAGGCGCTGGCCGACCCGCTGCCGCGCGCGACCACCGGCCGCAACGGCAGGACCGTCCCGGCATTGCAGGTGCTGTGGATCACCCCGCTGCGCGCGCTCGCCAGCGACACCGCACGTGCGCTGCGCGAGCCGCTGGCCGCGCTGGGGCTGGACTGGCAGGTCGGGCTGCGTACCGGCGATGCCAGCACGCGCGACAAGCGCCTGGCACGCGAAGGCCGGGTCGACGTGCTGGTGACCACGCCGGAGTCGCTGGCGCTGCTGCTGAGCTATCCCGACACGCTGGAGCGCATGCGGCGGCTGCGCTGCGTGGTGGTCGACGAATGGCACGAGCTGCTTGGCAACAAGCGCGGCGTCCTGCTGCAGTTGAACCTGCGCCGCCTGCGCGACGCGCTGCCGGCGCTGCAGGTGTGGGGCCTGTCGGCCACGCTGGGCAACCTCGACGAAGCGCGCCAGGTCCTGCTGCCCGATCTGCCCGAGGCACCGCTGGTGTCCGGCGTGCGGCCGCGCCCGGTGGCGGTGGAAACGCTGCTGCCGCCGCAGGGCGAGCGTTTTCCGTGGGCCGGTCACCTTGGCCTGTCGCAGCTGCAGCGCGTGCAGCAGAAGCTGTTCGCGGTCGGCACCAGCCTGCTGTTCACCAACACCCGGGCGCAGGCCGAGCTCTGGCATCAGGCGCTTTCCGCAGTGTGGCCGGAGGACCCGGCCACGTTGGCACTGCACCACGGCTCGCTGGACCCCACCCAGCGGCGCGTGGTCGAGCAGGGGCTGCGCGACGGTGCGCTGCGCTGCGTGGTCGCCACCTCCAGCCTCGATCTGGGCGTGGATTTTCCCGCCGTCGACCAGGTGCTGCAGATCGGCAGTCCGAAGGGGATAGCGCGACTGGTGCAGCGCGCCGGACGCGCGCGACATCGTCCGGGCGAATCGGGCCATATCGTCTGCGTGCCGTCCCATGCGCTGGAACTGGTCGAGTACGCCGCCGCGCGGCGTGCGCTGGCCGACGGCGTGATCGAAGCCCGCCGGCCGCCTCGGCTGTCGCTGGACGTGCTGGCGCAGCACTGCGTGAGTTGCGCGCTGGCCGGTGGCTTCGAGCCCGATGCGCTGCTGGAACAGGTACGGCGCACGCATGCCTTCGCCGCATTGGATGCCGCCCACTGGCAGGGCGTGCTCGACTTCATCGTGCAGGGCGGGCAGGCGCTGGCGCAGTATCTGGATTTCCACAAAGTGGTACGCGACGCCGATGGCCTGTACCGCGTGCACGACCGGCGGGTGGCCCTGCGCCACCGCCTCTCGATCGGCACCATCACCAGCGACGGCAGCGTCATGGTGCAGTTCATGCGCGGCGGCCGGCTTGGCACGGTGGAAGAGCAGTTCGTCAGCCGGCTGCGTCCCGGCGACCGCTTCCAGTTCGCCGGCCGGCTGCTGGAACTGGTGCGGTTGGAAAACCTGACCGCCTACGTGCGGCTGGCCCGTGGCGGCGACGGCGTGGTGCCGCGCTGGCAGGGGGGCCGGCTGCCGTTGTCCGAAGCGCTGGGCCAGGAAATGGAAAGCGTGCTCGCCGCGGCTCCCGACAGCCCGGAGATGCACTGGCTGGCGCCGCTGCTGCGCCTGCAGGCGCGCCTGTCCGTGCTACCCGGGCCGTCCGTGCTGCTGGTCGAGAACGTACGCCGGCGCGAGGGTCAGTTCGTCTTCGTGTACCCGTTCGCCGGACGCCAGGTCAACGAAGGCATGGCCGCACTGATGGCGATGCGCTGGACCCGGCGGCAGACCAACACCTTCGGCTATGCCGCCAACGACTACGGCTTCGTGCTGGCACCGGCGCGCGCGGTCGAGGTGGATGCCAGCGTGGTCGGCGCGCTGCTGCAGCCGGAAGGCCTGTTCGACGACCTGCGCGAGAGCCTCAATCTGGGCGAACTGGCGCGGCGCCAGTTCCGCGACATCGCGCGCGTATCGGGGCTGCTGATTCCAGCGCTGCCCGGCCGTACACCGCGCAGCCTGCGCCAGCTGCAGGCCTCGGCCGGCCTGCTCTACGACGTGCTGCGCCAGCACGACCCCGACCATATTCTGCTTGGTCTGGCCGAGCATGAGGTGCTGCACGACCAGCTCGACCTGGCCAGCCTGGCCGGCACGCTGCGCCGCTGCCAGGCGCGAACCTTGTGCGTGCAGCATCCCGCCTCGCTTGGACCGCTCTCGTTCCCGCTGTGGGCCGAACGCCTGCGCGGACAGCTCAGCAACGAAGACTGGAAGACGCGCGTGCTGCGCGCGGTGGGGCAGCTGGAGAAACGGCATGCCGAATGACGTTGTGCTCACCCTCGCTGACGAGCAGGTCCACCTGCTGGGCGAACGTGCGCTGTACTGGCCTGCGCGCGAGGCGCTGATGATCGCCGACCTGCACCTGGGCAAGGCGGACCTGTTCCGGCGTGCCGGCATCGGACTCCCCAGTGGCGGCACCGGCGATGACCTGGCACGTCTGTCGCGCCTGGTGGCCGCACGCCCGGTGCGCCGGTTGTGGATCCTGGGCGACGTGCTGCATGGCGCGGCACACCGTGCGTCCTGGTACCGGCAATGGCAGGGCTGGCGCGAGCAGCATCCGGCGTTGGACATCGGCGCGTTGGCCGGCAACCATGACCGCGTGCTGCCCAAGGCGGACCTGGGCATCGCGTTGATGGGCGAACGCGTGCAGGAGGGGCCGTTCCTGCTGCGGCACGATCCGCAGCTGCATCCCACCCTGCATGTGCTGTGCGGTCACCTGCATCCGCTGGCACGCCTGCCGGGCATGCAGCGGCGCTGGCCGGCGTTCTGGCTGCGCGACCGGTTGACCGTGCTACCGGCCTACTCCAGGTTCACTGCCGGCATCGCACCGGTGCTGGATGCCGGCGAACAGCTGGTGGCCTGCGTGGAGGACGATGCGATCGCGCTTCCCACCCGGCGGTAGGGTCATGCCGCCGAAGGCGGCGACATCGCGGCAACGAAGCCGGGCGACAAGCCCAGTCTTCCCCACCAGCCACGCTGCGTACCGCTCAGCACGCGCAGCATGTGGCCGCGCCCGCCGGGCAGTCGGCCCATGGGCTTGAACAGTACATCACGCGCCTGCGCCACCCGATCGCGTTCGGACTGGAACACCGGGGTCAGCCAGCGGCTCCAGAACTGGTAAATGCCGACGTGGGCACGGCGCTGGGCCTGATAGGCCTGCAGCGCTGCCTGCGTGTCGTCGTGCGCGCGCAGTGCATCGCGCAGTGCGAGCGCGTCCATCAGCGCCATGTTCACCCCCTGCCCCAGCTGCGGACTCATCGCATGCGCCGCGTCGCCAGCAAGCACCAGCCGCTGGCGATGCCAGCGGTGCATCACCGCGTCGCGATAGCCGGCGCGGGCCAGCTGCGCGCTCTCGCGGACATCCTGCAGGCGCAGGTGGGCCTGCGGCCAGAGTGCGGCAACCTCCTCCAGCCAGCGCGCCATGCCATCGCGCTCCCACTGCGCGAACTGCGCGCGCGGCAGGCTCCAGAAGAAACTCAGCCGCGGCTGCGCGTCGTCCGGGCGGGTACCCACCGGCAGCAGGCCGATCATCTTGCGCGCGGCGACGTAGCGCTGGCGCAACTCATCGTGGTGCGGCCAGTCGCCGCGCGGCAGCAGGCACCACAGCGCACCCCATGGATACTCACGGTCCAGGCGCGTGCCCTGCACCAATGCGCGCAGCGCCGAGGCCGAACCGTCGGCGGCGATCACCAGATCATAGGGGCCGTGCCAGTGACCGCGCGCGTCGCGCACACGCCCGTTGTCGGTGTCCACGTCGACGATGGCAGTATCGGGCTGCAGGTTCTCCGGTTGCTCCCAGGCCTGCGCGAGCAACGAGAACAACGCGCCGCGCTGCATGCCGATGCCATGCAGATGTGCATGCAGGGCCGAATACCGCATGTCCATCACCGCGCGCCCGCAGGGCGTTTCGCCATACAGCCGTCGCACCGGCGCACCGTGCTGCAGTACCTGCGGCAGCAGGTCCATCTGCCACAGCACGTCCAGACCACTGGGCTGCAGCAGGAAACCGGCACCGACCGGCCCGGGCGTGGCAGCGCGCTCGAAGGCGTGGACCTGGTGATGATCACGTGAAAGCAGGATCGACAGCGCCTGTCCTGCAGTGCCGTAACCCACGATGGCGATGGTGCGTGTCTTCATCCGACGTCCTGTCCGGGGTGGCAAAAAAAACCCCGCCGAAGCGGGGTTCTCAATGCGCGATGGCAGAAATTACTCTGCCGGCGCAATGTTCGAAGCTTGGGCGCCCTTCGGGCCCTGGGTCACGTCGTAGGTGACCTTCTGGCCTTCCTGCAGACTGCGGAAGCCCTTGGAGTTGATCGCGGAGAAGTGCGCGAAGACGTCGGCGCTGCCGTCCTCCGGCGAGATAAAGCCAAATCCCTTGGCGTCGTTGAACCACTTGACGGTACCGTTCGGCATGGTAATGCAAGACCTTCTTCAATGAATGGGTGGTGTACGCTCAACCAGCGCACTGCCGGAGTATGCAAAGCTTGTCATGCAATGACAATCACCCGCGTGCCAATTCGCCAAGCAGTTCCGGCAATCCGGCCGAAGCCGCGTCAACATTGGCCAGAACTTCGGCCATGGTGATCTCGTCGCCATCGCCGCAGCCGGCGGCCCAGTTCGCCACGATGGCCAGGCACGCGTAGTCCAGCCCCAGCTCACGCGCCAGGCCCGCTTCGGGCATGCCGGTCATGCCGACCAGGTCGCACCCATCACGACGCATGCGCGCTATCTCGGCGATGGTTTCCAGGCGCGGGCCCTGCGTGGCGCCGTAGCAGCCACCGTCCTGCAGGCGCACACCGGTGACTTTGGCCGCGGCCAGCACCTTGCTGCGCAGCATGGGCGTGTAGGGATGGCCGAAGTCGACATGCAGCACCTCCGTGCCCGGCTCTTCGCTCAGCGTGGAGATGCGGCCCCAGGTGTAGTCGATCAGCTGGTCCGGGCACGCCAGTACACGCGGACCGAAGTGTTCGGTGATGCCGCCGACGGTGTTGAGCGCGAGCACGCGCGTGGCACCGATCTGCTGCAGCGCAGCAAGGTTGGCCCGGTAGTTGATCTTGTGTGGCGGCAGCGAGTGACCTTCGCCATGGCGGGCCAGGAAGGCCACGCGCTGGCCGAGCAGCGTGCCGATCCGGATCGGGCCGGACGGTGTGCCGTAACGGGTTTCCACCGCGTGGCTGCTCACGTCATCGAGCTGGGCCAGCTTGTAGACACCGGTGCCGCCGATCACGGCCAGAGCGATGGCTTCCATGGACGCTGCTTACTCCTTCATCGCGTAGATGGCCGGCACGCCGCGCAGGCCTTCGTTGACGTCCATGCCGAAGCCGAACACATAGCGGTCGGGCAGCTCCACGCCGGCGTAATCGGCCTTGACGTCGGGCAGCGCGCGGTCGTGCTGCTTCACCGTCAGTGCGGCGATGCGTACATCGGTGGCGCCCTGCTCCAGGCACCAGGTGCGCACGCCCTGCAGGGTGAAGCCTTCATCGAGGATGTCGTCGACCAGCAGCACGCGACGGCCGAACAGCGAGGTGGCCGGCTTGTGCTTCCAGACCAGTTCGCCGCCGGTCAGTTCACCGCGGTAGCGGGTGGCATGCAGGTAATCGAACTGCAGGTCCTGCCCGCGTGCGCCCAGTTCGAGCGCCAGCTGGCCAGCGAAGGGCAGCGCGCCGTGCATGATCGACAGGAACAACGGCACCTCGCCTTTGTAATCGGCCGCAATGCCATCGGCGATGCGCGCAATGGCCGCATCGATGGTGGGGCGGTCGACCAGCAGGTCGGCCTGGGCCAGGGCCTGGGAAATGGTGAGGTTGGGCATCAGACGGTTCTTCCAAGGGTGTCGAGCAAACGGGATTGGGAGGTGCCATGGCGGGCGTCGGCCAGCAGGCCATCCCAGCCAAGCGCGCCGCGGCCGATCAGGCCGAGCAGCGCAGCGGTATTGAGGGGGCGGCCGGCGACCGCACGCAGTGCGTCGTCGACCAGCTCCGGGTGGCAGACCAGCACCACGTCGCACCCGGCATCCAGGTGGGCGTGCACGCGTGCTTCCACACCACCGGCGGAGAACGAGGCGGCCATGCCGATGTCGTCGGAGAACACCACGCCACGGAAGCCCATCTCCCCGCGCAGGATCTGTTCGATCCAGCGCGCGGAGTAGCCGGCCGGCTCGGGCGCGACCTGGGGGTAGACGACGTGGGCCATCATCACCGCGTCGGCGCCGGCGTCGATGCCGGCCGCGAACGGCACCAGATCCAGCGCGCGCAGTTCATCCAGCGTGCGCGGGTCGCTGGCGGCGGCCACATGGGTGTCTTCGAGAACGCTGCCGTGGCCGGGGAAATGCTTGAGCGTGGCGGCCATGCCGACGCTGTGCATGCCGCGCACATAGGCGCGGGTGAACGCGGCCACCACCTGCGGGTCGGCACTGAAGGCACGGTCGCCGATGGCGCGGTTGCCGCGGCCCAGGTCGACCACCGGGGCAAAGCTGAGGTCCACGCCGCTGGCACGCACTTCGCTGGCCATCAGCCAGGCGTGCTGTTCGGCCAGGGCCAGTGCGGCGTCCGGATCCTGCGTGTACAGCGCATCGAACCCGTGCAGCGGCGGCAGCGCGCTGTAGCCGTCGCGGAAGCGCTGCACCCGCCCGCCTTCCTGGTCCACGCAGATCAGCACCGGGCGGGGGGCGGCGGCACGGATCGCCGCCGACAGCTCGGCCACCTGCTGGCGCGAGGCGAAGTTGCGCTTGAACAGGATGACGCCGGACACGGCATCGTGCTGCAGCCAATCGCGTTCCTGGGCAGTGAGTTCGGTCCCGGCAACGCCGATCACGAGCATGGGTCGGTCTCCAAAACGGGGGCGCCCTGATGGCGCACTGCCGCATTGTCGCAGAACCCGCGTACCGACGGCCACGGCACGAGGGGCGTATTCAGTGTGCGGCCCACGGCGCGGCGTCTCACCAGCGACAGTACGGATGCGCTGCCAGTGCCAGGTTGTAGTAGCGGACCTGGTCGGTGACCTCCCCGCCGACCCAGTCCGGCAGGTCGAGGGTCTGGTCGGCGTGCTCCAGCTCCACCTCGGCCACCACCAGCCCGGCGTTGTCGCCGAGGAACTCATCCACTTCCCACAGCAGGCCGCCGTGCTGGACCAGGTGGCGGCGCTTGTCGATCAGGCCGCCCACGCACAGGGCCAGCAGCGCACGCGCGTCCTCGACCGGGATCGGGTAGTCGAACTCCTGCCGGGTGTGGCCGATCTCGCGGGATTTCAGGTTGAGAAAGCCCTGCTCACCCTGGATGCGCACCCGCACCGACGCCTTCTGCGCGCCACTGTCGATCGACGCGGTGTCATTGATGTAGCCCTGGGCCATCGGGATGACCGCGTGCGCCGCTGCACGCCAGCCGTCACCGCTGACCAGGAACTTGCGTTCGATCTCGATGCCCATCTCAGCGCTTCTCGAAGACGGCGATGCTTTCCACGTGCGCGGTGTGCGGGAACATGTCCATGGCACCGGCCGAGACCAGGGTGAAACCCTGCTCGTTGACCAGGTATCCCGCATCGCGGGCCAGCGAACCGGGGTGGCAGCTGACATACACGATGCGCTTGAACTGCTTGAGCGGCAGCTGCTGCAGCACTTCGATGGCACCCGAACGCGGCGGGTCCAGCAGCAGCTTGTCGAAGCCCTGGCGCATCCAGGGCGTCTGCCGCTGGTCCTGGGTCAGGTCGGCGGCGAAGAACTGCGCGTTGTCCAGCCCATTGCGGGCGGCATTTTCCTTCGCGCGCGCCACCAGCCCGGCCTCGCCCTCCACGCCCACCACTTCGCGCACGGTGCGCGCCAGCGGCAGGGTGAAGTTGCCCAGCCCGCAGAACAGGTCCAGCACCCGCTCGTCCGGACCGGCATCGAGCAGTTCCAGCGCCAACGCGATCATTTTCTCGTTGAGCTTGGCATTGACTTGGATGAAATCCAGCGGTCGGAATGCAAGTTCCACGTTCCACGGCGCCAACCGGAACGACAGCGGCACCTCGCCCGGCAGCAGCGGGTGCACCGATTCGACACCCCCGGGCTGCAGGAAGATCGCAAAGCCGTGCTCGGCGCCGAAGGCGGCCCAGGCCGCCTTGTCGGCGTCGCTGAGCGGCTGCATGTGGCGGATAGTCAGCACGATGGCGTCGTCACCGGCGATGAACTCGACCTGCGGGATGTCGCGCTTGCCATCCAGGGTCTCGATGAAGGCCGACAGCGCCGCCACCTTCAGGCCGATTTCCGGAATGACGGTCAGGCATTGGCTCAGGTCGGCGACGAAACGCGGGTCCTGCTCGCGGAAGCCGACCAGGGTCTTGTCCTTCTTCTCCACGCGGCGAACCGAAAAGCGTCCCTTGCGACGGTAGCCCCAGCTGTCGCCCACCAGCGGCGGCAGCACCGTGCCGGGGCTGACATGGCCGATCCGGGTCAGGTTGTCCAACAGCACGCGCTGCTTGGCCACGATCTGCTGGCCTTCCTCCAGGTGCTGCAGCACGCAGCCGGCGCAGACCCCGAAATGCGGACAGCGCGGCGTGACGCGCTGGGGCGAGGCCTGCAGCACGTCCACCGTGCGCGCTTCGTCGAAATGGCGGTTGCGTGCGGTCGGTTCGGCGCGCACCACCTCGCCCGGCAGCGCGCCGGCAATGAACGTGACCTTGCCACCCTCGCCTTCACGGCGGGCAACGCCCCGCCCGTCATGGCTGAGGTCGAGAATGTCGGTCTGGAACGGGGTACGGTCGAGTCGGGAGCGGGATCGGGCCACGTGGCAACAGGCTGCGGGCAAAAGGGTGCGTATTGTCGCAGATACGCATCATCCACTGCCGCGTTCAGGCCCGGGAGGCTTGCAGCAGGCCATATCGTGTTTAATATGGGCATAGCTGACATGGAGGCAGCCCCAATGCAGATGACCCCGAGGGCTCCCATGCCCCGATTCCTGCTCGTCGAGGACGACACCATCAGCCGCGGCTTTTTCAGGGCCGCGCTGGAAACCCTGCCGGCCCAGGTGGAGACGGCCGATTCGCTGGCCAGCGCGCTGGAGCGGGGCCGCGGCAGCGACCACGACCTGTGGCTGATCGACGTGAACCTGCCCGACGGCAATGGCAGCGAGCTGCTGCAGGCCTTGCGCGTATCGCATCCGGACACGCCGGCGCTGGCCCACACGGCCGATGGCGACACCAGCATCCATGCCCGCCTGCGCGATGCCGGCTTCAGCGAGACCCTGGTCAAGCCGTTGAGCCGGGAGCAGCTGCTGCAGGCGGTGCGCCGTGCACTGGTCAACAGCCCCGGCAGCGCTGCCGCCGCCGGAGGCAGTGAGGTCGAGCGCGAAGACTGGGATGAAATCACCGCGCTGGCAGCCCTGAATGGGCAGCGCCATCACCTGATCGCGCTGCGCGAGCTGTTCCTGGCCGAGCTGCCGGGGGTGCGCGACGCCGTGGCCCAGGCGGTCCAGCAACACGACGTGGGCACGCTGAAGGGCCAGCTGCACCGGCTTCAGGCCAGCTGCGGCTTCGTCGGCGCCGCGCGCCTGGCACGCGCGGTGCGCCAGTTGCACCAGGCACCCGAATCCAACGGCGCGCACACCCAGTTCAAGGCGGCGGTGGATTCGCTGCTGCATTAGGCGAACCGTCAGCGCCGCCGCGCCAGATCCTCCAGCATCTCCCAGGACTTCAGCCCGCGCCCGCCCAGGTGGTGCAGCAGCACCGCGCGCATGCCCCGGCGCAGGCTGGCCAGGTCATCCGCGCCAGGCAGGGTGTCGGCGGCCAGCGCCAGCAGCGCGCTGCCGGTGGCGGTGCCACGGCGCGGGTCCAGCCCGCGCTCGCTCAACAGCCGCTGCGGTCCTTCCTGCGGATCCAGCGCGTAACGCGCCGCCGGGTCGATCGGCTCGCCGTCGCTGCCGTGCGTCAGATCGAAGCCCACCCCGAGCGCTTCGAGCAGGTCCCGCTCGAAGCGGCGCAGGGTCCAGGCCAGCGGCTCACCCTCGCCCAACCGCCGGCGCACGCGGGCATAGTGGTCGTACAGCTCGGGCAGCGGGTCCTGGCGGGGCGCCAGCCGCATGACCAGTTCGTTGACATAGAAGCCGGCCAGCATTGCATCGCCGCCCAGACGGGGAGCGGCGTCCAGCGCTTCGGCGCCGCGCAGCTGGGCCAGTTCGCCACGCTGCACGGCCGTCAGCCGGATCCACTGCAGGGGCTGCAGTGCGGCCCGCAGCGCCTGGCTGCGCGGACTGCTCACCCCGCGGGCCAGCAGGCCGAGACGTCCGTGCTGCTCGGTCAGGACCTCGACCAGCAGGCTGGTCTCCCGCCAGGAGCGGGCATGCAGCACGAAAGCCGGTTCGTCCTCGATGCGCATGGCGGCGGCGCGGCACCCCTGCCGGGGTTACTCGTAACCGAACGCCTTCAGCGCGGCTTCGTCGTCCGACCAGCCTTCACGCACGCGCACCCAGGTTTCCAGGAACACCTTGGCACCGAACAGACGTTCCATCTGCAGGCGCGACTTGGCGCCGATTTCCTTCAGGCGGGTACCGGCCTTGCCGATCACGATGGCCTTCTGGCCTTCGCGCTCGACCCAGATCACCGCACCGATGCGCAGCAGGTTGCCGTCTTCGACGAACCGCTCGATCTCCACCGTGGTGGCGTATGGCAATTCTTCGCCGAGCTGGCGCATGAGCTGCTCACGCACCAGTTCGCCGGCGAGGAACCGCTGGCTGCGGTCGGTGATCTCGTCTTCGCCGAACATCGGCGGTGCCTCGGGCAGCAGCTTGAGCAGGTCGCGCACCAGGGCCTCGAGCCCGTTGCGCTTCTGCGCGGAAATCGGGTGCACGGCGGCGAAGGTACGGCCCTCGGTGACCTGCTGCAGGAACGGCAGCAGCGCGGCCTTGTCCTTGAGCCGGTCGACCTTGTTGACCACCAGCACCACGGGAATGCCCGCGTCGCTGAGGACATTGAAGGCCAGGGTGTCTTCCTCGTCCCAGCGGCCGGCTTCGATCACCAGCATGCCGGCGTCCACGCCTTCCAGCGAGCCGCGCGCGGCGCGGTTCATCACCCGGTTCATGGCGCGCTTCTGCACGCGGTGCAGGCCGGGAGTGTCGACCAGGACCAGCTGCCCTTCCGGGTAGCTGGCAATGCCCAGCAGCCGGTGGCGCGTGGTCTGCGGCCGGTTGGACACGATGCTGACCTTGGCGCCCACCAGGGCGTTTGTCAGGGTCGATTTGCCGACGTTGGGGCGGCCAATGACGGCCACGCTGCCGCAATGATGGGGGGAGGTTGCTTCAGTCACTTGGAATCCAGTTGCTCGAGGGCAGCGGCGGCCGCCTGTTGTTCGGCCAGCCGTCGCGAGGCGCCTTCGCCTTCGGTGCTGACGGCGGGATCGGCTACGCTGCAGCGTACCCGGAAGGTCTTGGCGTGATCGTCGCCCGATTCTGACACCAATTCGTAGTGCGGCAACGCCTTCTGTCGGCCCTGCAGCCATTCCTGAAGACGGGTCTTGGGGTCTTTGGCGGGTTTGCCGGTGGCGGGCAGCGACTCCATTGAAGCGCTGAACCAGGGCAGGACCACGGCCTGGCAGGCCGCAAAGCCCGCGTCGAGGTAGATCGCCGCCACCACCGCCTCCAGGGCGTCGGCCAGGATCGAGTCCCGCCGGTGGCCGCCGGACTTCATTTCGCCCGGTCCCAGGGTGAGCCGCTCGCCCAGCTCCAGGGTGCGGGCGATCACCGCCAGCGCGCCTTCACGCACCAGTTCGGCCCGGGCGCGGGTCAGCGCGCCCTCGTCGGCCTTCGGCCAGCGCTCGTACAGCGCATGGGCGACCATCATGTTGACGATGCTGTCGCCCAGGAACTCCAACCGTTCGTTGTTGGGGGTTCCGGCGCTGCGATGCGTCAGGGCCTGCTCGAGCAGGCCCGGATCCTGGAAGACGTGACCGATGCGGTCACCACGTTGAAAAGTGTTAGTCGGCACCGCTGAGGGTCAATTCCTGGTGTGCTTCGAATTTTCCAACCACGTCGAGGTTGCCGATGAGCGGGCGACGCACTTCGTAGTTGACCTTCATGTTCCAACCGCCGCTGACCCGTTCGAACTTGACGTTGGACGGCTTCACGTTGTCGGAGTAGTTGATGTACAGGCGGCGGAAGAACATCTCCTGCACCTGCCCCGGCTCCTTGTTGGCCACGCCCGGTTCCTGCGCCACGCCCTTGAGCGCGGTTTTGACCGCGTAGAACTCCGAGTACATCGGGAACAGCTTCATGCCGATGTACAGCGCGAACCCCACCACGCACAGCACGACCAGGAACGAGGTCAGGGTCATGCCACGCTGCGATTTCATCATTTTCATTGCGATCTCCCCAGATGCGCCTGTGTCATGGAATCAATTGATGCCGGTGCCGATGCGCGACGGTTCGAAACCGTCCTTGCAGAACCAGCCCGAGCAGTTCAGCCAGATCAGGAATGCCTTGCCGCGGAGGTTTTCCTCCGGCAGCAGGCCCCAGAAGCGGCCATCGTCGCTGTTGTCGCGGTTGTCGCCCATCACCAGGTACTTCCCCGCCGGCACGGTCCACTGCCCCTCGCCACGCGGATAGTCGGTCTCCAGCACGGTATGCGTGCGGCCCGGCAGGTGTTCCACCAGCAGGGACGCCCCTTCGCCCTGGCCACGGTGCCCAGCATACAACCCCTTGTTCTCGTACTTGAGGGGAGTGCCGTTCAGGATGACCTGGTCGCCCTGGAAGGCCACTTCGTCGCCCGGGATGCCGATCACGCGCTTGATGAAGTTCTCGCCCTTGTTCGGGTCGGTGTCGGAATGGCCCGGGAAGTGGAACACCACCACATCGCCCCGCGCCGGTTCGCCGATCGGGACCACCTTGGCATTGTTCAGCGGCAGGCGCAGGCCGTAGGCGAACTTGTTGACCAGGATGAAGTCGCCGATCAGCAGGTTCGGCATCATCGAGCTGGACGGAATCTTGTAGGGCTCTGCAATGAAACTGCGCACCACCAGCACGATTGCCAGCACCGGGAAGAACGCCCGGGCGTAATCGACCATCACCGGTTCGCTGTCCAGCAGGCCGGCCCGCGCGGCGCGGCGTTTGCCGAAGTACAGCTTGTCGGCCAGCAGGATCAGACCCGAAGCCAGGGTCAGTACGACCAGCAGGATTTCAAACAGTTTCATGCAGTGTCCTTGGGAACGGGAGCCTTACTTGTCCATCTGCAGCACGGCGAGGAAGGCTTCCTGCGGAATCTCCACACGGCCGACCTGCTTCATGCGCTTCTTGCCTTCCTTCTGCTTTTCCAGAAGCTTCTTCTTGCGCGAAACGTCGCCACCATAGCACTTGGCCAGCACGTTCTTGCGCATGGCCTTGACCGTGGTGCGGGAGATGATCTGCGAGCCGACGGCGGCCTGGATGGCCACGTCGAACATCTGCCGCGGGATCAGGTCCTTCATCTTTTCGCACAGCTCGCGACCGCGCCGGTCGGCATGGCTGCGGTGCACGATCAGCGACAGCGCGTCGACCTTGTCGCCATTGATCAGCACGTCCACACGGACGAACGGACCGGCGTCGAAACGCACGAAGTGGTAGTCCAGCGAGGCATAGCCGCGGCTGACCGACTTGAGCTTGTCGAAGAAGTCCAGCACCACCTCGGCCATCGGCAGCTCATAGCTGATCTGCACCTGGCTGCCCAGGTAATTGATGCCGATCTGGCTGCCGCGCTTTTCCTCGCACAGCTTGATGATGTTGCCGATGTACTCCTCGGGCGTGAGCACGTTGGCGCGGATGATCGGCTCGCGGATCTCGGTCACCATGTTCACCGGCGGCAGCTTGGCCGGGTTGTCCATGTTGATGATCGTGCCGTCGGTCTTGAGCACTTCATAGACCACGGTCGGCGCGGTGCTGATCAGGTCCAGGTTGTACTCGCGCTCCAGGCGCTCCTGCACGATTTCCATGTGCAGCATGCCAAGGAAGCCGCAGCGGAAGCCGAAGCCCATGGCTTCGGAGCTTTCCGGCTCGAAGCGCAGCGCGGCATCGTTCAGGCGCAGCTTGTCCAGCGCTTCGCGCAGGTCGGGGTAGTCCTCGGCATCGACCGGGAACAGGCCGGCGAACACGCGCGGCTGCATTTCCTGGAAGCCCGGCAGCGCGGCTGGCGCCGGGTCCGCGGCCAGGGTCAGGGTGTCGCCCACCGGTGCGCCGTGCACGTCCTTGATGCTGGCCGTGACCCAGCCCACCTCGCCGGCGCGCAGTGCCGGCAGGACCTTGCGCTTGGGGGTGAACACGCCGACGTTCTCGACCTGGTGGTTGCGGCCGGTGGACATCACCTGCAGCTTGTCGCCGGCCTTGATCTGGCCCTGCATGACACGCACCAGCGAAACCACGCCCAGGTAGTTGTCGAACCACGAGTCGATGATCAGCGCCTGCAGCTTGTCGGTGTCGCGCGGCTGCGGCGCGGGAATGCGATGCACGATCGCCTCCAGCACGTCCACCACGTTCAGGCCGGTCTTGGCGCTCACCGGCACCGCGTCGGTGGCGTCGATGCCGATCACGGCCTCGATCTCGGCCTTGGCGCGCTCGATGTCGGCCGTGGGCAGGTCGATCTTGTTGATCACCGGCACCACTTCCAGACCCTGCTCAACGGCGGTGTAGCAGTTGGCCACCGACTGCGCTTCCACGCCCTGGGCCGCATCGACCACCAGCAGCGCGCCTTCGCAGGCCGCCAGCGAGCGGCTGACTTCATAGGAGAAGTCGACATGGCCGGGCGTGTCGATGAAGTTCAGATGGTAGGTCTGGCCATCTTTGGCCACGTACGGCAGCGAGACCGACTGGGCCTTGATGGTGATGCCACGCTCGCGCTCGATCGGGTTCGAGTCGAGCACCTGCGCCTCCATCTCGCGGGCCTGGAGGCCACCGCAAAGCTGGATGATGCGATCGGCCAGCGTGGACTTGCCGTGGTCGACGTGGGCGATGATGGAGAAGTTGCGGATGTTCCGCATCGAATCAGAGGACATAGGTGGCGGCGGCGCGGCGCGTCGTCAGGGTAACGGCGCATTATCGCATGGCCGGCCCCTTCCCGCGTGCCGGTGGCCGAATACGACCGGGCCCGCCGAAGCGGGCCCGGAAACGCAGCAATGGCGGGGCTTACTGCCCGGCCTTGACCGGCACGAAGGCACTGTTGCCATTGGCGCGCACCAGCAGCATGACCACATCACCCTTCCTGTAGCCGGCCAGCGCCTTGTTCAGCGCAGCCACGCTGCCGACCGGGGTGCGCCCGACCTGCAGCACCACCATGCCCGGGCTCAGCCCGGCATCGCGGGCCGATTGCCCGTTGACACGGGTCAGGCGAACGCCCTCGCCCGCGTCCAGGCCCAGCTGCTGGCGCTGCGGGGCGGTCAGGTCGGCCACTTCCAGACCCAGCAGGGCATTGGCGCCGGCCTGCGGCGCCGCATCGGCGGCTGCCGGTGCAGCGCTGCCCCGCTGCGCGTCTTCGGCCAGCTCGGTCAGGGTCGCGGTGATCTCACGCTCGCGTCCATCGCGCAGCACGCCCAGGCGGACCTTGCTGCCCGGCGCCTGCGCGCCGATCAGGGGTGGCAGATCACTGAAGGTGTTGATCGGCGTACCGTTCACGGAGCGGATCACATCGCCCACTTCCAGCCCGGACGTGGCCGCCGCACTGCCCGGCACCAGCTCGTTGACCAGCGCGCCACGGCTGTCGGGCAGGTTGAAGCCCTGCGCCACGTCGCCGGTGATGGCGCCGACGATCGCACCCAGCTGGCCACGGCTCACGCGCCCGTTCTTCTTGATCTGCTCGACCGCGCCCATGGCCAGATCGATCGGGATCGCGAAGCTGATGCCCATGTAGCCGCCCGAGGCGGAGAAGATCTGCGAATTGATGCCCACCACTTCACCGCGGGTGTTGAGCAGCGGGCCGCCGGAATTGCCCTGGTTGATCGCGACGTCGGTCTGGATGAACGGAACGTAGCGCTGATCCTGGCCGCCGGTGCTGCGTCCGACCGCGCTGACCACACCGGCCGTGACCGAGTGGTCCAGCCCGAACGGAGAGCCGATCGCGACCACCCACTGGCCCGGCTTGAGCGTGTTGGAATCGCCCACGCGCACGGTCGGCAGGTTCTTCGCGTCGATCTTGAGCAGGGCCACGTCGTACTGCTGGTCGCTGCCCACCACCTTGGCGGTGAATTCGCGGCGGTCGCCCAGCTTGACCTTCACTTCGCCGGCATCGGCCACCACGTGGTGGTTGGTCAGCACGTAACCGTCGGGCGAGATGATGAAGCCCGAGCCCATGCCACGGCCGCGGATGCTGGGGCCTTCATCGCCGCCACCGCCGGGCTGGCCCGGCATCTGGAAATCGGGACCGAAGAAGCGGCGGAAGAACTCGGGCATTTCATCGTCGCCCGGACCCTGACCCGGGCCCGCACCACGCGCCTGGCGGTTGCTGCGCACGATGGTGGTTTCGATGTTCACCACGCCCGGGCCGACCTGCTCGACCAGATTGGTGAAGTCGGGCAGGCCACTGACCAGCGGTGCGGCAGGGGCACGCGGCGCGGCGGCGGCCTGGGCGGCCGGCGCGGCGGGGGACGGCGACTGCGCGCAGGCCACCAGCGGAAGCGTGATGGCCAGCAGGGCCATGGCGTGCGTACGGATACGGGCGGTCATCAGACTCGAACCTCCGGGTCAGGGGTCATCAGGGGGAAAGGGCAAACGGAAGGATGTCGAACGCGGCTCACTCGTCGCCGTCATCCTGAAGGCGGGGCTCGAACGGATAGAACGCGGCCGGCTGCTCCTGCGTGGAGAGACTGGCATTGAGCGCGCCCTGCCCGCTCAGACTCGAGCGTGGCCACGGCCGGGCCTGCAGACTGCTGACGTCGCCGAACGGCAGGGCCCGCGCCGGGGTTGCCGGGAGGGCCGGCGCCAACGGCGGCTGGCTGGCCAGCGCGCGCAGCGGCTCGGCGCTGCGGCTGGCCACGCTGCGTGCGGCCTGCTGGGTGCGGGTGGCACTGGCGCGGCGGGCGGTGGCCGCAGCGGCGGGCACTGCTGCCACGGCCAGCGCGGCGTCGGCGACCACCGGACCCGGCGACGGCGCACGTGGCGACGGCGGCGGCAGCTGTGCCTGGCTGGCGATGATGGGGGTGGGCTGCTCTGGCGGGACCTGCCCGGGCAGCTGCTCACGGGTCATGAACAGGGCGATGGCAGCTACCGACGCGGCCAGTGCCGCGCCCCCGCCAATGCGCAGCCAGCCGCGCCGACGTTCGCGCACGACAGGGCCCGGACCCGGCGCGGCCGGTGCCGGCTCGACGGCCACGGCGGCCTGGATGCGCGCGGCGAACTCCAGTGGCGCAGGCGCGCAGGCCTGCCCGCGCAGCACATCGCCGAGCAGCTGCCAGCGCTCCTGGCAGCCGGCCAGGTCCTGGTCGTGCTCGAGCCGGCGCAGCAGGAAGCGCGCCTGTTCCAGCGGCAGCTCGCCATCGACCAGCGCGGACAGCTGCTGGCGGTGGTGGGCGTCGAATTTGTCCGGCACCGGGCCGGCGTTTCCAGTCAGTGGTGTGTCGTTGCTCATGCGCGGCTCTTCTCGCGGGTGGCGCTGCCGATGTCCAGCAGCGGCCGAAGTTCAGTGTCGATCGCCTCGCGGGCGCGGAAGATCCGCGACCGCACGGTGCCGATCGGGCACCCCATCTTCTGCGCGATGTCCTCGTAACTCAGGCCGTCCACCTCGCGCAGGGTAATGGCCGATCGCAGTTCCTCCGGCAGTGCCGCCACCGCCTTCATCACCGTGTTCTCCAGTTCCTGGCGCATCAGCTCACGCTCGGGCGTGTCGGTGTCGCGCAGGCGGGTGCCGCTGTCGAACTGCTCGGCGTCGCCGATGTCGATGTCATCGGTGGGCGGGCGGCGGTTATGGGCGGCAAGGTGGTTTTTGGCAGTGTTCACGGCGATCCGGTGCAACCAGGTATAGAACTGGGCATCTCCCCGGAAACTGTTGATCGCGCGGTAGGCGCGAACGAACGTGTCTTGGGCGACGTCCTGACATTCACTCCAGTCGGCGATGTAGCGCCCGATCAACGCAACGATCCGGTGCTGGTACTTGCGCACCAGCACATCGAACGCCGCGCTTTCGCCGCGCTGCACGCGCCGGACCAGCTCCAGGTCCAGCTCCTGTGGTGTTTCAACCTCGGCCATGGGGGGCCGCACTCCTGTCAGCCCAACCGACGTCGGGCAATGAGACT